>WNGP01000788.1_pt1 | contig 25084 bp, 24 predicted proteins | sample 5407671 | NCBI WGS metagenome assembly WNGP01 (sample SAMN13153381, study PRJNA577476) | soil metagenome | isolation source: 40 cm soil or saprolite under Garry oak tree replicate 2 | place: USA:California | collected 2016-06-15
TGCTTGCACCGCTGCATGCAGCGCACACCGAAAAAGAGCAGGTGTAAGCAAAACAGTTCAGCAGGTGCTTTGGTGCGATATGACGCACGTAGCGGCGATTCTCTCTCTGGTCCAGGAAAAGACCCGGCGAATAGCCTGTGCCGAAATCGATGCCAAACTTCAGATGCCATTCGGTGGCAATGGTCCGGAAACTCTCGCTCGGATCGCCAATAATCAGGCGCGGCGGTTCACGCTGCTCGTTCTTTCGAGAGATAAATCGCGCGAATACTCGTCGCACCTGAATTCCAGAAGAGCGTGCCCAGGTTTCCACGCTCTCTAACAGCTGTTGGCGCGCCAGCACGGTTTTGAACGAGATGAGCACGTCGCTCCCGAAACGTTCTACCCAGCCATCCTGGAATGTGCACAGGCGGTATGCGTCGGTGCCCTCTGCCTGAAAGTCACGGAGCAAGGCTGGATCTATCCACCCGAAATTCATTTTGTTCCTGCGCCCCAACGGCATACTTCGAAATCGGCACGGTGCAATGGATGGTTTGCCGCTCGTGCCGGTGTTGCTACAATCCGCGGTAGCCAGCGGCCGGCGCTCGGCCGCCGCGTTTGCGAATGCGGATTGCGTGTACTTTTACGAGCGGGCATTGTTGGAAAACGGCCCCCGCAAGGGCCGTGGCGGCAATGGGGAACCGCGGCTGGCCGGATGAAGCCGAGTATTTACGATGCAAAAAGTTACTGTTCGCGTTCCCGGAAGCACTTCGAACCTTGGTCCTGGATTCGACTGTCTGGGTATCGCACTGCGCATCCATAACAGCGTCACAGTAACCCGCGCCAGGTCTCGTCAATCTCATCCGCGAATTGTCTTGGAGACCGCAGATGGATTCTTCAAGCAGACAGGGCGTCGCGCGTTTCCGTTTTCCTATTCGATTATGGAACAAGTTCCCCGCTGTCGCGGGCTTGGCGGCAGCGCAACGGTTCGTCTCGGCATCCTGCTTGCGCTGAACCGGCTCAGTGGCGATCTGCTCCACCGATTAGCGGTGTTCCGAGTGTGCGCCGAACTGGAAGGACATCCGGATAACGCTGCACCAGCCAGCTTCGGCGGTTTTACTGTGGTAGGGTCGCAGCGCGGCGGCCCTACCGTTCAACGCTTCAACGTTTCCAGCCGCGTATATTTCGTTCTCTTGGTACCCGATCTTGAGATTCAAACCAAACCAGCGCGAGCAATCTTGCCGTCAAAAATTTCCTGGATAGAGGCTGTGGAAAATTGTGCGAATGCATGCGTGACCACAGCGGCATTTGCGTCGCAGCATTACGAAAAACTGCGTGGCGCCTTTTCTGATCATCTGCATCAGCCATTCCGCTCAAAACTGATCCCATTCCTTCCGCGGGTGATCGCTGCCGCTGAGAAGGCCGGCGCTCTTGGCACGTTTCTTAGCGGAAGCGGATCTACGATCGCGGCTGTTACATTGCACAGGCCGCAAAAGATCGCGGCGGTCATGTTAGCTGCAGCACGCGCGTCTGCCCGCACAATTATCACGCACGCGGACAATCACGGCGCGCAAACATTCAACCACTGATCACCGATCATCCTCCCTTCATGGGTCGACGCCTTGAAAACTTAGAAGAATTTGGAATCGACGTTGTTCTGGGACGGCGCCATGGGGTTCGCGCTTCTGTCCTGCGCGGCATTCTCTACGCTCTTTCATTCGTTTACGACCGGCTCGTGCAACTGCGGCTTTATTTCTACCGTAAAAGAGTTTTCCGCGAACGCGCGCTCGGTTGTCTGGTGATCAGCATTGGCAATCTGACCGTCGGCGGGACCGGTAAGACACCCATCGTTGAGAAGTTTGCCCGCGCTTTGCGCGCCGGGGGGCGACGAGTGGCGATTCTCAGCCGTGGTTACAAGAGCGTCCCGCGCAAGCGAGACTGGCGGAGTTGGTTCCGACGAGAATCTGAGCCTCCGCGTGTGGTTTCGGACGGAAAATCCTTGCTGCTCGATTCAATGACTGCTGGAGATGAGCCTTACATGCTCGCTCATAACCTAAAGGATGTAATCGTAATAGTGGATAAGGACCGGGTAAAAAGCGGCCTGTTCGCCATCGATAAATGGCATGTCGATACCCTGTTGCTCGACGACGGATTTCAATATCTGCATCTCAAGCATCGGCTCGACATGGTGCTGGTCGATCGGCAGGCGCCTTTCGGGAACGAATTCCTGCTGCCTCGCGGGACGTTGCGCGAGAGGCCGCGCAATCTTCGACGCGCGAGCTACATCTTTATTACCAAAAATACCGGCGAGCCCAATTTCGAGTTAATGCGACGCATTCGTCGTTACAATCGCACGGCGGAAGTTATCGAATGCGCGCACAAGCCGCTTTATCTTCAGAATATTTTTACGGGCGAACAACTGCCGCTTGAGGCCTTACGCGATGCCTTCATCGGTTCACTATGCGCCATCGCTGCGCCGGAAAGTTTCGAGGCCGCGCTCACCAAACTCGGCGCGCACGTCGATCTCGCGAAGCGTTACATCGACCATCATTACTATACCGAGGCGGAACTGACCAGCTTCATCAATCGTTGTATCCGAAGGGACCTGGCGATGATTGTCACCACGGAGAAAGACTCGGTGCGCATGCCGCGTCTGCCTGAAGCCGATCTGAAAGTGTCGATTTATTTTTTACGGGTGGAAATTGAGATCCTGAGCGGGCACGAAAGCTGGGAGCATTGCGTCGCCCGGATTTGCAAACCAAGGCCGATCCTTCCGCCGGAGCGTTTCTTTGCCTGAGCGTTGCCCTGTGAATTCGATATTGGACGCTGGGCGTTGGACGTTGGACGTTTAGCTAATGTCCGAAAAAGCGGAGCTCGTCGTTGAAGGGAAGAAGCTGGCGGTATCCAACCTCAACAAGGTCCTTTATCCAAAGGCCGGCTTCACCAAGGGACAGGTAATTGACTATTACATCCGCATAGCCCCACTGCTTTTGCCGCACTTGAAAGATCGCCCGCTGACAATGAAGCGATATCCCGACGGTGTGGAAGGCGAATTTTTTTATGAAAAGAACTGCCCGGCGCACCGGCCGAAATGGGTGAAGACCGCGAAGGTGTGGAGCGAAGGCAACCAGAATACCATGGACTACTGCCTGGCGAACGATCTGCCTACGCTCGTCTGGGCAGCTAACCTGGCCGATCTCGAACTACACACGTCGCTCTCGCGCAAAAACAACATCGACCGTCCGACGATGATGGTATTCGACCTCGACCCGGGCGCTCCCGCGGATATGGTGCAATGCTGTAAGGTCGGACTTTGGCTTCGCGATTTGCTCTCGAAAATGAAACTTAAGAGCTGGGCCAAAACCAGCGGCTCAAAAGGTTTGCAGGTGTATGTGCCGCTAAATACTCCGGTCAGCTATGAGGACACCAAAGGGTTGTCGCGCTCCCTGGCGCAATATCTGGAGCGCGACCATCCGGATCTTGTCACGTCGAACATGTCCAAAGCCATGCGCAAAGCCAAAGTATTCGTCGATTGGAGCCAGAACGATGAACACAAAACGACCATCTGTGTTTACTCACTACGCGCCAGGGAAGAACCGACGGTTTCCACTCCAGTCACTTGGAACGAAGTGGAAAATTGTTTGAAGAAAAAAAACGCCGAACTCTTGAGGTTCCGTTCCGATCAAGTGCTCACGCGTGTGGAAAAACAGGGCGACCTGTTCGAACGAATTGAAGGTCTGAAGCAAAAGCTGCCAAAAAAACGGGAGATGTGATCTGATTGCCGCGCGGCAAAGCATACAGTATGAGGAATCAATTCTGGTTTGATGCGGTCGGCTGGGCGGGAGCAACTGCTCTGCTCATTGGTTATGCAATGGTGTCCCACAAAAAACTGGAGGGCGACTCCGGGGCTTATCAGGCACTTAACATCAGTGGCAGTCTCCTGCTCGCCGCGAACACGATTTTTTATGGGTCCTATCCTTCCACGTTTGTAAACCTCATCTGGGCAGGGATAGCGGTTTTTGCGATTGTGAGCAAAAAGCGAGTTTCGTCTCGTTAGGCGCCGACCCGAATCGATGAGTTTTTTCATATGCGAAAGGCCAACGTCAAAGATGTACCGGAGCAGGAGCGGAAATCGCCAAAAGGTAAATTTGGCCGATTCACGAAGAATATCTCCGTCGCGCTGGGACGCGAGCCGGAGTCGCTGGACGTGTCGAAGCGCCATCCGTTTGATCTCGCGCTTGTGCGGGTTCCGAAAGGCAAAGCAGTTTGCCCATATCACGCTCACGCGGCTGAATCGGAATTTTACCTCGTTTTGTCAGGCCGGGGCAGCGTTCGCGACAAAGATGGTATTACCGAAGTAGGACCGGGCGATGCGTTCTTCTTCCAACCTGGTGAAGCGCATCAACTCAGCAATGGTAGCGACGAGGATTTTGTTTACTACGTGATCGCTGATAATCCGCGCAGCGGCGGCGCAACTGGTGATTCCTGTTATTATCCCGACAGCGGCAAGTGGGCCGTCACTACAGATGGGCATGAAGAAGTCGTCGTGAAAGGAAGCGAGACCGATTATTTCGATGGCGAAGAATGATTTGCAAGTTGTAGGCGTCTGCGTCAGACGCCCGCCCATCGTCGCTGGTGGAAGACGACCGCTATAGTTTTTCTGTATGCGCAAAGTAAATCTTAACGACGTCAAAGAAGAGCCCTGGCAATCACCAGGCGGAAAATACGCCGTGTTTTTCAAAGGAATTTCTGAAGCACTGGGGCGCGAGCCGACGTCGCTCGATTTGTCGAAGCGCCATCCTTTCGATCTGGAATGGAGCCGGGTCCCACCAGGAAAATGCAATTTCCCGTACCACGCGCACTCGGCTCAATGGGAATTGTATTTGGTCGTTTCCGGAAAAGGCAGTGTTCGCCACAAGGACGGCAAGACCGACATTGCGTCCGGTGACGCGTTCATCTTCGGTCCCGACGAACCGCATCAAATTATCAACTCTGGTGACCAAGATCTCATTTATTATGTACTCGCAGATAATCCCATCGGCGAATCCGGGTATTATCCCGACAGCGGGAAATGGAAAGTGAACAAGTCGTCAGCAGCCGATCGCGTTGTGATCAAGGGTGAGGAAACTCACTATTTTGCTGGCGAGGAATGATCCCGAGGGAGCCTCTGTCGTGATCGCGTAATCAAATGGCCGATTGCAGCCAATGCAAAAATTCCCAGGTTGTGCTTCGTCCATAATCAAAGAGTTCGCGTCGGATGGGCCCAGGCCTGGGTGCTGGTCCGACTCAAGTGGTTGAAACATCTTCTCGCGCAACACGCGATCGACACAAAAAAACGCTCCGCATTCCGCGGAGCGCTTTTGAGTTACGACGATGCGTTACTCCACTTCAATAAACTCCGGCTCGCCGGGACAGACCACCCGCTGTGCATAGAGAAAACCGTCCACGTCAACGGACACCCAGCAGCCGTCCACGAACGCGAAGTACGTGTTCCCGATCAGCCGGACATGGTTTGCCCCGTAGCGCTGCACGAAAAACTCTTTCGGATGCCGCCCGAGACTGAACACCTGGCTGTGACGCGACATGAATTCATCCTTGTTCACCGTCGTCGTCTGATTCGTGCCCGTCACGTTTGTCTGGCCCGTGCTCGAACGCACACCCGGTTCAGTCCGGTTTGCGTCCTGGGTGCGGCCCCGAACGTTCGTCTGTCCACGTAGGTTTTTGCCCGTTTCCGGTTTTGCCTCCGGTTTGCTCTGCTCCTGTGCGGGGCGCATCTTTTTGCCCTTCGCCGGCGCAGTAGTTTGGGTTTCTTTCGTCTGCGTTTGTTGTGGTTCCTCCGTCGTCTGGCCTGAGGCCATCAACGGTAACGCAAACGCCGCTATCACTGTAGTTATCAGGATCCTCATAATTTTTCCTTTCACCCTATGTACTTCGTATCTGGAAAATTTTTTGGCCCTGCCGGTTCAGTGCTTTCTTGGTTTTTCCTTCTTCGCTTTTTTCATTGTGCTCTTTGCGTTAGTGATCCGCAAAGCAGGCACTTGGCCGATTGACTATTTGTTTCTTTACTGTCTGAAGAGAGTCCGTGCGCCAACTCTGAGCTTTTCATGGGCGGGGAAGCACTGGTCTAAGGTCGACCGCAAAACCCTGGACGTTCCACACTGAGCGAATGCAGCTAAATCACGCGCTTTGCGATAACAACCGGCAACGGCTCTAGTTGCGAAATACAAACTGCATCTGTATTGAAGTATGAAAATGCTGGTCCTGCGACTTTCAATCGCTTTCATGTTCTTTGCTGCTGCAACGGCTGCTGTCGCCAATCCTTTTAGGAGCAAGATCATTACCGGTAGCGATTCGGCCCTCCTAATCACTGTGCCTGAAGATCATTTTCTCAAAATCACAAATTTCACGCAAGTAGGAGGCACTGATCGTGGAGTGGTGGCAGTCACGCTGACCGGCGAGGATGGCGGCAGCGCGAATGTGCTCACCGCGACGCGAATCGATCTTAGTACCGGAAGCAATTCGCAAAGTTTTCCTGAAATCGGCAACCGAGTGATCATCGCGGGCCCGGCTAGCGTGACCGTGCAACCGGTGGCCGGCGCGACACTTTTCATCACCTATCGGAAAGAGTTGAACGAGGGCGCCGAAGGTGGCGGAGGCGTGACGCCCATTCCGATCACGCCGGTTCCGATCTTGAGTCCTACTCCCGGTGTAACTCCGACGCCGACTGCTACGGCTACCGCAACCCCCTGAAAAACGACCAGCCCCGCAACGCGTCAATCGTCTTCCATTCTTCCGGCGTTAATTTGAGCTTGGCCGCAGCCACGTTTTCTTCCAAGTGCGCCAGGGATGACGTGCCGGGGATCGGCAGCATTACCGGCGATCGCTGTAGAAGCCACGCAAGCGCTACTTGGAAGACGCTCACGCCGTGCGCCTTTGCCGCGATATTCAGCGGGTCTTTCGGTTTCAAGCCTCCGCCGCCTCCGATTGGGAACCACGGCAAAAATCCAAGCTTTTCCTTTTCGCAATACACCAGAACGTCTTCTGATTTGCGGTCCTCGATGTTGTAACGGTTCTGCACACTGACGACCGGCGCGATCTTGCGCGCGCGGTCAATTTCTGCCCTGTCCACGTTCGATAATCCGATGTGGCGAATTTTTCCCGCGTCCTGCATTTGCTTAAGGGTGCCGACGGATTCTTCAAGGGGGACCTTGGGATCAACCGTGTGTAATTGATATAAATCGATCCGGTCCAGGCGCAGCCGCTTCAGACTTCCTTCGACCGCTTGTTTAAGATGGTCAGGCCGGCAGTTTGGCACCCATCGTCCAGGCCCCGGACGGGTGAGCCCGCCTTTGGTAGCAATGACTAGCCCTTTAGGATAGGGATAAAGCGCCTCGGCGATGAGCAGTTCGCTTGTATCCGGCCCGTACGAGTCAGCGGTGTCGATAAGGTTGACGCCGAGGTCGACTGCACGTTTCAACACCTTGAGCGCGTTCTCTCGATCGGGCGGCCAACCCCAAATGCCTTGTCCTGTGACACGCATTGCACCAAAACCAAGCCGATTCACGGTAAAATCGCCGCCCAAATTAAACGTCGGATTTGTAGCCATATTTGATGGTATTGTTGCGTCAGCTCCACAGATCAGATCGGGGTTCCCCGCCAAAACCGAGACCCCAGTCATCAGACTGATTCCAAGAAATCCGCGGCGCGTGACGCTCGCATTTTCGTTCCGATCCGGAGCGCTCTCATGCATTTGCGTGCGTGCGCAGCGTACGTCCACGCAAATCGCTGTCAACGCAAGCCCGGTCATGCAAGCCGACAACATGTCGGCTTGAGCGAGCAACATGCTCGCGTTCCCCTTCTCGCGAGCCGGTTTCATAGTTGTGAGGAAATTCATTCCGCGGGTTGTCGGGGAGCGCGGGCATATTGCCGGCCAGCATCGCACGGCGGCGGCGGCAAATCTCGTGCGCGCATCAGGACACCAAACGCCTCTTCGAGATTCCTTCCAAAAACGACAATTCCATCTTCGTGTCCGGCCATAACGAAAATCTGCCTGCTTCGCACATCGCTAACCGCGAAGAGGCGGATGATTTCGTACGCCATTTCAGGCGTACCGTGAGGAACGGCCTTTGAACTTGTCGGGCCGCGGTCGAGAAGCATCCGCCACAAGACTGAGTCGTGACAATGAATCACCGCACACGCCGTCGGTTCGGATTTGTAAATCGCGGCATGCGTCAGCGATTCGGATGAAGGGACCGCGGAGCCTTCGTAGCCTACCCAGTTTTGTTCGAAATCGTACGCCACGACCCGCACGCAGTCTGCCGCCGTCAATTCTGCGAGAGCACCGGTTGCCGAACCGGTGATGTAAAAATTGCCGGTCGCGCCATCCCGGACGCTCAGGTTACCAAACCCGATTCCGTTTGAGTCCATCCCAACGAAGTGCAGCTGACAAAGTTTCCGCCGGCATTCGTTCAATTCCGCAAGCCGATCGAATGCCGCGACCTCCCGATGCACACACTGATACGTGAACTTTACGTACTCGCTCACGGAGCGTGCTCGGGAAAGAGTGCGCAAATGCTGTTCTCGTTGGCTTCGCACACGCCGCGCTCAGTAATTAATCCGGTCACCAGATGTCTCGGCGTAACGTCAAATCCGTAGTTTGCAGCGGGGCTTTCATCCGGCGCAATTCGCACCGCGATCTGTTGCCCATCAAACCAGCCATCGGCGAATTTTATTTCGTCGACGCCGCGTTTTTCGATCGGAATTTCTTTTAACCCATCCCGCATTTGCCAGTCAAGCGAGGAGGAAGGCAGCGCAACATAGAAAGGAATATCATTGGCCTTCGCTGCCACAGCCTCCAGATACGTGCCGATCTTGTTCGCAACATCTCCCGTGTACGTGGTGCGGTCGGACCCGACAATTGCCAGATCGACTTCGCCACGTTGCATCAGATGCCCGGCCGCGCTGTCCGCGATCACGGTATGCGCCACACCGTGCTGGCCCAGCTCCCACGCAGTGAGTTTCGACCCCTGGTTTCTCGGTCTCGTCTCTGTGACCCACACGTGCAGCGGCAATCCCTTGTCGTGCGCGGCGTAAATAGGCGCAGTCGCTGAACCATAATCAACAAATGCCAGCCATCCCGCGTTGCAGTGAGTCAACACATTGACTGTTCTACCGGGTCTTTGTTCGGCGATTTGCCGAATGACCCGCAATCCATGTTGCCCGATCATCCGACAATGCTCCGCATCTTCATCTGCGATTAGCTCGGCGTTCCTCAGCGCCAGTGCCATTTTTTCATCCGTAGTTTTTCCAGCAGCGATATGCCGTAACTGCCGCTCAACAGCCCAGGAAAGATTCACTGCCGTCGGCCTGGTCGCCTTAAGCTGGGCCGCCGCGCGAGCCATGTGGTCATCGAATGAATTTCGCGACGCCGCTTCGTTTGCCGCCAGATACATTCCGTAGCCAGCGCTCGCACCTATCAATCCCGCGCCACGCACATGCATGTCGCGAATGGCAGCTGCCATCTGCTCGACCGAGCGAACTTCTTCGATCACAAAACGGTGCGGCAAAAATCGCTGGTCGATCAGCTGCACCACGCGTTGATCCTCTGGCTTCAACCAGATGGTTCGAAAATGTTTGCCGCCGACTCTCACAACTTGGATTGAGACAATCGCTCAACCTAATTCAGACTTCATTTTTGGAACTGAGATTATGTCAAGCCATTAGGTGAGCTACGCTAGCAGCGGCGGAAACGACCTCATCCTGACAGTCGTGCGGTAACAGTCTTAGCCAGGTCCAATAGTAACTCTTGATTACGGCGGAAGAGTGAGACTGAAAATTCCTCGTCCGAATGTCGCTGCATAGAGGGAATTCGAAGCCGCCACGTACTCCAAATCGGTCACCGGAACATTTGGCAGCTTCGCCCCGGCAGTGGACCAAGTGGTTCCGCCATCATCGGACGCGAATACGCCAACGTCAGTGGCCACATACAAGCTCGAGCCTACCACGACAACGTCATTCACGGGGGCTTGAGGCAAATTCCCGACGATGCTCGTCCACGTCGTTCCACCGTCAATTGTCTTTAACACATAGGGCAATTGCATTCCGGAACGGAAACCCGAGAACGTGGCGTAAGCGACGCTCGAACTCGCTGGGTCGGCGGCTACGCGCGTCACCCAGGTTCCAGGTAAATTAGGATCGATCACTCGGGTCCAGTTCACTCCCAGGTTGGTCGTGAACCACACTCGGCCGTCGTCAGTTCCGGCAAACAAGCGATTGGAATCCATCTTTGCCGCAGCAAGGGTCGTGATGGTACCAAAAGGATAGTTCGGGTCGCGCCCAGGTCCTCCGGTCAGATCTGGACTGACAACTGACCAGTGCACGGCATGATCGGCGGATCGATTCACCTGGTTGCCGGCATAGTACAGGACCGCTGAGTTGCTCGGATCAAATTGAAGTGGCGAGAACCAGTTCCGCCTTGATGATACGGTTGCTCCGGTAAAGTCGCTGTTAGTCGTGCCACCGTTAGTCGATCGACTGCATTCTCCGTACTGACTACAGCCGTAGACCATGTTCTGGTCGGCTGGATCTATCAGCGCTTCTTCTCCGTCACCCCCGATGTACGTATTCCAGCTCGCTCCACCATAGGAACGGTTGACGCCATTGTCCTGCGCCCCGCCGACCACCCTGGTCGTGTCTTGTTCGCTTACGTCTACGCTATAAAACTGAGTGAAAGGCTGGCTCACAGCGAATGTCCACTGATCGTGTGAACCGTTGACGTCGGAGCGGTAAGTCCCACCGTCGTTGCCGAGATACACTCGGCCCGGTACCTTGAGGTCCCAGATCATGGCATGATCATCGGCGTGAGGGCTGAATTGCCCTATAAAGGACGATCCTCCATCCGTCGATTCGCATAAGTAGACTCCAGCGCCAAAGACGTGGTTTTGATTCGCAGGGTCAACCCAGATCCGGCCGAACCACCAGCCGTAGGTCGACTGCGCTGCCGATAGAGCCGAGCTATTGGGCAGTTGGGTCCATGAGTCGCCACCATCGTCAGAGCGATAGAGCCCTTGAAACAGACCCCCTGTTTGGATCACGATGGCGAAGACACGTTGCGGGTTCGATGGAGCGACAGCTATTCCAATTCGTCCGATCGTCGCGGAGGGAGGAGGAAGCCCATTCGTTAGGCGTTGCCAGGTCGATCCACCGTCTGTCGATCGGTAGACGCCTGAGCCGACCCCGCCGTAGGTCCGCAGGTCAGGCTCGCGTAAGTGGTCCCACATCGACGCGAAGACACGGTTTGGATTCGTAGGATCAATGGCCAGGTCGACTGCGCCAGTAGTGTTATTGTCGCCGGCCAGCACTTGTCTCCACGTTGAGCCGCCATCTGTGGATTGATATACCCCACGCTGGCCCCCCGGGTTGTACAAACGTCCAGTGACTGCGGCAAAGATGCGCTGCGGGTTAGTAGGATCTATTACCAGGCGGCCGATGGCACCTGAGTTCGCCAGGCCGACGCGCTGCCAGGTCACGCCACCGTTAACCGAGCGGAAAATGCCTCCTCCTCCGTAGGTAATGCTTCCGCCACCCGGATTGGCTTCTCCCGTGCCTGCGAAAAGAGTCCCATTCGGTGTGATGACTAGCGCTCCCATTGATTGCGGGTTTGCTGCCGGCCAGATCGAAGTAAATCGAGCTCCGCGATCGGCACTCTTCCACACCCCGCCCGTGGCCGCGGCAACGTAGATTGTGTCGGCGGCAACTGGATCGACCGCGATATCCACCACTCGACCGCCGATATTAGTCGGACCGGCAAATCTCCAGCGCGCAGTAGCGAGTGGTCTATTGGATTGCTCAGCCGCCTGAGCCAGCGCAGCAGCTTGAGCGCCGGCTCTTTCCGGGGCTCCAATCGGAATTCCGCCGTGAGTCACGCGCTGAGTAACGAACCAATCCTCCGGTGGACTCTCTTTTTCTACGCTTCGGGCAGCAGCTTCGCACGCTCGCTGACTTGGTTTGTTTCGTTCTCGATCCGCGCGAACGAACCTTGGGAGCGAAACTACCTGCAGCGACGCCGCCACGACCAGTGGGATCGCCAGGAGTCCGACCATTCGGAAATTTGAATTCTTCATCGTTCTTCTCTTTCAGATGTTTCCCTCATCTTGTCCAGTTGATCGCCGGGCTGCAGAAAAGCGTCGTACTCTGATTTACTTTTCATGTTGGCCCAGAGATCGCATCGAGTCAGGCCAGTCGCGTGAAAATCAGGGGCTTTGTGTTAGCCGGACACTAAACATCAACTCCCATGGGTACCGCGCCGGGGATATGCTCCCAGCCGGCGCGCTTCCAGAATTCAGCGCCGCCAAAGTTGTTGTCGGCCACCAAGATTATGGCGCGCACCACACCGGCTGCTCGTAACCGTTCCAGGCATTCTTCAACAAGACGCTTGCCGAGCCCGCATCCGCGATAGGCCGGATCAACGGCAAGATGATAAATGTGTCCGCGGCGACCATCATGCCCGCACATGGCAACCCCAACAACTGCCGATTCGTCTATTGCCACTCTGCTCACACCCGGATTGCGCGCCAAAAACTGAGCTACGCCTTCTCTGTCGTCTCCCTCAGCAACCTCCAGACCTTCAACTCGTTGCCAGAGCTGAAGTGCCCCGTCGTAATCGTCGATTGAAAATTCCCGTGTAACAATGTTGCCACTCATAAATTAATTGGTCATGTCGAGCGAAGCCGAGCCATCCAGCCAAGTCACCCTCCGTTAAGCCTCGCGATTGAAAGACTCGCCTCGCCGTGAGGCTTTCGGGGTTGCGTCGCAGCCTCGACTCCGCTCGGAATGACGTTTATGAGATGACAGACCACGTTTCAATCCAAGTGAATGTTTCGGGATTCGTCACACGATTATGAAAGGTAACTTTGCACTTTGTATCTTGATGATTATGGCTGCTCTGGGCGCAAACGCGCAGTCAAAACCTTCGGCAACATTGATCATAACTAACGCTGCCGTTTATACCGCAGATAAGCAGCGTCCAAAAGCCGACGCAGTGGCGGTGATCGGTGATCGCGTCGTTGCCGTATGTTCGCGCTCTGAAATCGATTCATGGCGGGGTGCGAAAACAAAGGTAATCGATGCCGGCGGCAAACTGGTGCTGCCCGGATTTAACGACGCGCACGTGCACTTTATTCAAGGCGGCGCACAACTCGAGCAGGTCAACTTGGTCGATGCCGCAACGCCCGACGAATTCGCGAAACGCATCGCGGCACAGGGGAAAAAGACGCCGAAAGGCGAATGGATTCTGGGCGGACGATGGGATGAAACCAAATGGCCCAAAGCGGACCTTCCGACTAAAGAACTCGTGGATCCACTCACAAGTGACACCCCAATGTTTGTTGAGCGCTACGACGGCCACGAGGCGCTCGCGAATTCGGCAGCGCTAAAGCTCGCAGGCGTTGATGCCAAAACCGCGGAGGTCCCCGGCGGAGTCATCGTGCGAGATGCAAGCGGAAATCCCACTGGCATTTTCAAGGATGCAGCAATGGCGCTGATCTATAAAGCGATTCCACCGGTTACGCATGAACAGCGACTCCGCGCCGTTTGTGCCGCACTGAAACACGCGGCGTCGCTGGGTGTGACAAGCGTGCAGCACATGAACCCGGAGTTTGCAGACGTCGCTGTTTATTCCGAGCTGGCTGAAAAAGGTGAGCTCACCACGCGCATATACGCGGTCCCGATGGAAACGGAGTGGCGCGATCAGGCGAAGGTCGGGATCCGTCACTCATGGGGCTCCAGCTACTTGCGACTCGGTGCAGTTAAGGGCTACGCTGACGGCTCGTTAGGCTCGCGAACCGCTTACATGTTTGAGCCGTTTATCGACGATCCCGGCAACCGCGGTTTACTGAGCGACGAAATGCATCCGCCCAGCGCCATGCACGACCGGTTAATGCAGGCTGACGCCGCCGGATTACAATTACGAGTTCATGCTATTGGCGATCGCGCGATCTCGATGATCCTCGATATTTTCGCTGATATCGAAAAGGCGAACGGCGATCACGACCAGCGTTTCGTCATCGAGCATGCACAACACATGGCGCAAACAGATTTCGCGCGCTTTGCGAAGCTCCATGTCATCGCCTCAATGCAGCCTTACCACGCCATCGACGACGGCCGCTGGGCGGAAGCTCGGCTCGGTCACGATCGCGCGCGTTACAGCTACGCGTGGCGCAGCTTTCTCGATCACGGGGTCATGCTGGCGTTTGGAACGGATTGGCCTGTTGCCCCGCTCGATCCAATGCAAGGACTTTACGCCGCCGTCACACGCGCTACGCTGGACGGAAAAAATTCCGGCGGCTGGATTCCTGAGGAAAAAATCACGCTGCCGGAAGCGGTCGAAGCATACACCGTAGGCGCCGCATTCGCAGAATTTCAGGAGCGCGAGAAAGGATCCATCACACCGGGCAAACTGGCCGACATGGTGATACTGAGCGACAACATCTTTGACCTGAAGCCGGAATCCATTCGCAACGTGAAAGTGAGAACCACGATTATGGGCGGCAAAGTTGTATATGGAGAGCAATGAATGCGTGATGCACGGGTCGGGTCAAGGACGGCGGATTCTTATCCGCGCGCGAGAGAGTACTTAAGGTAGAACTGTTCAACTAGGACGCCGTAGCGCTCGCTGGAATAAATCTTCCGGCTCGCCAAATCAAAGTCGTTTTCGCAACTCCTGCAGAAGCAGCAGAAGATTGACACACATCTGGAGAACAATAGATCGCACGGATAGATACCAGATCTGCCGGATCTCGAAGCCCGGCGCCCGCGAGATGAGCATCGCAGGCACAGCGAACAAGATCAATCGCGTCAACGAACTAAACAGAGGCGGCAGTGTGTTGCCGATTCCTTGAAACACACTTGACGATGTAAAGACGATTCCTGCCGAGATGAAATTCAATGAAACGATCCGCAGGTAATCGCTGCCGAAGGCAATCACTCGCGCGTCTCGTGAGAAAATGCGAATCAGGGTTGCAGGTGCAGAATGCGCAATCAGTGTAAGCTACAATCAGTGTAAGCACGAGCGTCATCAACGATGCGATACCGATCGCGGGATAGACAGAATGCCGGACCCGGTCTGCGCGGCGACCTCCGAAGTTCTGTCCCACTACCGGCGCAGCGGCAAAGCTCAACGCCACCACCTGCAAGAACAGCGCCTGCATCACGCGCGCGCCGATTCCGAAACCGGCCTCTTCGCGTCTGGCCGCGGCTATGTCCGCAAAAAATTCTGTCGCCTTTGTCGACTTGTCGCGGCAACCGCGATTGTAGGACTTATGCGGTCGCGGGCGGTGGGAGAATCGGAGGAGGAACTCCGGCAGACACACGCTTCCGCCAGCTTTGTCGATGAAGGATGAGAATAATTAACCAAACCACAAATGCGAACAGGCCAGCAGGAAGGGTAACAAGCATTAACCATCCCAATACACCCAGCGTATACAAGAGCTGGCCATAGTCCTGTCCGTTGATGATGCATGGGTGCATCGAGCCTTCATCCACCTTGCATCCGTACGCATTCGCAACGGCCGCGCATAACATCACTGATCCTATCGGCGCAAGTGCGAACCCAAAGATCGCGAAAAGGGCCGGCAGGTAACACAGCCATGAAAATCTTTTATGTGGCTTGGTAGCGATCAATTGCGACTCTTAATCATAGGTTGCGAGTTAAGATTTGCTGGACGATCCCGCGTTTCTCGGCCCAATCCCAAAGCGTCGCGAATTCGGTAGGCGGCCGCTTGAGCGTTTGCTGGAAATGCGCGCGGTGAGCCATCAGCATGTTCCCGAAGGTCATTCCGTCGGCACCTGCACGATTCGGATCGGCGCCACGCTCGAGCAAGAGCAGGGCGTCCGCGTAGGCGAGACGATCGTCGAGACCCATTGCCGTTCGGTAAAGAAGCAACGGATAACCGGCCGAATCCGATCGGTCCGTGGGCATCGCGGAATTGACGTTAGCGCCGTGATCAAGGAGCAGCTCAAGTCGCGATCTCGCCTCATTTGTGTAGTAACCCAAGTACCAGTTCATGAGAATAATGGGGCGGCCAAATTCATCGCGAGCATTCGCATTTCCGCCTGCGTCGAGCATCGCGCGAAGAACCGGTGCAGAAGCATGCACAGCATTCGCCATTGCGAAGGAGTTTCGATTTCCGTTTGTGTAATTCGGGTCTGCACCGAGCGAAAGCAATGTTTTAACGGCGTCGACTGCTTCCAGGTGTTGCCACGATCGCCTGACAGCAAAGTCGAGCAGTGTGGCGCCGTCTCGTCCGGGTGCCTGCAAATCCGACACGTCCTTTGCCGCAGTACGGATGGTCTCCGGATCGTTTCTCACGATACCCTGTGCGACAGCGAACAGCGCCGGTTGATCGCCGAAGTCCCATCGTCCTGAGTCCAGCTCTGCCTGTAATTGGCGCCGATGCTGCTCGCCTTTTTCCATGTCCAGGTAAAAAGCAACGAATAACCACACTGCGCCGGCTAGAGCTACCGCAGCCAGAAGCGCGATTACTCCAATGGCCCATTTAAGTACGGTTCGTGCTTTCATAGGAGCGCACCGAACACTGGTGTTCTTGGTTCGATCGCCTCGAATTAAACAGGACTCGCAAGAGGCGGACAAATAAGAAGTTATATATCTCCCGATCCAATAACCTCGGTCGTTATCGGCCTGTCATCCTGCGGTGCGAAAGATCCTGGCGAAAAGAAGGTGCGTCGGCAGATAGATAACGAGTGGGAACAGCAACATTAACAGAATTACGAACAGCGGCGCAGGCATAATCTTCTGCGGATTTTGACCGAAACCGTACACCCAGTTCACATTCTCGCGTGAGTTGCTTAGCAGGTACGAAAACGGCAGCACCACCAGCGCAACAATTGTCTGCCAGAGAAAAGCACGCCGATCGTACCCGAGTCGATGAAGTCCCCAGAGAAGTATTACCGGCAGAACGATATGAAAACACGATAGTCCGCGGATGAACAACGGGATCTTCGGGTCAAACATATACGCGCTTAATCCGATTAATGACTTGCCGGTCGCGAGGTGGAAAAAGAAATCGATGTTCCAGAGCGCTTCAAAGAACACAACCGAGATGGCGAGCATGCTGACGAGCAGCGCGTTCTCCAGCCAGAGCGCGGGAACGAGCGCCAGCAAAGCGATATCTGAGAACCAAAGGAAATTAGTTGGACCGTACTGTCGCCAATAGATCGGCACCAGTGCACAAACGAAAAGCGTATAGATAATTTTCGGGCCGGGAGGAATCACGGATCGATACTAATCACGAAAGCAGGGAATGGAGGAAATGGGATTTGCCACAAAGAAGCTAAAGCCGCGACGGCAAGAGGCGAGAAAGCGGGGAAGCGAGTGAGTTTCAACGGTGAATGTTCGCAGGAGCTACGATTACATCCGCGGCAGTGTCCGGTTGATTCGATTCACTCTTCGCTCAGCTTCTCAACCTCACTCACCACGCGATCCAGTTCGTCGATGAGGTCGGTATGATCGCCGTGGCGGCGAAACGCAGTCACAAGGGTTCGGTAGTACCAAAGAGTGCCAGCCTTTTTCCCGCTGAACCGATCGAACACTTCGAGACCGTATCTTCGAAGCTCAGCCAATATTGCTCGTGTGTTATGCAATTTATCTGACGCAGACACCAATCGCGTCGAAGAATCCGACTCTTTGAGGTGCTCGATGTAAGCGCGTTTCCGTTCCAGCCACGGCGGCTTTGGCGTCTCGTATGTGTCGGTGCATCCATCAACGATCATGGCCACATCATCGCCGAATGTTTCCCGAATATCGCGCAACCGTTCCGCGCCACCGCAATCTTCCACCGTATCATGAAGTAGCGCGCCGATCGCTTCGGTTTCGTTCGCGCCGTACTCCATCGCGATGGCAGCCACGCCAAGAATATGCGCAATGAACGGGATGCCCGTTTTTTTGCGCATCTGATCGCCGTGCGCCCGCGTCGCATAAACCAGCGCTTCCTCAAACTTCTCAGACAACTTCATTCTTTGACTTTAAAACGTCCGCCACTGCAGTGACCGTCACGAGGCCGAAATGTGAACGTCCCGGACCGGCGTGGCTATAACATTTCACCCGTTCACCGTGGATGCGTTTTCTTGAATCCATCCTCGTACCCGCGTTCGAACGCAAGGTCCCAATCTTGTTTGTTACCCGATCCCTGCTGGTCAAAATCTTTCTGGGCCATCATGTTTAATTCCGCAGGGGTCGGCAATTTTGCATCGCGCGGCGCTTGCTCTCCCGCTTTCTCGCCGATCCAATACGCCGCCCGTTCCTCCGGTGTTCGGCCGTGAACGGCGCGATGCGTGTAGAACGCCGTCACACCGCACACGACAAATGCCGCCACCGCCATCATTACAAAAAACCGCAGCGGTTTGAACTCTCCTAGCATGACGTTGCAGTCAACCGCTGTCGGGAATCTGTGTCAATGGAGCTGAGGCGACCAGCGACGTGCTTTAGCCAGCTACAGTATGCCAAGCTTACAACGCAAAGCTGCATAGAAGCAGCGACCTAATGGTGACGCGAGCGAGTTTCAATCTGCATTAATCTGTGGATAGGTTTTTGGCATCTGTGTTTGTCGCCGAAGCGTTAAGTACAGCCCAATGCGGTTTCATATTGAAATTTGGGCTGTTTCCGTCTTGACGGATGCCGCCGATCACCGATTCAATTAACGTCATTCGCGATCTGATGTACGGGGGGCGCATAACCAGCGAGGAACGATCGGCGATCAGCACTTACGTCGGTGCTGGAATCGCGATCGTGCTCGCTGTCGTCGGGATCTACTTCTTCTTTCTGACCCAGAAAGAAAAAAAAGAGACGACAACGTTCGATCCGAACCGGCCCGTACCCGGCGATACCGTTTTGAAAGGCCGGTTAAAGGCTGAGGAATATGCTGTGGTGCGCGGGAACGGCTCGCAAACACCTTTTCAGAATGACTTTTGGAACAACGAGAAGACCGGGATTTACGTCGATGTCATTACCGGCGAACCGCTCTTCGCTTCGGTCGACAAGTTCGACGGCAAAGTGGGCCTGCCCACCTTCACGAAACCCATCTCCAAAGATCTCCTCGTTGAAGTCCCCGATAGCTCAAACGAAATGCAACGGACCCAGGTGCGCGCCAAGCGCAGTAATGCGCGCCTTGGCCATGTCTTTCCCGACCCTAAATCGCCTACCGGACAACGTTATGTGGTTTACTCCGCCGCCTTTCATTTCGTTCCCATCGATCAAATGAAAGACAGGGGGTACGAGGCGTACCTCACGTTGTTGGACAAAAAATAGGGTCTCTCGCGGAACTTTGCTGGCCTGGCCGTTGCTTCGCATCCGTTGCAGCCGGGCCGTGGAAATTTCTACTTGGACGCAGCCGACCTCGGAGAGCGGGAAGAAATTTCCACCTGTAGCCAGGAGGTGCTCGTCGTCTTGAGTCGTCCTTTTCGTTCAGCCTTTGAGTAATTTGCACGGCCGTCATTTTCTTTGGCAACTTCGCACTGATCGCTGGGTTCAATCCGCCAGACAACACAAGGGAATCGACATGGCAAAAAAACTTGTACTGATAACATTGGCGGTGTTCGCATTCGCGTTTGGAACTGCTCTATGCTCGAACGCCGGTACCGATATGGTTGAACCTCAGCGCGCACCCGCGCCGAGTTACAATTATGCGCCTCCACCGCGGCCTGTCGTATACGGTCCGCCAGTTGCCTTCGGCATCGGCGTCGGGCCGGCCTATGGCTTCTACGGACCGCGGTTCGGATTTTTCCGTGGCCCCCGATTCTTCCACCGCCGCGCTTTCTGGCGTGGTCATCCGCGTCACTGGCATTAAGCAAGGGTTGCCGTTTTGTTTGCTGTAGTGGTTACGCGTGTCACCTGCCACGGAATCACAGCCGGTACGGCTGCCGCTACAGCCCCCGACGACTCGATTACTGAGCGTCTGTTCTTACTTCAGGAAGTCCCACTTGCTTTAATTCCTGATTCAACGCCGGAAGATCGGACTCGAGCAATTTGTGCCACGCAGCCATTGTTGGTCCAACTTTGGTTTCAAGATCCGCGACGGCGGCCTTTGTCGCTGCTGTCGGCGGAGCATCTGCGCCCTGAACGTCGTCGAACAGGTGCGTCGTTGATTCCAAGACGAAAAACGAAGGTGGAGCGCCTTGCCGCGGATGCGGCGGCCCAAACGCTCGAAGTGTCTGAGTGAAGCCCTCTAGTTTTTGCGTTACGTCAGGGCGCTCGGCGGCGCGAGCTTTAAGTTTCGTCAGCTGGTGCACGAGGTCCTCAAATTTCTCGCCGATCGGCGCGAGCTTGAGCCGCAGCTGATACAATCGCCACGAAAGATCGAACTGTTCCCGAAGCTCATTGGCCGACGCTTTAACGCGCGGATCCATCGCCACTGTCAACGGCTGGGTGAAAGTTTTGCCGTCAACGATCAACGTTACCGTGTAATCACCTGCCGCGGCCCAGGGTGACGTTGGCGTCGGCGCCGTGTTGCGATACGTCGCGGAGATCGGGAACTCCGGTTCCACATTCGGCACCGGTGTGTAATGCATGTCCCAAAGAAACCGGTGCATGCCTGTTTTCGTCGAAACCGATTCCGGCGGCCGAATCCAGTAGCTCGGAATTCTGAGCCGCTTCGGATTTGCCTGCACCGGCTTATCAGCGCTCGAATATTTTCTGACTGATGCGCCTTTGGCATCTTTGATCTCGATCGTTATCGGACCACGAGCATCCTTCGAAAGGAAATAATCGATCATCGCGCCATCCGGCGGATTTTCACCGGCCGGTTCATCCGGCGGCAACGGTGTGTCAGGGTTCAGGTTCGCACGAATACGCAACGCGGTCTGCGGCTTGAACAACCTTGTTTCCGACCGGCGCGGGAGCGCGGGGGCTCCATTGGTGCGGGATGAAGTTGGAGACGGCTCGCCCTCGGGCCGATCGAGTTGGCGCAGCGGCGTGATGTTGTCGAGCATCCAAAACCCGCGACCATGCGTCGCCGCCAAGAGATCGTCACCCTTGACGATCAGATCACGCACGGAACTCGCAGGCAGATTCAATCGCAACGACTCCCAGCTCGAGCCGTCATTGAACGACACGTGAACGCCTTTTTCGGTTCCGGCGAATAGCAAGCCTTTCCGCTCCGGATCTTCGCGAACTGCGTTCACGATTTGGTCCGCGGGTATTCCGTTCACGATTTCCGTCCATGTTTTTCCGCTGTCGTGTGTTGCAAAAATGTGCGGCCGCAAATCGTCGATTCGGAAAGTGTTCACCGCCGCGTAAGCGGTGTTCGCGTCAAAATGTCCAGCTTCGATGAGCGAAATCTTTTGCCACGCGGAAATAGTTGGCGGCGTCACGTTGGTCCACGTTTGTCCGCCGTCGGTGGTGAGATGGATCAAACCGTCGTCGGTACCGCTCCAGATCCGTTTCGCGTCGAGGGGCGAGGGCGCAACGGTGTAAATCACGCCGCGCCGATGCGCCTGTTTTGTTGCGTCGTCTTTGTATTTTCCAACGCTTGCCGGCAGCTCATAATTTGGTCGCGACAAATCCGGGCTGATCTTTTCCCAGTGATCGCCACGATCACGTGTTTGCCAAAGGGTATTTCCAGCGAAGAAAAGCAAATGCGGATCGAACGGCGAAAACACAACTGGCTCGCTCCGCAACATCCGGAAATCCTCCGTTTGCACCGGGACCGGAAGAATGTCTTGCGCCTGACCGGTTCGACGATCGAATCGTGTCAGCTTACCGCCGATGATGATGTCTGGATCGAGTGGATCGGCAACGACGTAGCCATATTCCTCGGCCGCAACCGGTTTCCAGTCGCGGAATGTAATCTCGCCTTCGTCGCCGCGGCTTTTGATTCCGACCGAACCGCTTTCCTGTTGTCCGCTGTAAAGCCGGTACGGAAACGAGGTGTCCGCGCTCACATGATACAACTGCGCGGTTGATTGGTTATACCACGAGCTCCAGCTCTTGCCGCCGTTCACGGTGACAATCGCGCCCTGATCCGAGCCCAGCAAGATGATGTCGGGATTATTCGGATTGATCCAAATATTTTGGTAATCGTCGCCGCCGGGCGCGCCGCGCCAACCGTCCCAGGTTTTGCCGCCATCAGTCGATTTCCAACAGACCACGCTGGCCGAATAAACAATCTGCGAACTTTTCGGGTCGAACCGCACCACCGGCAGATCGCCACCGCCAATTCCGAGTCCCGGCCGTGGATCATCGGTTGTGCCATGCCATGTCTCGCCGCCATCGTCTGAACGATAAAGTTTCGCGATCGTTTTTGTCCGGACCGCAGCAAAAAGTGTTTTCGGAGCGCTCGGCGCGATAGCGAGGTTCGCCTGCACGATTGTGGTCGGAAGACCCTTGGTCAACTGCCGCCACGTCTTACCGCCATCGACTGATTTGAAAATGCCGCCGCCATCGCCGTTGAACACGCCGTTTTCCCACGGTCCTTCGCGCGATTCCCACAGCGCTGCGTAAACGACCTGCGGATTGCTTGGATCAATCTGCACATCGCTCGCGCCGACGTTCTCATCGCGGTACAACACCTTTTCGAATATTTTGCCGCCGTCGAGCGATCGATAAATGCCACGTTCTTCGTTAGGTCCATACGGATGGCCGGCTACGGCAACAAAGATGCGGTCCGGAGTTTTTGGATCGACTGCCAGCTGCGCGATCTGCTGACCATCGCGCAGTCCCAGATGCATCCAAGTCTTTCCGGCATCCGTCGATTTGTAAACACCGTCGCCGACTGAAAGATCCGGCCGATGCAATCCTTCGCCGCTGCCAACGTAAACAACATTCGGATTCGATGGCGCCACCGCAATCGCACCGATGGACGCCGTCGGCTGATCATCGAATATCGGTTGCCACATGCGACCGTAATCAATCGATTTGAAAACGCCGCCGTTTACCGGTGCCACATAAAAGACGTTCGGCTCCGACGGTACACCGCAAACCGCATGCGTCCGCCCGCCGCGATAAGGGCCAACGTTTCGCCAGCGCAAAGCTTGTCCCAAATCCTTCGGATCGATTGAATCGGATTCTCCGGCTGACGCGGTGCCGGTTGCGCAAGCGGCAACAAGGATGATTGCCACGAACATTCGAACTACGCTCATAGTGCTGGCGCATTCTGTTCCGCGATCATGAATGCGGCAACTGTTTGCGGCGGTACGAAGCGCCGGGCCGCCCGGTTTAACCGAGGTGCCGAACGATTCCAGAGCCGAAGGATAGCTTAAGTCCGTAAACGCCTTTGAAGAGTTGCCATCTGTATTCGCTCTCGGAGAGATTGGTCCGTAACGAAGCCTTCACAATGGCCAGTGCGGAATCGAACATCTCTGCTCCCATCACGAAACGTTCCGCTGGCGGCCGGGCCATGATCTGCGAGCGGACCAGTTGTTTGATATCCTGCGGCGTATCAATCATGCAGACACGTTCGTAATAGAGAATGCTTGTCGGTTCATTTTCGCTCGCCACTGCAAAGGTTGGATCGTCTGCCGCGTGCGAACTCAGTCACACCATTGGGCGGAAGCGGCCGACCACTTCCTGCAAGCGTCCGGTGATTTGGCCTAACGAACAGACTTCCGCCGCTTCCAACAGGGCCGGAAAAATGTTTTCACCGGCGTCAGCGACCTTGGCGAGTTTGTCCAGAGCGCGCCTGGCATTCTCGGCATTTTTCTTTTTGAATTTGCGGAGCCGATCGACTTGCAACTGCTGTTTGGCGCGTGGCGTGCGCGCAAGCTTCACCTCCGGAGCTTCTTCGTCGCCGTCGCGGTAACGATTCAATCCGATGATTGGCCGCGTTCCATCGTAGATTTGCTGTTCGTAACGATGTGCTGCACTCTGGATCTGGCTCCGCTGATACCGCTCTTCCACTGCTGCGAGGACTCCACCCAGCCGCTCGATCGCACGGAACTCGTCGAGGATCGCTGCCTCCACGGCGCGCTCCACCGCTTTCATCCCGGGCGAACCGCTCAACATATTCATGGTGTGTTTGAAAATTCCAGATTCCTCGAGCAGGATCGCCTGTCCGTGCGCGGCAAGCCGGATCCATTCTTCGCTTGGTGTGGTGAACGGTTCGTCAGCGCTGTTCGAATGACACGAGTTCGTAGCGTTCATGTAAGACAGCATCAATTCCGCGGCGGTACGGGTGAGATTGTTTTTGAACTCGGCGGCAATTAACGAGCGGCCGCTGGTTTGCGTGTGCAATTTGAACAGCTGCGCTCTCAAGCCCGCGCCGAACACGTCGCGCATTCCGATCGCCCAGATCCGACGCGACACCCGCGCCAGCGCGATGTACTCCACATCGAGCCCGCAATCGAGAAAGAATGAGAGCCGCGGCCCGAATTGGTCAACCGGAATTCCGCGCCCGGCGAACATTTCCACATATGCAAAACCGTTTGAGAGCGTGTAAGCGGCCTGTTGCACTGGAGTGGAGCCGGCTTCGCCGATGTGATAACCGCTGATCGAGATCGGATACCAGCGCGGCATTTCGCGCGTGGTGAACTCTACCATGTCGGTGAGGAAACGGAGCGACGGTTCGATCGGGAAAATGGTCTCGTTCTGCGCCTGGACCTCCTTGAAAATGTCGGCCTGAATCGTGCCGCGCAATTTCGGAACAACCTTTGGACCGAATCGTCGTTTCGCCGCGGCGATGTACATCGCCATGATCATCGGGGCCGGACCGCTGATAGTCATTGAGGCGGAAAAATTCGGCGAGCCGAGATCGAAGCCATCGTAAAGCCGCACCATGTCTTCGACCGTGTCGATGGCCACGCCGCCTTCGCCAATTTTGCCGAAAACGCCGTCGGCGTCGCTATCCAAGCCATAAAGTGTCGGCCCATCGAATGCGGTGCTGAGCCGATGCGTGCGTTGATGGCGGGTCAGGTAGTGGAACCGTTGATTGGTGTCCTCAGCCAGCATCAAACCTGAGAACAAACGCGTCGGTTCTTCCTGCAGAGGACGCGGTGTCGGCTGCGTCTTAGACTGCTTTGCGGGCGACACGCCCGCCGCTACAGTTCCGCCGTTCTTCTCAAAGCTCTCGATCTCGCGGATCGGCTCGAGATACATCTCCGGATA
>WNGP01007243.1_pt1 | contig 25067 bp, 18 predicted proteins | sample 5407671 | NCBI WGS metagenome assembly WNGP01 (sample SAMN13153381, study PRJNA577476) | soil metagenome | isolation source: 40 cm soil or saprolite under Garry oak tree replicate 2 | place: USA:California | collected 2016-06-15
CGCTTTCGACCGCAAAAATGTCAGTTAGCTTGCGATCATAAATTTCTGCCCACAGATGCGCATTCGTTAGCGCGTTGATCAACTGCACGTTCACTCGCACCTGATCGTTCACTTTCTGGACGCTGCCTTCGAGGATATTCATCACGCCGAGTTGCTTCGCGATCTCGCGCAAATCGTCGGGTGCGCTCTTGAAACGTTGGGTTGACGTGCGCGCAATTACTTTCAGCTCACCGACCTTCGCCAACCGCGTGAGAATTTCATCCTGCACGCCCTCAACAAAAAAGGCGTTGTCCGGATCGCGACTCAGATTGTCGAACGGCAGAACGGCAATCGATTTGTTTGTGATTAGTGGCGTTGGGGTAAACGATCTCGAACGGACAAACTGATACACGAACAGACCGGCCGCGACGACAGCCAGCGCGATCGTCATCGCAACAATCTTTCGACCGGTGCGTCCTTTAATCGATCTGCTGGGCTCGATCTCGGATTCGAGTTTGATTCCTTCGGGCGTAATCTCAAACGCCCATGAAAAAATCAGCGCAACCGGAAAACCGAAAATGATGACCATGATAAATATCTTCATCACCCATGGCGGCGCGTCGAAAGCCGGAAAGAAAATCGACGCGGCCTGAATCAACAGCCACGCGACCACCGCGTAGGCGACGGCAACCTTGTAAACATTGCGCCGTTTCAGCTCGGCGAAGAAATTTCGGTCGCTCACTTCAATTGGTCGTCGGCCAGCCCCATCGTGCGCAAAAACGCATCCCAGCGCGGGTCGTCGTGAAGATTCGGTAGCAGCGTATCTGCGCGCAAACCGGGCAGACCTGCGTCGCGTTGTCGGCGTGCGCGTTCCAACCATTCGAATGCATGATCCTTGTCATTCCGATATCCATAAACCTCGGCAATCTGATACGCGCCGGTTTCGCTGGTGTTTGCGATCAACTCCGCAAGCGCAGCATCAGATTCGGGGATTCGCTTTTGAGCCCAGCGAGCGCAGCTTACGATGAGCAGCCGCGCCCAATCGGCCGCATCCCGTTGCGCAGCTGTTGCTGCTTCTTCAAACTTACCCTCTAAAAGATAAGTCAAGCCGACACCGGCTTGGGAATTTGGTGCCGACGGATTCAACTCAATCTCGCGCGCGTATTCCGCCCTCGCTTCCTCCTGCTTCCCCGAGACCGATAGACTGCCGGCGAGAAACGCCCGGGCTTGCGCATTCACCGGGTCCAATGCGACTGCCCGCCGAAAAAGATCGAGACCCTGCGTGTTTTCGCCGCGAGCTTGCGCAAGATTTCCCGCCTCCAGCAGCAGCGCCGGATCCTGTGGAGCGAGGGCGAGAGCCTTGCGCAGCGTTTCGGCCGCATCTTTCCAATCATAATCAAAATTTGTTTGGATCACTGCGCGCGCGAACAACGCCTCCGGTAAGTCTGGTTCGAGGGCGAGGGCTCGTTCCACCGCCTCGCGCGCGGCGGCCAGATGAGCGTTGAAGCCTTTCTGCCCCCCCTCGGTGGCATAGTTGCAATCCCAGACGTGAGTCTGGGCCAGTCCCGCCCACGCGAGCGCGAATCTGGGATCTAACTCCACCGCGCGCTCGTAAGCGGCCCGCGCTTGGTCCGTCTCTTTTTCTGAGTGGCGATTCGCAAAAAAGCGGCCTTGCAAATACGATTCATGCGCCTCGACGTTTTTCGTTCCGCCTTTCTCCGCGGCGCGCACTTCGGCTTGAATCTCCGCCTTAGTTGTCGGATTGGCCGCGCCGCCCGTCAGCTGACCGCGCAACTGTTCGACGATAGTTTGGGCAATCTCGGTTTGGACGGCGAAGACATCCTTCAAATTACGTGTGTAATTTTCCGACCATTGTTCTTCACCCGTGTTGGCCTGAGTGAGTCGGGCCGCAATGCGCACCACGTCGCCGGCCTTGCGCACACTTCCCTCAACCAGATGTGCCACACCGAGTTTCTGCCCGATCTCCTGCGCGGTCGCGTTCTTGCCTTTAAATGAAAAGGCCGAAGTCCGCGCGGCAACGTGAAGCCCGGGAATTTTTTGCAGAACTGTCAGCAGTTCTTCACTAATGCCGTCCGAAAAATATTCGCTGCCTTTGTCGTCGCTGAGATTGGCGAACGCCAGCACGGCAACGGACTTGGCGCTGATCTCTAATTTGGATTCCGCCGAGACCCGCGCCGCACCAGACTGCTCCGTCGGCCCTCGCGCAATACTGGCAAACCGCCACAGAAGTCCGCCGCCAATTGCCAGCAAGAGCGCAAGAATCACCAATTCAGTACCAGTCACCCGCTGCGCACCGCGTTCTCCGTGATACCAGGCCAGGACCAACGTGACGAAGAGACCGACGCTAAGCGCGACGATGACCAAACGCATCGTTTGTTCGGGCCAGCCGAATCGCTGCGCGACAATGTCGATGCCTTGGAGGAGCGCGAACGACGCGGCCACATAGGCCACCGTCCATTGCACCAGCTTGCGCTGCTTCAGGCGTTGTAGGAATTCGCTCATGGGCAAACGACTGCTGCTTTGTAAATGTTGCGCCATTTCAGCTCGGAGAAGAAATTTCGGTTGCTCATAGGATGCCGCTTAGGAACCGAGGGTGTAGAAAACAAAAAACCACATGTTTTGAACGAACATGCCACCGACACCGACCCATTGCAGCCAGCGCGGCTTTGCCCAACCAGCCAGCACCGCACAAACGGCGAGCAACAATCCGAGCAGCTCGGCACCGATCCAGTCGTTAGGCTTCCATCCCTGAAAGTTGTTGCGGTCGAGGTAGGTCGCCAGCCCTCCCATCGCGGCCAACGCAAGCGTGGCAGAGAAAATAACCCGTCGCTGTCGGTCAAAGAAGGCTGACATATCGAGTAATCCGCTTTCGCTAACAGGCATGGCGACCAGTGAACAGCTAAAGTAATTTGGGATCACCCAGCCGAGCTGAAGCAGCACCTCACCAAGCGACCAATGCTTGATATGCTCAAGCTCCCAAAGCCCGAGCCAGTTGATGATCACGCCGAGCGCAGCGTTAACCATCGCTACCGTAAGTAGCGCTGAGAAGCCCACGCGGTCGCGGGCCAGCAGCAATTGCGACGCACTCGAGAAAACATGCGTCAACGCGATGGCGAAGATAAAGGATACAAGGACACTGACGTGTTGGAACATATGCCGATGCTATGGCGGCGCGGAGTTCATGGACCCACGTGCTCCTGCGTGGTGAGCAGTTGTTGGAAGCCGGGATCGTTGCGGATCGGGTCCCAGACTGGATCGATTTTTAGGCGCGCGATGGAAACGATTCCGCCAGCAGGAACCGAGAGTTGCCGGCGAAGAATGGCCACGGCGTCGGCCGTCGCACCGGTGCGAGCTTCGATCTCGGCCAGACCGGTCAGAAGGATGTTACCAACGAGCGCGTCTTTTTCCGGCGGTAAGAGGTCGGCAGCTTGCCGCGCGAGTTTGATCGCATCGCCATCACGTTTGCGCGCAAGGTAAACCCAGGTCAATTGCGTCATCGAAGAAAGGTCGTTAGGCCGCTCGCGCAATCTCTCCTCCAGTAGTTGTCTGGCTTTCTCGGCTTCAGTCTGCGCGCCGTTGAGATCGCCGGCCAGGACTCGGATCGCGACTCTGGCGGATAGCCGGCGCCGTTCATCGGCGGCAGTGTTTCCAGCGGCTTCCCAGACTTTCAGCGCTGCGTTGAAATCCCGCGCGAGAACAAAAACATAAGCTCGACCACCCAACACATTTGAGACATCGCCGAAGTCGGAGGGGACAAGGATTTTGTTTTCTGCCGGAAATGTTGCCAGCACCCGTTGCGCTTCATCCACGTCACCGCTTCCACGGAGAATGCTGTCGAGCAACGCACGCATGGCTTCGGCTGAGTGAGGGTCAAGTTCGAGCGTATGCCTGGCGGCGCGCTCCGCTTCCTTCCACATCCGCAATGTGACGTAAGTGGCGGCAAAATTTCCGGCGAGCAACGCATTGCGCGGATCCTGTTCGAGAGCTCCTTTGAACTCGACCAAACAACGCGCCCATTGCCGCTGCAGGCGATGGACGTAACCGGAATACTCCAGCGCAGTGGGGGCGTTCGGTTGCAATTCTAACGCACGTCCGAATTCCGCCAGCGCCTGTTCGTACTGCCGGTAACCATGGTAAAAAAAGTTGCCGAGGGCGACGTGTGCCTCGGCCAGATTGGGCGCCAGCGCGACTGCGCGCTCCGCCAGGCTTCGGACTTGCGCCAGCTCCGAGTCACTCATTTGCTCAATGAACCAATGAAGGTCCATTCGGTTCCTGACTAGACGAGCCATGGCGAGCGCGAAATTCGGATCGCGCGCAATAGCCTGCTGGTACCAGGCGGCGGCTTGTTCGTAAGATTCCGGCCTAAGCGAATTCTCGGCGAGATGTTCCTCGTGTTCGCCTTTCAAGAAGAGATCGTAGGCCTCGGCATCTTTTGTCGGCGCGGTCGCGAGCGTGTTGGCTTCGGCCGGCGAAAGCTTCGCCTGCAACGAATCGGCGATTTCCTGCGCCACTTCGCTTTCAACGGTAAAGACATCTTTGATATCGCGGTCGTACGTTTTCGCCCAGAGATGGGCATCGGCGCGCGCATCGATGAGCTGCACGTTGACGCGCACTTTGTCGGCGGCTTTCTGGACACTGCCTTCGAGAACCGTCGCGACTCCGAGTTGCTGCGAAACCGTCTTTAGATCTTCCGGCTTGCTCTTGTACTTCGCGGTGGAAGTGCGCGAAATCACTTTCAAGTCTGCGATGCTTGCGAGCTTGGTGAGGATTTCATCCTGAATACCGTCGGCGAAATAAGCGGCACCCTTGTCGTCGCTCAGATTTTCAAACGGCAACACCGCGATTGATTTGTGGGGAATAGCTGAATCTGTAGCCGCCTCGGAGCGAGCCGCACTGGCGACGTTCCGACCAGTGTAGCGACCGATAAAAAACAATCCGATCGAAAACACTGCGCCGACTACGACGACATAGATCCACGCGTGTTTTTTGTGGCCTGAAGTCACCATGGGCATCGCGTCGGCAACTTCGGTCCGTTTGATGCCTTCCGGTGTCGCTTCAAACGCCCACGCGATCACGAGCGCGACCGGAAATCCGATTACGACTAGTGCAATCACAAGGCGAACCACCCAATTCGGAATCTCCAAGAATGGAAAGACTTGAGTCGCAACTTGAACAAGCAACCAGCCGACAATCGCGTACGCGACCGCCACCTTGTAAACGTTGCGCCGTTTCAGCTCGGAGAAGAAGTTGTCGGCCTTCACTGTGTTGGCGCTGTTTCAGGGACGACCAATTTGCCGACCAATTCCTCAAATCGCGGGTCGCCTCGGATCGGGTCCCACACCGGCTCGTCTTTGTAGAAGACACCGAGCGCGCCGGTCGCCAGGCCGCGTTCCAGCCATGAAAGCGCCATTTCCTTGTCGTTCAAAGTCGCGTAAATCTTCGCAATCCAATGAGCCGTGCTCAGGTTTGCACCAGCTATCGCTTCTAATTCTTTGATGCTTTCGCGCGCCTCCGCCTGTTTACCCGACGCCGCGTAAGCCATCCCAGCGCTGTAGATAACGAGTGTATCATTCTTCCGCGTGCCTTTCGCTTTCTCGAGTTCCGCGAAGGCCTCATTAAGTGAGCCATTTCGAATGTAGAGCCCTATTTCCCAGGTAGCGCTAAGTGGAGGGCCGAGTTCATTAGCCTGCCGTAGTAGTTCGAAAGCTCGCGCGTAATCTCTCTTAAAGTAGGGAGGAATAGCTACGGCCCGCGCGATAACCGACGACAAAGGATCAAGTTCGCGAGCTTTCAGAAGTTCCGCGCTCGCTTCATCGAGCCGCCCCTGTCGGATGAAGGAGAGTCCCATATTATAATGCGCGACGGCCAGGTTCGGGCTGAGTTCGATAGCATGCCGAAGTTCTCTGTCGCCAGCTGGGAAATTCGAAGGGGCGAATGCAATGTAGGCTTGACCAAGTGCGGCATGCGCTTCAGCCAGGTTTTCATCGAGCTCGAGGGCCTTGCGCGCTGCCTCTTCCGCTTTGCGCCGACCTTCAATGGGTGCGATGGAGCCATAGTATCCGAGATTGGCGTAGGCATCCGCCAACCCCGCATAAGCGAGGGCATACCTACTGTCTTCCTGGAGCGCTTTTTCGTAATAGGCAACGGCAGCCTGCAAGTCTGCGCTGGTCCGCCGCTGCACCGCCGTTCGTCCTTGCATGTAATATTGAAAGGCGTTGAGGTTCTCGGTAGGACGTTTCGCTAACTGCTCCTTCTCTGCACCGGACAGCTTCAGGCGTAGTTTCTCCGAGACCTCTTTCGCGATCTCTTCCTGCACCGCAAAGACATCAGCTAGCTTGCGGTTATACTGCTGGCCCCACAGTTGGCTGTTATCCTGCGCGTTGATCAGCTCTACACCGATCGTTAGGCCATCGCCGCGTTGCCTGACTCGACCGGTAAGCAATGTCTGCACCTTCAACTCTCTTCCCACCGTCTGCGCATCCATCTCTTTCCCCTTGTAATGAAAGACTGAGTTACGCGACATCACCTTGAGCTTCGGCAGGTCGGAAAGACTGTTGATGATGCTTTCGGGGATACCATCACACAGGTAGTCGGTATCAGGATCGCGGTTCTGATTTTCGAAAGGTAGCACTGCGATGGATTTCTCCCGCAGACCAGCCACAGAAGCGCCGCTGCTCGGAGCGCTAAGCCGTCCCACGAAAAACAATGCAACGGACAAAGCAGCGCCAATCAGCGTGACATAAATCCAGGTGCGATTTTTTGAAACGCGTTTGTCGGCAAGATCGACATCTTCGGTGTGCTTGATTCCTTCCGGCGTCAGCTCAAATGCCCACGCGAAGACGAGCGCGGGAAAACCTGCGTCGCAATTTGAATCAGCAGCCAACCGACAATTGCGTAAGCGACCGCAACTTTGTAAACATTGCGCCGCTTCAGCTCGGAAAAGAAGTTGTCGATCTTCACTTAGGCGGAGGTTCGGCGAGCAACTTGACGAAGCGCGGATCTTTCCGGAGCGGATCCCAAAATGGGTCGAGCTTGAGGTTTGTAATCGTTAGGCCGGCGGGGACTTCGAGGAGGTGGGGCAATGCTGCGATGGCCGCGTCGTGATCGCCAAAGCGCGCTTGAATCTGCGCGAGTGTAGTCTCAGACCACGGCTTGTTCACCGCATCGTTGTCGTAGTCTTTGACCGCCCGCTTCGCTTGCTCGAGCGCCTTTTCCTTTTCCCCAAGCCCGGCGTAGGCGAGGGCAAGAGTGTTAGGTGTTCCATTCGCGTCCGCCGGAACCGGCGAATCAGGTTTCGGTTTGATCGCTTCGATCGCGCGAGAAAAACTTCGCCGCGCATCCTCATCGCGGCCCGTCCACTGTTGACAAAAGCCAAGCTGGACCAGAGCGAGCTCAGTAACAGAGTCGAGCGGCTGTCCCGCTGGAACTGAGCTTAGCTTTCGCTCGATCATGCTAATCGCGCTATCGAAGTTCCGTTCGTACATCGCCTGGCCGATGCGAGGGGCGACGACAAAATCGTCCGTCGCGTCTGCCGGAATTCGCGCGAGTTCCTCGGCGGCTTTATCCAACCGGCCTTCGTTTTGAAAAGTCACCGCTTTGCTTGCGCGCACCGAGGCCGAATCCGGTGAGATCTCAAGGGCTCGATCCATGGCGGCGCGCGCATCGTCAAAGCGCCGCAAATAAGCGTAAAATTCGCCGCCGAGACTGCCTAGCAATTGGAAGTCTCGCGGATCCAGTTCGAGCGCTTTCTTAAACGTCGCCTCGGCTTCCTGCCAAAGACCAAGGCGGCGTTGAACGAATGCCAGATTTTGTAAGAGGTAGGAATTATTCGGCAATCGTATTTGCGCCTGCTTGTAAGCGGTAACTGCGCCTGCGAAGTCGCGTAGAACCCGGTAGCGATAGGCACCCTGCGCAATCCACGATTCCCCAGCTTCAGGTGCGAGGGCAATGGCGCGATCAGCCGCTTCCTTCACCGCCCCGGCAGTGTTCGTGTTTGGATCAACCGCGTTGAAGAAAAGAAAGCTTCGAAGGACGGCGAGTCGCGCCCAGGCGAAAGCAAAATTTGGATCAAGCTGGACCGCTTCAACGTAATCACGCGCGGCCTGCTGATAGGCTTCGTAACTGTATTGTGTGTGCTCGATCGCCAGTCCGCGCAGGTAAGCGTCGTAAGCCGCGGTATTCTGCGTCGGCTTATCGGTCACGGCTTTCTGCTCGGTGCCGGAGAGTTTGGCGTTGAGCTGGTCGGCGATGGCACTGGCCACTTCGCCTTCGACACCGAAGACGTCGTCCAGTTTGCGATTGTAACTTTCGGCCCAGACATGTTCGTCAGTAGCGGCGCGGATCAACTGCACGTTGATGTGCACGGCGTTGGCAATTTTCTGCACGCTACCTTCGAGCAGGTGGGCGACCCCAAGTTGATTCCCGACTTCACGCAAATTGTCGGGCGAACTCTTGTATTTTTGCGTCGAACTACGCGAAATAACTTTGAGCGCTGCGATCTTGGAGAGGCGTGTCAGAATTTCGTCCTGAATTCCTTCGGCAAAATAAGCATTCGATTTATCGTCGCTTAGATTATCGAACGGAAGGACAGCAATGCTTTTGGCCGCAATTTCCGCGGCCGGACCAGCGGATCCTGTAAACGCCTCGCTCTGTCGAGGCGTGACTGCGGACTTTGAACGCACCAGCTCAAACACCAATAGCCCGGCAGCGATTACGGCCACAACAATCGTCAGGCCAACAATCCTTCGTCCGGTGTGGCGCGCCGTGGACTGCTCGTGCGCGACTTCCGATTCGCGCTTGATTCCTTCCGGTGTGATCTCAAATCCCCACGAGAGAATGAGTGCGACGGGAAATCCGAGAATGAGCAGCAGAACGACGAGACGCACAGCCCAGTTCGGAATTTCGAAGAAGGGAAAGACCTGCGTCGCGACCTGAATCAGCAACCAGGAGACAACGGCGTACGCCACCGCAACCTTATAAACATTGCGTCGCTTTAGCTCTCCGAAGAATCCTTTTGGATTCATAGTTCTGGTTTTGCCATAGGTTTCAAATCTATGAGCAAGGAGAAGACCGCTGAATGGCGAGGAGGACACGAGCCTTTCCGTCAGACTCGTCAGCTTTGATTTGTTTTAGCGTAATTCGTGTGTTTGGTGGGCACATCTTAATCGAGGAAACCAGAATGTCACGACCAACAACCGAATCGAAACATCTCCTCTCACACACCATCGCCGAATGGGCTTGCGCGCTGAAATACGAGCATCTCTCACCCACCGCCATTCAAGCAGCAAAATTATTTTGGTTCGACTCCATCGGCTGCGCGCTCGGAGGCAGTCAGCAGGATGACGCAAAGATTTTGCTGAAGCATTACCGCGGGATGTCTGATGGCGATGGCAAAGCCACCGCGTTTGTGTCGGGCTTCAAGACGAATCCTGTGGATACCGCGTTTTTGAATGGGCACATGATCCGCGCAATGGATTACAACGACATTTACTGGAAAGCCGACCCATGTCATCCCAGCGATCTCATAGCGGCACCTCTGGCCCTCTGTGAGAGCGAAGGTCTAAGCGGAAAAGATTTAATTCTTGCCACGATCATCGCCTACGAGATTGAAATGCGCCTTTGTGAAATCGGGCGTCCCGGTGTGCGCGAATACGGCTGGCATCACGCCACCTTGAGCGCCTTTACTGCGCCAGTCGCGGCGGGCCGCGCATTGAACCTCACGCCGGAACAGATGGTGTCGGCGATCGGCATCAGCGCGGCCCGAACATTTTGCCCTGGGGCGGTCACCGCCGGCAAATTGACCAACATGAAGAACACGGTTGATCCGTGGGCTGGGCGCATGGGCGCCGAGAGCGCGCTCCTTGCTCGAGAGGGATTCTCCGGCCCCGAGCACATCATTGATGGAAAGGAAGGTCTGTTCGCCGTGTTCAGTCACGTGCAATACAAGGGACAACCGGCAAGTTTCGATGGTGAAGAGCTGGTTAAGGACTTGCCAACGTCATCGAAATCGCACTATCGAATTCTCGATTGCGGGATGAAGAGTTTCCCTATCGAAGCGCTCAGTCACGCGCCGCTCACGGCCATGATGAAAACGGTTAAGGAAAACAACATCAAGGCTGACGAGGTGAAGAAAATTAAAGTCGAAGTCATCGCACGCGCTGCGGATATTCTTGGCGATCCACACAAGTATCGACCGGACTCAAAAGAAACTGCCGATCATTCGCTACCTTACTGCATGGCAGTCGGGCTGGTGGACGGAATGGTCACACCCTTGCAATTCCGCGAAGAACGGGTGCGCGATCAGTCGCTGATTCCGATCATGGACAAAATAAAAGTTGTCGCGAATGAAGAATTCGAAGCGCTCTTTCCCAAGTTTCAACCGAGCCGCGTGACCATCACGACCAATGACGGCAAAGAGTTTTCGACGCGGGTCGATGTTCCCAAGGGCGATCCGCGCGATCCGATGACCGAGGAAGAGATCGCGGTGAAATTCACCGCGCTCGGCGGTGACGTCATTGGCAAGGACCAATGCGAGAAACTGCGGAAGTGCATCATGAACATCGACGGCGCCGACAAGCTTGATGAACTTCTGGAGCTGACGATCGCACGCTGAATTCTTCGGCTTGGGGAGCACAGGCTGCCAGCCTGTAGTTGCCGGCAGCCCTGCCGGCAACATCTTTGCACGCCGCAGTTCGAGCGACGCCGATTCCCCGGTCTCGGCAAGCTGCCGAGACCTGCAGGCTGGCAGCCTGCGCTCCCCAGACTACGCTGTCGAACTTCCCTCGCCGGCGGCAAATTGAATTCCCTGCGCCAGAGGCAGCTCGCTCGAAAAATTGATCGTGTTCGTCTGGCGCCGCATGTAGCTCTTCCAGCAATCGCTGCCGCTTTCGCGTCCACCGCCGGTATTCTTTTCCCCACCAAACGCGCCGCCGATTTCCGCGCCGCTGGTTCCGGTGTTCACATTCGCGATGCCGCAATCGCTTCCGACTGCGCTTACGAATTTCTCCGCTTCGCGTACGTCATTGGTGAAAATCGACGAGGTCAATCCCTGCGGCACACCGTTCTGGATCGCGATTGCTTCGTCGAAATCGCGATATGTCAGCAGGTAAAGCAGCGGGCCAAAGGTCTCGTGCTTCACGATGTCGAAATCCGGTTTGGCGGCTGCCAGACACGGTTTCATGTAACAATCGCCGGGAACAGTGAGTCGTTCTCCGCCGTAAAGGACCTGGCCGCCTTCATCTTTCAGTCGCTGGATCGAATGCTGAACAAGATCGACTGCGCTTTTGTCGATGAGCGGGCCCATCACGGTCTTACGATCGAGGGGATTTCCAATTGGCAGACTCTTGTAAGCGGCAAGCAGTCTATTGCGAACTTTCGATGCGACCGATTCGTGCATGATCACGCGCCTTGTGGAAGTGCAACGTTGTCCCGCCGTGCCCACGGCGCCGAAAAAGATCGATTGTGTAGCCATATCGATGTCTGCGCTGGGCGCGACAATCAGCGCGTTGTTGCCGCCGAGTTCCATGATTGTTTTCCCAAGGCGCCCATGGACAGTTTGCGCAACATGTAAACCCATATTCACGGAGCCGGTAGCTGAAACCAACGGAATCCGCGGATCGTCGGCTAATTTTTGGCCGACTGTTTTGCGATCCCCAATCAGCAACGAGAAGATCGCAGGATCGGCTCCGGTCTCACGACAAACGCGCTCGCAAATTTTTGTCACAGCAATGGCGGTGAGCGGCGTTTTTTCCGAAGGTTTCCAGACCGTTGCGTCGCCACAGACTGCGGCCAAAGCAGCGTTCCATGACCAAACCGCGACCGGGAAATTAAAAGCGCTGATCACTGCGATGACGCCCAGCGGATGCCACTGCTCCATCAGCCGGTGACTCGGTCGTTCCGATTGGATCGTCAGGCCATATAGCATGCGCGATTGGCCGACTGCGAAATCGCAGATATCAATCATCTCCTGCACTTCGCCTTCGCCTTCGGCGATAATTTTTCCGGTCTCGAGCGTGACGAGCTGGCCGAGCTCGTGCTTCAGTTCGCGCAATGCGTTGCCTAGACGACGAACGGTGTCACCACGCACGGGACCCGGAGTCGTACGCCATTTCAAGAATGCTTCATGCGCACGCGCAATCGCCTTGTTGTAATCGTCATCCGATGCGGTACGCACACTTGCGACACGCCGCCCGTCAATCGGCGAAATCTTGTCGATCTTCGCACCGCCAGCGCGCCATTCGCCATCGAAGACGCCTTCGTTAACGTCAGTAAGGCCGAGCTTTTCTAATACAGGTTGCATAACCAATACAGCATTGTCATTCTGAGCGAAGCGAAGAATCTCAGATCATCTCATAACATTTTCTCCGCATCCCAGGGGCGATCATAAACCTTTGGCCGCTGTTCTAAATCGTCACTCAGATCGAGCCATCGGGGGTTCGTCCGCTCGATCGGTGCTATTTTCCTGCCGCGCCGCCAGCCTTTTAGTTTTTTCTCGCACGCAATTGCGTCATTCACATTGCGAAAGTGCTCAAACCAAACAAGCCGGTTCAGACGATAGCGGCTTGTAAAAGCCTCCCTCTCTCCCATTCTGTGCTGGCTCACTCGCCGGGTGAGACTGTTCGTGATCCCGATGTACAAGGTAGTGCAGTGTTTATTGGTGAGAATGTATACCCAATAGTCGTGGTTGCCCACCTCGTCGAAATAATCAGAGATGTTTCGCTTCGCTCAACATGACAGGACGCGCGCGGTTCAACGCTTCAACACTTCACTTTGTTCGCTGCCGGCAGTACTTGCGCATCGATTCCATCGCTTCATCGATCACCTCTGCCGTGATGTCGAGCGGCGGGCGAAACCGAATTGAATTCTCGCCCGAGCGAAGCGTCAGAACGCCACGATCGAAAAAGCCTTTCCAAAACTCTTCGCGCGTTTTTGCATCTGGAAGATCGAAAGCCAGAAATACTCCCCGACCGCGCGCGGCGGAAATGAGCGCCTCTTCTCGTTGCAGATCGCGCAGTTGATCTAAAAAATATGCCCCAACCTTACCAGCGTTTTCCACCAGGTGTTCCTTTTCGATGATGCGAAGAAAATGAGTCGAGCGCACCATATCGGTGAAATTTCCGCCCCAGGTTGAGTTCAGTCGACTGGAGAGGCGAAATGCGTTGTCCTTCACTTCATCGAGACGTGGCCCAGCCATCACCCCACAGACTTGCGCCTTTTTCCCAAAGGCCAGTAGATCGGGCACCACATTGAAATGTTCGCAGCACCAGTTGCGGGCCGTTGCACCCATTCCGCACTGCACCTCGTCGAAGATGAGCAGGATGTCGTTTTCGTCGCAAATCGTTCGCAATTTCTGCAGCCATTCGGCCCGGAAATGATTGTCACCACCCTCTCCCTGGATCGGCTCGATGATGATGGCGCAAATGTCGATTTTGCGTTGATCGACGAAGTCACGGATTTCGCGCTCCGAATTCTGTTCGCGCGCAATCACATCGGCCTCACGCTCTGATTCCGGCAGCGAAAAATCGATGTGCGGACACGACACTCGCGGCCAATCGAATTTCGCGAACAAATCCGTTTTGCGCGGATCGGTATTCGTGAGGCTCATCGTGTAGCCGCTGCGCCCGTGAAAAGCCCTGCGGAAATGCAAGACCTGCGTGCCGCACTCGCCGTGGCCCGCCGCCATGTTCTTGCGAACCTTCCAGTCCATCGCCGCCTTCAAACAATTCTCGACCGCCAGCGCGCCGCCCTCGATGAAAAGATAACGCTCGAGTGGCGGCAACCCGACAACGCGCTCAAAGGTCTCGACAAATTCCGCGTAGTCCTCCGAGTACACGTCGGAGTTGGCGATTTTGACTTTCGCCGCACGAAACAGATCGCGCTGCACCGCGGGATCATCAAAGTACGGATGATTGAACCCGATCGGCATCGAGCCAAAGAATCCGTAGAGATCGATGAGCCGTTTGTTAGTGACGGCGTTGTGTAAGTAGGAGCCTCGACTTTTGTCGAGATCGACGACGACCTTGAAGCCATCGAGCAAGACGTGTTGCTCGATCGTTTCGAGGACTTTCGACGGTGGTATTGCTCTTTGTTTTTCGCTCTTTGTGGTGCGGCTTCGAGGTGAAGCTGCCTCCGTGAGCACGGGTGGCATACTCATTGTTGATCGTAATCTGTGGTGCGAACGCGGTCAACGGGGAGCGCACGCATCTTGCGTGCTGTGTTCGGCATCCTGCTGACCACAAATCATCCGCTCCCGCGCCGGACCCAAACGTTTGCCGCAGGCTGTGGCAAACAGCACGCTGGACGCGTGCACTCCCCTGATCACCAATCACTCCAGATTCAGGGCCTGGGCGGCGGAGTCGCCCTCGGTGTCGGGTGCGGCGGCGGCGTAGGTCATGGTGTGGCAGTCGGTGACGGCGTTGGGGTTGGCGTTGGTCCTGCCTGAAAGGCGATTTCAATATTGTCGATCCCGAGTATCCATGCGCCGAAACCCACATAAGCAAACCCAGGTTTATAATAGCCGATACTGGTCAAATCAATACGATGAAGAAACGGGGACCATTCAGCGTCCGTGCCGGGCGATCCGTCGCCGCGCGTGAAGACCCATCCATGTGGAATTCTCGGTGAATTGGCATTGACTCGGAACGAATATCTGTGCCAGCCAACGGGTGGGTTAGGGAGGTCATGTAGCGTATATGTCGCTTCGTAATTGACGTTAAAGCCAGTGTCATCCATCTGCAGCAGTTCCAGAGTGACCGCGCGATCGGGGCCCCACCCGCCAGCCTGAATAATGTTCAGGTCGGCAGTTAAACTGGTGACGCCCAGGCTGGTCCAGTCGCCCGTGTAGATACTATCGTTCTTGTACATGTCGTTAAATCCTGGTTGATACCGCGTCGAGACGCTGAACCATGTCGGTACGTGGGTGCTGAAGCCGCCCTGCTGGACGTAGGCTCCCGGGTTTCCGCCACTGGTCTCGATAATTCGAGGCACACTCAGACTGCAGTTCCATATACCGACATCGGTCCCGTCATCGTAAGTTTCAATGAACGTGTTGGTCTTACCGGAGCTGATTATGTTAACGCCGCCGCCGGCGAACTCCGCGCCGGCATTATCACCGTCGTTGCCCGCGCCGAGAACAGCCGTACTCAGCGCGATGGAGAAGAATGTTGTTAGTAATTTTTTCATATTTTTTCACTGCTATCCTACAGGGTTACAGTTTGAGCGCAAAAGTCGAGACGCATTCGCCGTGGCGAACAGCGCCAGAAAAACGCCGGTCAGGAAAACAAACAGATCGATTAAAACACGGAAATCAACGAGGACGGACTGAGTAGTAGATTTTCCATAAGATATCTTTTTCCCTATGGTTGCTCGCGTGCTGCGCTCCTACGGGGACGGGCCGCCAAACCTTACCATGACCTGGTTAGAGCAGTTCCCAGTGCCCGCTATGCACACCCTATACGTATAAGTTCCCCTCCCAGTGCGGTTGATGTGATCGGTGTAGGCACCACCGTCGTTCGGCACGGTGATAATCAACACGCCGTTGCGATAGATGTCGATCGCACCCGAGGTCGGCCCACTCCAGAAGAGGTCCACCGTTTGCAGACCGTGCACTTTGTAACCACGCGCGTGCAGAGTGATCTGCCCGGGCGTAGGTGTAGGTGTAGCCGTGGCTGTCGCTGTAGCTGTAGCCGTAGGCGTTGCCGTAGCTGTAGGCGTCGCGGTGGCTGTAGGCGTCGCGGTGGCTGTAGCCGTGGGCGTTGGAGTTGGTGTTCCGCAAGGTGTCAGCGTGTAGCTTTGCCCGCCAGTAGCCGCACCACCTGAGCCGTTGCAGAAGTACTGGTCAAAGGCGGTGTCGTCTCTCTGCACTCCCGCAGTGGCGCTGGTGTTGCCGTTGGTTTCCGTGCCGTAGATCACATCGAACCGTGTCTGTCCCTCGTACAAGAACTGCCGGTAATCGAGGTGAAGACGCCGCACAGTCCGTTGGGATAAGCCGCGCAGCCTGCCCAACCCAGATTATCCGTCCTCAAGTCGTCCCAGTATGGGAAGACCGTGTAGTTGTGGTTGAGCCACGGCAGCGGGCAGACGTTGGTAAAGGCAGTATCCAGCGTGGTGAATTGCGCATTGCCGTTAGACGACAGATTGATGGCGTTAAACGTCTGGTCGTACAGGCTGTAACTGAAACCAGCGGGGAGCGCGATGGTAGTTACCGTATCATCCCCGTGATTGCCGGTGTCAGTCGTGCCTGGCACGATACTGCCCCCTATCTGCGCTATGTCGTAATGGTCTGCAGGAGGGCAACCTTCTACTGTGTAGTTCCCCGTGAAGGCCGCATTGACATTACACCCATTAGCAGTGATCGCCCCGGCCCCAATGTTCGCCGTCACGCTGCCTCCGAAGTTGAAGTGCACGGTGAACGTAGCTGTGCTTCCATTGACCGACACAGCGGTGACACTGCCGCCAACATTGCCGGTCAGGGTCAGATCACTTGTCTGGACTGACCCTGGATCAATCGCCTGGTTGAAGTTCACGGCATATTGATAGTCGCCCGGCGCTGGCGGCGAGAACGTGCCCCCAACAGGCGGGTTGGTCGTAGTCACCTGTAGCGGCGTTATGGCGTAACAGAACGAGCACTGGAATTCGAATATCGGCTGACTGTCGGAATTACGCAGAATTGCGCCGGCAGGAATGTGCATCGTCTGCGTACCCTGCGTTACCACAGGCGAGCTGTTGAAGTGGAAGGTGATCTGCGTGGATGGAGGCCCCGCGTAGGTGAACGAGTTCGCCGCAGTCCCGTTCACGGTAAAATCGCTCGCTTGGACACTGCTTGGAAGCGCGGGATCGGAAAGGTTGATGATAAAGTCCACCGGCTGCGTGTTGATGATGCTGTTGCAGGCCGGGGTGGTGGTGGTCACGGCAAAACCGACCAGCTCTCTATCGGTGAAGGCATCCTGCTGAGATGCGCCGTTGATGGCGTTGCGCCCGTCTACCCATGAAGTCACGTGCTTGACGAGTATCGCCGAGCCGTAGTCGTAGTCGCCCGCATAGAGCGGTTGGATGCCCGGATCACCTTGCAGCGGCAGAGGGCTGGCTACGTCCGAAAGCGTATCGTCAGCCAACCAGGTCGCGCCGTTGTCGTTGGACTTGCGCGAGTGCATCTGGTAGCATGGGGTGCTGGGACTCGAGGGCTGACAACTTGCCGCTACCCGCGGTGTCTCGTCGTACCAGGTGGCGAAGAGGGTGCCTGCATCACTGACCGAAAGGTTCGGCTGCCACTGCGCCTTGGTAGCGTCAGTATTGCTGTTCAACTGGAATGGCGCGCCGAAGGTCACGCCGCTATCGGTAGAGCGGATGTAGAACACGTCGCCGGGGTCGTTGTTGCCGGGGTTGCTGGCGGCATAAACTAAGCTAACAACGTGGTTGTTGGCGGCAGGCTCACCCCAGCCCATGTGTCGCCAGTAAGCCGGGCTGTTGTACATGCAGGCGAAATAGCCCGAATTGGTGCGGTGCGCGCCTTGGAAGGTGGGGCCGTTGTAGGTGTTGGTCCAGGTGTTACCTCCGTCGATGGACCTGTAAAGAATGTTGTTCCGACTAAAGTTGCCGTTGCCACCGTTCTCGTTCATGGCGGCGAGGTACACGTCGCCGGTAACCTTGTCGGCAGTGATCTGAACGTCGCGGACGAAACCGGGGTTGACCGTTATCGGGGTGTGCCAGGTATTGCCGTTATCGCTGGAATAGGTGACGAAGAGAGCGCCCCCACCGACATTGAAGTCGTTCCAGGAAACGTACATTCGTCCGAAGAACGGTGAGGCCGGGTTGTTATCCGCGTACCCAGACGGTCGGTCGTCCTGGCTGTTGGTATGAACGCAGAAATGGGTCCAGCTAGCCGGGGAAGGGTCCCCTGGAGTGGTGGACTTGTACCCGCCGAGGCCCTGACCGCCGCAGCCCGTGTCGAGCCAGACGGTGACCCAAGTGCCCGTGGGTTTGTTGTACAGACCAACGGGGTCGCCCTCGGTACCGACGAAGGGGCTTTGACCGCCGGCGGCAGTGAGGCGCGTAAAGGTGGTGCCGCCGTCGCTGGAGAACGATGCGCCGGAGATGTTGATGGGGACGGCGTTGCGGCCTCGTGAGTCGTTGTAGGCGACGAGGACCTGGAGGGGGTTATCTGGGTTAGCAAAAGAGTATGTCTCCGACTGGGTAATGTTGGGAGAGGTCTCTGTGCCGGTGATCAGGTTGACGTCGGCTGCGCCGTACGCCAGCGGCATCAACAGTTTTTTGATGAAGTGGCCGACGGGACCGAGAGTGGAAGTCGCAGAAGTCGAAACGCCAGGTGTCTCGCCGCAGGCAATCATGATGGCGCCGGCCCGGAAGTTTTCCTGTTTGTCGATGCCCTTCTCGTGAATCGTGGAACAGTCAAATCCAACAGGAACGAGAGGGTCCTGGGACTGGGTGATAATCTTACCTTTCGTCATCGTTTGTAAGATGCCCTGAGCGGCTGCGGAGAACACACCGAACTGGGCCAGTGCCAGAACGGCGCCGACAAGGACGATACAAAGGCCGATTAAGACACGGAGGTTAAAGAATGCTGATTGTGAAGTGGGTTTCTTTTTCATAGATGGAATTTGGGATGAGCCGCCGTTTTTAGCTGAAACGACGAAAATCTGTCAACATTATTATTGGATTTTTTTGAGGATTTTTATTTTGCCTCGTAGTCCTGGGAAGGAGCGCACTTTTTAGCTGAAAGCGCAAAAGCGTGTCAACACTTTTTTTACAGATTTTTTTCGACTAACCACGGATTGACCGGATAAACCGGCCAGGAGTAACCAGAAAAACTGCCCTACAGGGCTTAAAATAGTTTTATCCAACCACCGGTGGCTAAAACGCGTTAAATAAAATTGTAGCCGCTGTAGCCACGGCCCTGCGGGCCGTCCGCCCTTGCTTGTGAAAAGTTGCGCTGCACTAGCGCCACCGGCTAATTCCCCGTCGGCCCTTCGGGTCTGCAGCGAACGCTTCAGTGGTTTAGCGTCTTAAACCTTCGGCAGGCATTTCACCGCCGGGATCAAGCTGGGCCGCGCGCTGGAGATGTTTTTCGGCCAGCTCGGCCATACCGAGGTCTTGGAGGCGGCGCCCAATCATCCAGTGGAAAAGTGGGTCGTTGGGCGTGAACTGGTCCGCTTGTCTTTCATGACTACTGGCTTCGTCGAATTTGCCTAACGACTGCTTCGCGCCGGCCAGCTCGTTATTCACCAGGGGCAAACGCGGATTGCGCTGCACGGCATCGGTCCACACCTCGATAGCCTCATCCCTGCGGCCAAGCTGCCACAGCGACTCGCCTTTTTCCTGGCGCGCGAGAATCAAGTCGTCTCTTTCCGCCAAGGCTTCATCCAGACTCACCTGTGCCTGGTCGTAACGCCCCAGCCGATTCAGGATCGCCCCGCGGTAATAGAGACTTAAAGCCTTCCCCTCGCCTTTCTGGTACGCCGCTGCCTGGCCGAGCAACCGGATGGATTGTTCTGTGTCGCCCAGGAGATATTCAAACCACGCCAGTTTCGGCAACGCTTCACTATTTACAAAGAGCCCCAGCTTTGAAGCGGCTTGAAGGTGTTCTTTTCCTGCGAGGATGCTTTGCTGGTCAGCCGGACTGAGCCAGCGAGCAGGATTGACCTGCGCCAGGGCCAGTTCGTCGGGTAGCTGGACTTTCTGAAATGCGCGGTTGCCCAGAACCTCATGATAGCGGACCCAGCCGCTGTGCGCGTTCAATCCAATCCACACGCAGCCGAAAGTTGCAAATGCCCAACCCGCCTTTCGAATTTTGCCCGCAGACTTCAAATTGAAACGGTAAAAGGACAATTCTTTTGCGCGAAACAATCTCCAGATTTTCAGAGTGAGAAACGTCGTGACCGTGGCACATCCTAAAGCCATCAAAAATGGGACGAGCGCGTAAACGCTGCGAACAGCGAGGAAACTTCCAAGAAATACGAGTACGCCAACGATTTCTTCCGGCCATGTTAAAGAATAGTTCCTCTTAATCGCGTCTGATTTAGGAACAAGGATCGACGGCTTGCCAAAGCCAAAATACAAAGCGTCATTCGGACAGACGCTGACGCAATCCATGCATTTCATGCAACCTGGATCGACTACCATTCCGTACTGTTTCACTTCCGCGTGCACCTGGACGTTTGAAGTGCAGGTCGCTGTGCAGTGGCCGCATTGATTGCATGCAGGCGTGACCCGAATTTTGCCAGGCGATAACTTGTCGGCTAGCCCGAAAAATCCGCCGTAAGGACAGGCATAGGTGCAAAAGCCTTTTTGCCCCAGGAAATAGACCGTCATGAAACCGCAGACGAAAAGAAACGGGATGGCCACTGCTACAGAGGGAAACGTCTGCCAAAAATTAGTGGTGACCAGGTGATTGGTGAATTTGGGAATAAGCGGCCCGTGCTCGGGACTCGTTAGCAATGGATAGGCCGTGGGCCAGACAAACATGTACAGCGCGCCAATGAGTGGCACATACACCAACAATCGCGACCGGAACGGCTTTGGATGAAGCCCCATTTTCTTTAACAGCCAGCCGCAAAAATCCTGCAAAGCGAGAATGTGACAGCCCCAGCCGCAAACGTATCGCCCGAAAATCAACGTTGCCAGGATCGCCAGGGCAAAAAAGATGAAGCCTGCGTTGACGAACCCCTTCTGCAACGTGTGCATGGTTTCCGAAGGCTCGATGGGCGAAACCGTCTTGCCCATGATGCGCCACTGAATGATGTGCGCGATCATGAATAAGTTGAGAAGGATCAGCGCCAGTGCTCGCCACCGGCTGGTCTTTGATTTACGGATCCCGGTTTTTTGAAGCGGAGAACTTTTGAAAACTCGACTCTTCCGGGAGATCGGGGTTTTTAGTTCTCGACTGACGCAACCGCTTTTCACGAGGTTGGCGAATTTACGCTAAAACAGCGCGCGCGCCAGCGAGCAGGCGACTATGGATTGGATACCGCACTGCCTCCCAACCTAAATCCAAAAGGGGCCCGACCAATTTCACATTTTCACCCGCTGGCGCTACGGGTGCGCATGCAGACTGCGATAAGGGCCTGGTCGGGCACAACAGTGAACCGGATCGAGCCCGATCCGGGAAACGACGGCGTCTGGTTTATGGGCTACGAAGTAACCAATCCGTCTGCTGGAGTCTGGCACTATGAGTATGCCCTCTATAACATGAGCCTGGATTGTGCTATCCAATCTTTCAGCTGCCTGTAGGACCTGGAGTTAATGTTAGTAACATCGGATTTCACACGTCGCCTCAGGAACCTGGATGGCCAAACGACGGCACTTTTAATAACCAGGGATATGGCAGCACTCCCTGGAGTGTCGTTTGCGCAAAATCAGAATGCCACGCTATTCGCTGGGGCACGCTGTATAACTTCCGGTTCGATGCCGACCAGCCACCGCAAGCTACAAGTGCCACGGTCGACTTTTTCAAAACAGGATCGCCTATGACGGTTACTATCCAGGCGCCTGCGGGTGGTGGCGCTCCGACGCCGACTCCTACACCGACAGTTACTCCTAGTCCCACACCTACTGCGACTGCGCGGCCTACTCCCACACCGCGGACAACACCGATACCAAGATCTCGTCCTACGCTGCCACCGCGTCCGACGCCTCCACATTAAGCTATAGCACCCCAATTGTAGGGCGTCTGTGTCAGCTCCGAAAGCTTTCGGAGTTCACAGAATGGAGCCGCGGGGCCGCGAGCGACATAGACGGGCGGCTCGTCAGAGCGAAAGAGAGGGAGCGAGTGAGTCAAACGCCCTACAATTCCGTCTCGCAGCCACTCCTAGAGATCAGTGAATTGCTGCTGTAGCCGGGGTCGGCTCGTCCGCCGTAGCCTTGGCGAAGGCGGATGACCCCGGCCGGGCGCGCAATGAACCTCACGGATTTACCGAGGTCAGCGACACGCGGCTACAGCGGCGCGCGCCGCCTCTCTAGAATTCCCAATGTTTATCGCATGCCCGAGTCGCATTGCCACTGGACCTTTGTCATTTGGCCAGCCACGACGTCGACTTCGAACGGTCCGTATCGCCCTATACTGCTTGTCCTTCCCTTGCGCGAAATTTTGTAGTGACCTGGCGCCAACGACACCCGAAAGCGCCCGTCGTTGTCCGTGGTAAACGATGCGACCTCGCCCTTTTGGTTTTCCACAGCAAAATCGATGTTCGCGAGTGGTGAAACGGGAGCATCAGCCCGAATGGGGCCGGGCCGAGCGGGATTGATCGTAATGACTCCTTCGATCCCCGTTTCCGAACCAGATTGCGTTTGACCTGGTAAAAAATCGGCGCACATGAGCAAGAAGGTCAGAATGATTGGAACTTTCCAGAATCGCATTGGCCAATTTACTCGTCCGACTAGCCACCGGTCAAACAATGACGAAGCTCGAATGTCGAATGACGAAACAAGTTCGAAAACTAAACCGCAATCTCTTCGTGTACATTCGTCTTCATTCGTGGTTAGCCCAGCCACTTGACGATTCATTCGTTGCGTCGAAACTTTCCGCTCTCACGCTCGTAATTTATGAAGCGCTATCTACCTTTCGTCATTGTTGTCCTGGTCGCATTGGCCACGATCGGAAGCGGTGCGATGCTCTACCGGGCAAAGCGACCGCATGTTTCATCTATTCCCGAGGACAAGACACTCTCCGCAAAAGGCGGTACGGAATCGCCGCACATTCGTGGTAACCCGGACGCACCGGTGACGCTGGAAGAGTACGGCGATTTTCAATGCCCGCCCTGCGGCATGTTCGCTGTATTTCTTGGCCAGCTCGAGAAAGAGTACGATTCGCATTTGCGCGTGGTCTTTCGGAATTTTCCGCTCAAGATGCACGAGCATGCTCGGGAGGCGGCGCTGGCTGCTGAAGCTGCCGGACTGCAGGGCCGTTTTTGGGAAATGCACGACGTGCTCTATCGGGAACAAGAAACCTGGAGCAAGGCCCCTAATGTTCGCGAATTGTTTGAATCTTACGCGGGAACGATCGGACTCGACCGTGATAAGTTCAAAAAAGACATGGACGGCGAGCAGGCCAGGGCCCGGGTCGAAGCCGATCACCAGCGCGGCGAGTCGCTTGGGATCAATATTACACCAACTCTGTTTATCAATAATCAGCCACTGGACCCGAAGGACAAGAACCCGGAGGGCATTCGCGCCGAGATCAACGCTGCGCTGGAGAAAAAACCGCAGGCATGAGCGTATGTACCCGCGAATCACGCGAATCAACGCGAATAGATGACAGAAATCGTTTACAAAGGCGAGAGCTACGCGATCGTTGGCGCCTGCTTCGAGGTATATAACGAGAAGGGCTGTGGGTTTCTGGAGCCGGTCTATCAAGAGTGCCTGAGCATCGAGTTGGAACACCAGCGTATTCCGGCAATCCCTAAACCATCGCTCGCTCTCAGCTATCGTGACCGAATATTGAAGCAAACTTATGAACCAGATTACGTTTGCTTCGAGAAGATAATCGTCGAATTGAAAGCTGTCTCGGCGTTGACCGATGAGCATCGCGCGCAACTCTTGAACTATCTACACGCAACTGGTTTCAAGCTTGGTCTTCTCGTAAATTTTGGACACTATCCGGGCTTGGAATACGAACGCATTGCCAAAACACAGCGCATCAAGGCGAAGACTGACTCTTCCGATGTTTCTCTCTAGTTTATTCGCGTTCACTCGCGTGGTCCGCGGGCTGATCCTATGACTGTCTCACGATTTCGCACGATCATTTACATCGTTGCCGCGATCGTTTCGCTGGCGGGGCTGGCGGATGCAACATATTTAACCGTGCAGGCGCTAACCGGCGAGACGCTGGGCTGTGGCGGATCACCAGATTGTTTCAAAGTCCTCGGCAGTGCGTACGCCAGAGTAGCCGGATTTCCGGTCGCTTCGTTTGGAGTGCTTGCTTATTTCAGTGTGTTCACCTTCGCTACGTTTGCGATGTTCGGCTACGCGCGCGCGCGCATATTTCTCATTCTAACCGTCGGCGCGATGTTTCTCGGCACGCTCTGGCTCCTCTACGTTCAGGCGTTCCTGCTGCACGCGTACTGCCGCTATTGCCTGTTTTCTGCGGCAACCACGTTTCTGCTTGCAGGGCTGGTAATTGCTCTGCCGACCGGACGAGACGGATCTGTCTCATAAGTCGTCCACTCTCTTGTTTCGCTCACGCTCTTGCTCTCGCTCACCAGAACGGATATTAGAGCAAGAGCAGGAGCATGTATAAGAGGTAGGAGAAGATTATCAGGCTTATGCGAATTCTGGTGGTCGAGGATGAAAAGAAGACGGCGGCTTTTCTGGCAAAGGGCCTGCGCGAAGCCGGTTTCGCCGTCGATCTCGCTCTCGATGGCGAGGCTGGGCTGGCAGCAGCGCGTGCGAGCAGATTCGACCTTCTCATTGTCGATATCATGCTGCCGAAAAAAGATGGCTGGGCTCTCGTTGAAGAATTGCGCGCGACCAAGGCGCAGACGCCGGTCATTTTTTTGACAGCCCGCGACAGCGTGCGCGATCGGGTAAAAGGGCTCGAGCTCGGCGCGGATGATTATGTGGTGAAACCATTCGCGTTCTCGGAATTGCTGGCCCGCGTGCGTTCGCTTCTGCGTCGTACTCCTGGGCGCCGCGACAAGTTGCGCATCGATGACTTGGAAATCGATACGCGCCATCAACGCGCCGAGCGCGGCGGTATTCCGCTGAATCTCACGCCAAAAGAATTTCTCCTGCTCGCGCACCTGGCGCATTCGTCGGGTCAAGTTGTATCGCGCGCTGAAATTGCAGAGCACGTGTGGGACATCGGATTCAAAACCGACACGAACGTAGTCGATGTGGTAGTGCGCCGCCTGCGGGCAAAGGTGGACGATCCGTTTAAGACCAAACTCGTCCATACGATCCGCGGCATGGGTTATGTTCTCAAAGCGCCCTGAACCGCGCTCCATTGCCTCGCAGCTCATCCTGCTCTTTACGCTGGCAGCGACCCTCCTGCTCGCCTGTGGGCTCGGCGCCTTCTACTGGATCGTTGTCCGGCACGCATTCGCGGAAGACAACGCGGT
>WNGP01001575.1_pt1 | contig 25065 bp, 29 predicted proteins | sample 5407671 | NCBI WGS metagenome assembly WNGP01 (sample SAMN13153381, study PRJNA577476) | soil metagenome | isolation source: 40 cm soil or saprolite under Garry oak tree replicate 2 | place: USA:California | collected 2016-06-15
AGATCTCGTACCCGAAGACCCCGCCTCGTTCCGCCAGGCGGCCGAGCGGGCCGGCCTAACGCTCAGCGAGACCAAGCGGGCGTTTCTGATCCAGGGCGACGACCGCGTAGGTGCCGTGACGGACATGACGGCGAAGCTCGCCGAAGCGAACATCAACGTCACCGCCGCGGCCGCGACGAGTGCAGGATCGGGACGCTACGGGATGATCCTCTGGGTCGCTCCAACCGACTACGAGCGGGCCGCTGACGCGCTAGGGGCCTAACCGGCCGCGCCCGGTTAGACCAACATCAGAGCTGCTAGTTGCCAAAGTGAGCTTTTCGAGTTTCCCCAGCCAGTTCGAATAGCGTCCCGCTTGGGCTACCACCGACGGGCCGCGCCGCGATGTCGGAGCTGCGCAGGCTGGTTGCCATGCTGCGTCAGCCGGGAGATGACGACCAGCTGGCGCCACAGCCCAGCCTCCGTCACGTCAGCCTGCTGGTAGCCCAAGTGCAACAGACAGGCCTCGTCGTCGACCTCGACGACAGCTGTGGACAGGACGGAATCCCGCCTGGGGTCGACCTCTCTGCCTACCGCATCGCCCAGGAGGCGCTGACCAACGTTCTCAAACATGCGAGCGCCGGACATGTCGGGCTCTCGGTGCGGTGCGACGGTGCGGCCGTCGAGGTGACAGTTGAGGACGATGGGCGCGGGTCATCCGCCGACGGCTCTCAAGTGGGAGGCCACGGGTTGATGGGAATGCGGGAGCGAGTGAGTCTTTTCGGCGGCCAATTCGAAGCAGGTGCTCGTGCGGGTGGTGGCTTCCGCGTGTTCGCACGCCTTCCGTACGAGCCAACATGATCAGGGTCTTGGTCGCCGACGACCAGGCCATGGTGCGTGCGGGTCTCCGGCTGATCGTCGAAGGCCAGGCAGACATCGAGGTCGTGGGAGAGGCGGCCGATGGTGAGGACGCTCAGGTCGCGGTGCGGCGCGACCGTCCCGACCTTGTACTGATGGACATCCGAATGCCACGCCTGGACGGCATCGCTGCAACCTACAAGCTGATCGAGAACGATCCGGCGCTGCGAATCCTCGTAGTGACCACCTTCGACGCCGACCAATACGTCTTTGAAGCTCTACGCGCGGGAGCCAGCGGCTTCCATCCTCAAAGATTCGTCCCCCGAACACCTGGTGGCCGCCGTCCGGCTGATCGCCGCCGGGGATGCGCTCCTGGCGCCAGCACGTACTCGCCGGCTGATCGAAGCCCAGGTCCGACCTCCGGCGAGCTTTGACACAAGTCTGGACGGTACCGCTCACCGATCGCGCGCGAGAGGTGCTCGTGCTGATGGCGCGCGGCCTCGACAACGGTCAGATCGCATCCAATCTGTTCGTCAGCGAGGCGACGGTCCGGACGCACGTCGGGCACGTCCTTTCCAAACTCGACGCGCGCTCTCGTGTACAGGCGGTGGTGGTCGCCTATGAGTCGGGTCTTGTGCGGCCCGGCTCTGCTTGACCGCATCGGAAGCTGCGTCGGGACGCACGCTGAGACACCCGACGGCCGGCTCCCATAGGTACTCCTCGTCGGTCAGCCCCTCGAGGCGGCTGCGAATCAGCTCCGTCCAGCGAAACTCGAGATTGGCCTGGACGCTCACCCGAACAGTCGGCTCGGTCAACAGCAACATTGTGGCGTTACGCCGCTCACATCGAGTTCTCGCTCAGCACTGGCGGCGGCCCCGCAACAGGGGCGACTGGCTGCCGAAGTCTCGTTCAGGCGGGTGGTACCGTCTGGCCGGTGCTCGAGGTCAGCAAACTCACGAAGAGCTATCGCGGTCTGACGGCCGTGGACTCGCTCTCGTTTACGGTCAGCAGCGGCGAGCTGGTTGCACTGCTCGGCCCAAACGGGGCCGGCAAGTCTACGACTCTGACGTGCGTAGCGGGTTACCAGAAGCCTGACTCAGGCAAGGTCACATGGAACGACCGCGAGCTGGGTCCTGATCGCAGCCGCCATATCGCTCTTGTTCCGGAGACACCCGAGGTGTTCCCCTTGCTGACGATCTGGGAGCACATGGTCTTCGTGGCCCGCGGCCTCGACCTCCCAGCGGGCTGGGAGCGGGATGCTGAAACGCTCCTCGCCCGCTTCCAGATCCTCGAGCAGCGCGACAAGCTCGGCGAGGCCTTGTCAAAAGGCATGCGCCAGAAACTGTTGGTGGCTTGCGCCGCGCTCGCCAGCACGGAGGTGATGTTCCTGGACGAGCCGATGGTCGGCCTTGACCCTCACGCGCAACGTGAGCTGCGCCAGATGTTGTTGGAGCTAAAGGCTGCCGGTCGTGCGCTGATGATTTCGAGTCACCTGATCACCTACCTGGAGGGCCTCGCGGACCGGGCCGTGATCATCAAGTCGGGCCGGCTCGTTGCGGAAGGAACCCTTGATGAGCTCAACAGCCGCTATGGGTCTCAGGACCTGGAGGAGACGTTCTTCGAGGCGACAACGTGATCGAGGTCATCGGACGCAGCCGCGGCGCGGCGCGACGTTCACCGAGAATCCGCGCGCAGCTGGGGGCACTCCTCTATCTCCAATTGCGCACGGCAATACGGAAATGGGAGCTGGTGGCCCGCGACCCCTTGCGCCGGCTGGCGTGGGCACCGTATGCGGTCAGCGTGTTGTGGGTGATTGGGGCACGAATCTTTGGGATTCATCTCCAACTTCCCGGATCGATGTGGGCCTACCTGGATGCTTTCCTGCCGGCACTGCTGTTTTTGCTCGTTGCGGTGTCGAGGGCGGGGGGCGGACGCCTGTATCAATCGCGAGCGCACGCTCACCTGGTCGGCGGCTTAGGGCTGCCGATATGGCTGCTGGTTGGATGGCAGCACCTGCAGCGGGTGCCCGTGCTGCTGTTGAACTTCGCAGTTTTCGGAGTGCTGTTGTTCTCGTCCGCGTTGGGTGTCGGCCCGATTCGGGTGATAGAGAGTGCCGTGGCCGTGCTTCTCGGGCTGACCCTCCTGGGCGGGGCCGGCCTCGTTGCGTTCTCGGTCCGCCTCCGCTCGACAAGCCTGGGAACCGCATGGACCGTCATGGCCCTTGCAATCGCGGCGGCGTTGGCGCTGCCTGCTCTGCCGCTGTTGATAGGTCGACCGTTGCCGTGGCTGCAGCCCATCAGCCAGGCAGCAGCCTGGAGCCCAGGCGGACTCGTCGTCATGGGTGCGTCGGGGAGCCTGGCGGCCGACATCATGCTGCTCGCCCTCGCAGCCGGCGTCTTGGCGCTGGGGATCGCGCTAACACGCAACCAAGGCCCCGAACTTGCTGAGACTTCCTATCGGTATTTCATGCTCGTGGACAGCGCCCGTGCCAGCGGAAACGCGGGCATGAGCGGGGCCAACATGCGGCTGCGGGACCCGGTCCAGGCGTCGACCTCCACGGCCTTCAGAGGCGCCGGCGTGCTCTTCTGGAAGACCTGGCTGGAGTTCAAACGAGGCGCGACCGGCCGCTGGCGCCTGATCACGGTGGGGGTGCAGCTCCTTTTCGGCGTGCTGGCCGGTTCGGTGTGGCTGACCATCAAGGACTCTCATGCGTCTTCCTCGTTGACGACTCTGTTGATCGCCGCGGTTGTGCTGAGCATGGTCGCGGTGGGTTTCACCAGCGGCCGTCAATTTGGTCCCCTGCTTAGGAATCCGCTGTTCGCATTGAATCGTGATTCGCTGGCGAAGCGGCTTTTGGCAGTGCTGCTGACGCGCCAGACCACGGAGTCGATCGGCAGTCTGGCTACGTTTGTGGGTATTGGTTTGGTACTGCCGGCCTTCATCCCGCTGATCCTTGTTCTGATCCTCGTCGGCCGCGCGGTGGCAATCGGAATGCTGGGCCTCGATCTTTATGTCTTTGCCTGGCTCCCATCCGCCACCGACCGAATCATGGCGATGCGAATCATTCGCACCGTGATCGTGGCGGTGGCGGTCCCGGCCGGAACCATCTTCACTCTCTGGGCCTTTCGCACTCCAGTCCCCGATCTCACTTTCCTGCTGCCGACCCCGCTGTTTCTCTTGCTCGGTTGGAGACTGGTCGTCTCAGCGGGGAGGCGGCTCGAGGGGAACGGCCTCGCGGTTGCAATTGCTGAGCGCAGGTAGCCGCCTTTCCACTTTTACGCGCTACAACCTTCAGAAACCCACCCGCTGCCCGCGGCGCTATTTCTCTGGCGAACCGCTCGAGCTGCTCGAGGAAGTCCTGCAGGTTGCTCGAGAAGGGCTCGATGACCAGGTGCTGGACGCCGGCGTCGGCGTACCTGTTGACCAGCTCGAAGATCCCGCCCGCGTCACCGTGAAGTGTGGCCCGGGCTGTGCATGTCCTCCACAATTGCGCGACCTCAACCACTGAGGCCTCAGCGGGCGGACGAGCCGTCCAATCCCTGAAGCCCGCGTATCGACTCGATCGTCCCGAGGTGGCGGCTCAGATGCTCGAGGTAGATGAGAGCGTTGTCGAGCTTGGTATCGCCATCCGGGTCATCGTTCGGAGCCGCCAGCAACTGATCGTCGGGCGTGAGCGCGATCGCCTCCTCCGTGTATGTGAATGCGAGCCTGGCATAGCTCACGACTTCCTTTTGAACAGGGAACCGCATCCCTTCCGCCATTTCGTCGGACATTTCGGTTCCTGTGTCGCGGCGCCCCAATGAGCCCGAGGCGAGGGACCATCGATCCGCCAGCGATTCTCTTTCCCATACCTGTGCACGTGGATCGCGAGCGAAAACCCTATGAAGGTAAGACGCAAAGATGTCGTCCCAGCGAGCGGCGTGCCACAGCTGCCACGCCACGGAGTGAAGGCTTGGACCTCCGCTCCACCCGAATTGCTCGGGAGACAGCCCTTCCGCCGCCGTCAACAGTCGTGCGTGGGCGATTCTGTAGGAGCGTAAGAGCGATTCGCTGAGAGAACGCGGGCGCGCCGCCATCACGCCGCTACCGTACTTCGCCTGTCAGGTGTCGTCCAGGAGAAGGCGTTGCCAGGCATCTGCCAGCCAGCTCTCGAACATCTCGCCGGTCCACCCGCGTCCATCGACCAGAAGACGGTAGAACTCGGGCGAGTTCATCGCCCAAACAACATCGCGAGCCATGTCCTTTGAAATGGCAGGCCGGAGGCGTCCAACCTCTGCCAGATGTTGGACGACCAGACGCATGCTGCCGGCGTGGCGTCGCTGCAGTTCCGCGACCAGCGTGCTGAGCTCCCTATCGGTGGACGCGGCCTCCAGCACGACTTGCCAGATCGGCGCGAGGCGTTCCAGCATCGGACGCACCATCCCAGCAAACAAGCGGAGCTTCCGGCGGGGGTCCGCCTCGGCGCGGATTTCCTTCACGCCTGCGCGTTCTAGCGGCGGGACGGGCTCGTCCGTGCCCGACAGCGCGGTCTCAACGAGATACCTGACCAGGCTGGCTTTGCCCCCTATCGAGAGATAGACCGTCTCAATCGAAACGGCAGCCGCCTTGGCAATCGCCGCCATTGTCGTCGGCGCGTATCCGCGTTCCAAAAACAGCCGGCGGGCGGCGACCAGTATTCGCCGACGTGTCTCCTGGGCCGACAACCGCCGGCCGCTTGTGTCATAGCGACGTTTTGCAACCTTGACGGTTGTCCTGGCCAGTGTTAGCCTCCCAACATTGACTGGAATGTCATTCTAATGGAAATCGGAGGGAATTCGAGATTGAGACTTGGACACTGCGCGCTGACCTCTAAGGATCCGACTGCGTTATCGGGCTTCTACGAACGCTTCCTGGGGCTGCACAGGGTGGGCGAGGTCGCCACCGAGCAGACCGGTGCGATGGTCTTCTTGAGCACGGAACAGCATGGGCCGCCCCAGCTGCAGCTCATGTCAAACCCAGAGGGCCGTCATGTTGCCTTCCAGGTGGACTCGCTGGCCGAGCTGCGCGAGCTGTACGCAACGGCACCGCAGCGCGGGGCTCGAGTTGTCATGAGCTTCGACCACGGACCCACGTTCAGCTTTTACATTCACGACCCGGACGGAAACACATGTGAGATCTACTGGCCGACCGGTCGCCGCTCGGGTGGAGGCAACCGCCCGATCGACCTCACGAGACCAGAAGAAGAGCTGCTCGAACTGATCCGCACCTGATCCCCGTGCTGCTTCCCGCCGGGCTGCCACGCCGCCTGAGGCTGATGGCCCTCGCAGACGACCTCGGTGGACGTCCGATGCGGCTCTTGACACCTTGGTGGGATAGGCCAATAGTCGAGGTGACGGGTGAGACCCGTCGGAGGCACCGAGCTCCAAGAAGACGATTGCACGGAGGAGGAGCGATGGAACGGAGTTTGTTTGAGCGACTTGGTGGCATCGACGCCATCACGGCGGTCGTCGAAGACTTCAGGGACCGGGTGGCCGGAGATGACCGAATAAACCTGAAGTTCGCGAGGACAGACCTTGGGCGCTTGCGGAAGATGCTCATCGATCAGGTCTGCGAAGCCACGGGCGGTCCTTGTCAATACCGCGGTCGCAGCATGAAGGAAGCACACGCCGCAATGAAGGTCACCAAAGGTGAGTTCAACGCCCTGGTCGACGATCTAGTCGCGACGCTGAATCAATTCAAGGTCCCCAGCGCCGAGCAGGACGAGCTCCTAGCCATCCTTGGTCCACTCCAGTCGGACATCGTCGAGGTGGATTCGAGTGAGATCGGAACAGCACTTCCGGACGCGTTCCAACCTGCGCCCGCGCTGATGACGTGAACCGCATGACGCGACTGCCTACCACTTCAAAGTTGGATCACCGCCCGCCTCACTGACGACCCGGCATCATTCAAGTCGTTGAGCAAGGTGCTGATCACCGGATCATCAGACGGTCTCGGGCTGATGGCCGGGCAGCGATTGCTTGCCGCCGGCCACGAGGTGGTGCTGCTGTAACTAGGACGCCACCAGCTTGCTGACCGCGGTGCGCGCAAGCTGCCCGACAGCGCTCGCATTCGACGTCGGTTCGTCGGCGATCAGCATCACAACGCTGTACTTGAAGACGAAGATCGCGATCCCGCCGCCGCCGCCCGAGCTCGTGGCGGTGTATTCGAACGCCTTGTCGCCGATACCGCTTGCAGCATGAGCATTCGCCAGATCGGCGCGCGCATGACGCACATGTGACGCCGAACGCGCGCATCATGGGCGCCTGAGACGCTCCGGTGGCGCCGAAGATGCGGAATCGCCGCGCACAGTGCGGACCGCGCGGATAATCGCCCGCGTGCGCGCCATCCCGATCGGATTCGTGCGCACTTACGGCGACCTCGACCCCGGCGCGCCGCGCCTCGTCGGGCATGTCCTGGCGACCACGCACGACAGCCTTCCGTGGCACCGCGTCGTGCACGCCGACGGCACCATTCCGATGGGCAGGCGGCAGCGCGCGCTGCTGGTCGGCGAGGGCGTCCCCTTGCGAGGTGACCGGGTCGACCTCCGGCGCGCCCGGCTGCCGACGAATTTGTAGCGTAATGCCCGCGGTGAAGACCAGGAAGGCGCCGTCGCTCTTCGACCTGAACGTCGAGAAGATCCTCGATCACTGGGACGTGCCCGAGGCGATCCGGGAGGTGATCGCCAACGCCCTTGACGAGCACGCCCTCACCGGGACCGCCGAACCCGAGATCGTCAAACGCCGCGACGGGTGGCATGTGATCGATTTCGGGCGCGGCCTCCGCTACCAGCACCTGACGCAGAACGAGAATCCGGAAAAGCGCCGCCAGCCGGACCTGGTGGTGGGCAAGTTCGGCGTCGGCCTGAAGGATGCGCTGGCGACGTTCCACCGACGCGGCATCGAGGTGATGGTCCGCAGCCCGCACGCCGACATCACGCTGCAGCGCGCAGCCAAGACCAACTTCGCCGACGTCAAGACATTGCATGCGGCCGTCGCGCCGCCGTCCGAGCCAAAACGCAAAGGCACCGATTTCGCGCTCCGCGGGCTCGACGACGCCGACATGGCCGCCGCCAAGGACTACTTCCTTCGTTTCGCCGGTGACGAAGAGCTCGAGCGCACCGACCTCGGCGCGATCCTGCGGCGCCGCCCTGACGAGCCGGCTCGCGTTTACGTCAAGGGCGTGCGAGTAGCGACCGAGGACCAGTTCCTCTTCTCGTACAACATCACCTCGACCACGGCCCAGCTGCAGAAGGCGCTGAACCGTGAGCGAAGCAACGTCGGGCGCACGGCGTACCAGGACCGCGTCAAGGCGATCCTGCTCAAGAGCAAGTCAGCAGCGGTCGCCGAGCAGATGGCCGCCGACCTGACCCGGATTCAGGCCGGTACCAACCACGACGAGATCACCTGGCTCGACGTCCAGGAGCAAGCGGTCCGCATCCTCGCCACGCAGGCCAAGTCGATCTTCGTCACCTCACGCCAGCTGCTGTACATGGGTGCGACGATTCAGGAGGCGAGGACCGATGGATACAAGATCCAGTGGATTCCCGACCGACTGGCTGCGCGTCTATCCGACCTCCGCGACCTCAACGGCAAGCCGATCCTCGACCTCGCCGGCTTCATCAAGGCGTGGAACGAGTCGTTCCATTTCGACTTCGTCGATCCATCCAGGTTGAACGCGGCCGAGCGGAAGAGCTGGAGCATCCTTCCCGAGGTTTTGCGCCTGGCCGGCGACCACACGAAGCGGGTGCAGGAGGTGCGCATCTCGATGACGATGCGGCTCGATGAGGCGCAGTACGAAACCGAAGGCGTGTGGGACTCGCCCAACATCGTCGTCAAGCGTTCGGTGCTGGACTCGCCGCGACACTTCGCGCGCGTCCTCCTGCACGAGATCGCCCATGCGAGCTCGAACGCAAGTCACGGGAGCATTCCGTTCATGAGCGCCATCGACGACCTGGCCGCCCTGGGCGCGGTCAAGGCGATACGGAAGCAATGACGCGTCCGCCAAGGCCGAAAGGGTGGCGGTTGATCCCCGTTCTCCCTGCTTGTTTTTGGGGTCGAAGGACGCCGAGCACTGGCGCCTGCATCCAGACGAGCCCCCCGCGGAGTACGTCGAACGAGGCTGGACATGGCCCCGGCGCATGGTCGCGGAATCGTTCGGCTCACATGCCGTTTTTCTGGATCCGGACCAGGCAGGAGCGATCGCGATGCTTTCAGGCACGATCCTGAACGCCGAGCGACGAAGGGTGACTCAGACCGGCCAGCAGGTCCTCGTCGTCGAGGTTCGAACGGCGGGATTCGATGTCACGGTGTGCCTCGAAGGCGCCGCCCACGCGGCGGCGCCACCTATCGGCGGCATCCTTTCGGGCACCGTATGCATGGTCGCGTCGCTGGATTCGTGGCGAGTCCGCGCCGGGGCTCGCCAGTAAACGGGTTCAGCCCCCGGCGATCGCGCCCACGATGAGGTAAGGCTCGCGACCTGCGACCACCTCCGCGGGAAGAGGATCGTCCGGTGAGTCCTCCGAGCGATCCTCCTCGCACGCGTAAAACCGCAGGAGCGCCCGCCGCCTCTTCGTGGTCTGGTCGCGAATCGTCCCGCGCAGCATCGGATACTGCATCTCCAGGGCATCGAGCAAGGCACGCTGGCTTGCCGGCCCTTCGACCTGCAGCTGCACCTCCTTGCCCACACCCGCGAGCGTCCGGAGATTCGCCGGCAGCACGACCCGGATCACGACAGCGTCTGGACCTGGACGGACAACACGGACGGGAGGTTGCTCACGATGGCGCTCCACGAATCGCCCGCGTCGGCCGAAACGTAAACCTGGCCGCCCGTGGTGCCGAAATACACGCCGCAGGAATCGAGCGAGTCCACGGCCATCGCATCGCGCAGCACGTTCACGTAGCAATCCTTCTGCGGCAGCCCTTTGGTGAGCGCCTCCCACTCGTTGCCACCGGTCTTGCTGCGGTAGACGCGGAGCTTGCCGTCTGGGACGAAATGATCGGAGTCGCTCTTGATCGGGATCACATAGACGGTGTCAGGCTCGTGGGCGTGGACGTCGATCACGAACCCGAAGTCGCTGGGCAGGTTGCCGCTGATCTCGTGCCACATGTCGCCCGCGTTGTCTGTGCGCATCACGTCCCAATGCTTCTGCATGAACAGGACGTTCGGGCGGCTTGGGTGCATCGCGATGCGGTGTACGCAGTGGCCGACCTCGGCATCGGGGTCCGGCATGATCTCGGAGTGAAGCCCCTTCGTGATCGGCTTCCAGGTCTTGCCCGCGTCTTCGCTTCGGAAAGCGCCCGCGGACGAGATGGCTGCGAACATTCGGTCGGTCTTCACCGGGTCGAGGATGATCGTGTGCAGGCACAGCCCACCCGCGCCGGGCGCCCACGAGGCGGCTGACTCCTGGGTGCGAATTCCCGGCAGCTCCTCCCAGGACTTGGCACCGTCGCTGGACTTGAACAGCGCCGCATCTTCAACCCCGGCGTAGACGGTATCGGGGTCGGAGAGCGACGGCTCGAAGTGCCAGACCCGCAGGAACTCGTAAGGGTGGTCACTGTTGTCGTACCACTTGTGGGTGTTGACCTTCCCCTCGTACTTGAACTCGTTGCCCATCGGCTGCCAGGTTTTGCCGCCGTCGTCCGAGCGCTGCACCACCTGCCCGAACCAGCCACGCGACTGAGCCGCATAGAGACGGTCGGGGTCTGCGGGAGAGCCGTTCATGTGGTAGACATCCCAGCCCGCGAAGTGCGGCCCCTCGACCTTCCATTCCTTGCGCCGCTCGTCCGACGTCATGATGAACGCGCCCTTGTGGGTTCCGACTAGCACACGTACGTTTGCCATGCTCCCTCCTGTAATTGGATCAATTTATTAGTTTTCGAGAACCTCGCGCAGCCTCGCCGCAAACGCGGCCGGGTGTGAATCGAATCCTGTGTGAGCACCGGGGAAGACGGCCGCCCGCGTACCGAGCTGCGTGGCCAGGCCAAGCCCGCCTTTGTGGGCGAGCTCACCTTCCGTGTCTTCGCCAACCCCCGGGACGATGCGGCATGAACCCTTCCTCAGCGCGTCGATGTCGGGCTCGTAGTCCGCGATGGCCTCCATGTAGTCACCGAAGAAAAGCGCCATGTTCTTCTGCATGACGGCCATGGCCTCGGCCGCCTCAGGCGTCGCCTCGCCTTGCGGGGGCGGAGGGGGCGCCTCGCCGTGCATCTCGATCAAGGCGGAGAACTTCTGGAAGGCTCCGGCGGCGTCGCCGCTCTTATAGGTCTCGACCACCTCATGCATGCCCGCCCGGATCCGAGCGGTGTCGGGCACCAGCGTGGGCGACGGTGGCTCATGAGGCACGATCGTGTCGATCTGGGCTGAATGACGAGCGGCCAACTCGAGCCCGATCGTCGCACCGCCGCTGCTCGCGAATACGAACGCCTTCTCTCGCGTCACGTGCGCCAACAGGCGGCTCGCATCGTCGGCGAAGATCTGCACGATGCGGTTCTTGTCGAGCGGGGCCACAACAGTGCTCCGCGACAGGCCGCGCGGGTCGTAGGTGACCACCGTGAAATCCGTGGCGAGCTCGCCCGTGATGTTTCTGAACACGTTGCCGTCCGCCGGGCCGCCCGGCATCATGAGCAGCACCGGACCTGAGCCACGAACTTCGTAGTACAGGCTGGCGCCGGGGACGCTGAGCGTCGCTGTCCTCATCGGCATCGTCTGACTCATGGCCTGCACCTCCGTAGTGGTCTCTTATCCCTTGAGACTGACCCTCGCCACAAAACTAATCGGTCTGTGGAAATTACGCATCGGCAGCCGCCCTCCGCTGAGATCGCCAGCGCTTCACCAGGTCAGCCGCGGCCGCGTTCCAGTCCGGGAACTGAAAGCTGAAACCGGATTCCAGCAGCCGCCCGGGAACGACTCGCCGGCTCTTGAGGACGAGCTCGCTTTCGGTGCGCAGGACGAAAGTGCCGATCTCCAGCATCCAGTCCGTGGCCGGCAGCCCGATTGGGGCTCGAAACGCATGGCGCATGGCGGCCATGAATTCGCGATTGGGCAGCGGGTTGGGAGATGCGATGTTGACGGCGCCATCGAGATCCGGGTGCGCGATCAGGAAATCGACCGCCTCCGCGAAGTCGGCGTCGTGGATCCATGACACGAACTGCCGCCCCGATCCAGATGAGCCACCGAGGCCGATACGCACGAGGTTGAGGAGAGTGTCGAAGGCCCCGCCCTTGTCGGGGCTCATGACGATTGCGCTGCGCAAAGCGACTTTGCGCGTCCGAGGTGTCTCGGCCTCGCCGAACGCGTCTTCCCAACGCCTCGCCACGTCAGAGCTGAAACGCCAGGCCGAGGGGATGCCGGGCTCGTCGCCCCCGATCACGCCATCGACCTCGTCCATCGCGCGATCGGTCACATGCGTGTAGATCGTCGCCGTGCTGGCATTCATCCAGAGCACCGGCGGCTGTGATGCGTGGGCGATCGCCTCACCGACGAGCCGGGTCGTGACGAGCCTCGATTCCATGATCTCCCGGCGATTGGCAGCGTTGTACCGGCAGTTGACACTGCGCCCCGCCAGGTTGATGACCGTATCGGCGCTCTCCAACGCCCGGACCCAATCGCCTTCATGTAGCCCATCCCATCGGATCGTCTGCCATGGTGCCTGCTGGTCGCGACGCGCGACAACGACCGGGAAATCGCCTCGAGCATGGAAGTGCCGAGCGAGAATCTGACCGACCTGCCCGCTGCCCCCGATGATGACGACGCGCAACGTCCTACTTGGGGCCTACGGTTTCATTCCAGGTCTGCAGATCGGCGCCATCACCATGGTCGTTGACGAAACGGTACGGCCTCACCAGTTCCCGCAGGGCCAGCTGGTAGTGGAAGGTGCCGGCCTCGGTGGCAGTGCCCGTGATCGAGAACGTCGCCGACGCGCCGGCCGCGAGACCGCCGCAATCGAGCGCCGAATGGTCCACCTCGACCGTGCATCCGCCGAGGTCGGTCACGTTGTGGCGCTCGTACCACTTGTCCGCCGACATGAAGGTCAGGCCGAGGTGGGAGAGGGCGGGGCCGGTGTTGGTCACATTGACTACGAGCTGGGCTCGCCCGCCGACGATCGCTGCCTGCGTCGCGGAAGCGCTTACGTCGGCGGTGAGGGCCGCGGGGGCGTCGAGGCACGCCGAAAACGCCACCAGGACGACTCCCAACAGAGTCTTCACTTCATTAAACCTTTGCTCATTGAGCGCGGTAACCGTGAGGCTTTATTGTGTGCGCGGTGACCCCGGATCCCAGCCGCGTAACGCGCGCGCCCACACATTCGTTTGTCTCCCCAGTGGGGACCAGGCTGGCGGCTGTCGTGGCGATGCTCGCCGTGGCCGCGTGCGGGGGCACAAACGGCGCCGCCTCGCACAACAGCCCATCAGCTTCGGCAACGGCTTCGCCCAGCGAGTCGCCCAGCCCGACCTCGAGCCCCTCGTCGAACTCGACCCCGACCCCCGGCCCGACGCCCAGCCCCTTGACCGTCCCCTCGTGGGCCGCCATGCATGCCACCTGCTCGGGCCAGCCGGCTGCTCAGGAGGCCCTCCTCACCCTCCAGGGATCAACTCACCCCGTCCTTGCCGATGTCACCGACCCCGCCCACCCGCGCACCATCTGCAACATCACAGGCTCATGGATCCCACAGCTCGTGACGCAGGGGCAGATTTCATGGTCGGCCACGCAAGGCCGGGTCGACTCGCCGGGCACGAGTCTCATCGCCACGCTCGACCTGTTCACGGCTACGAGCGCTGTGGTCGCCGGCTGGACTGGTGGGGGCTTCATGGACGGCCTCCATGCCTGGAGCCCTGACCACACCACGCTGGCCTACGTCACCTCCGATGCGACCGCGGTCAACGTCCACGTCCTGAGCGGCGGCGGCGACCGCGTCCTCGCGGCATTCGGCACGGTTCCTGGCCGTGGTATCAACCCCAACGAGGACGACGCCTTCATAGGGTTCTCACCCGACGGCGGCTACTTCGCATTCGAGCAGACGTTCACCTCGAGCGGCAACCACCTTGTGGTCTGGAGCACATCCGGCATCGCGTTCTCGCAAACGAGCGGAACCATGGCGACGTGGGGCAGCACCGCCAGCAAGCTCTACTTCCGACAGCAGAACGCTTCCGTCGTCTACTTCTGGGACTCGACGGGCCCCGCCGGCAACCGCACGCAGGCCTTCGGGCAGCAGTTCGCATGGCAGGGGCCGAGCGCCGATGCCGGCGATGACTACCTGGCGTTCACCGTTCGCGACGCCACCGGAGTCCCCCACGTGTGGCTGTACGGGCATGGTGGTCGGGCAGGCGGCCAGCTCCCGAACGAGCGCTCGTCGCCGGCCTTTCTCAACTCTGGGACGCTCTTTTTGATCGAGGAGGCACCGTGCGGCGCCAACTGCGGCATCGGCCCGTCGCACCAGCCGGACGGCAAAACTTTCACGTACAGCATCGCCACCCAGGCCGAGACGCCTTCGACGATCGCCACCGTGCTCGGCGTATGGCCGCGGCCGGGCCAGGTCTGAGACCGGCGTCCAGTGAGATTTCGGGTGATGATGGGATGATGTCGGCCGAGGACATGGACGAGACCATTCACGACACTGAACCCGCAGGCAACGGCGTCGAGCAGAAGGCGGGAGGCGCCCCACCCGCGGTCGAGACTGCGATCGAGCCGGCGCCGGCCCCGATGTTCGACGCCACCCCGTGGCCGGTGGAGGCGCGACGGGCGCCGAAGCCGCTTCGAATCTCGAGGCCGCTAGGCCCGCGCATGTGGACAGCCGCACTGGCGGCGGCGCTTCTGTTCACCGCCGGCGGGCTCGCACTTCTTTATCTGGACGATGCAAGCGTGCAGAACACGGCACGCCAGCTCAGCACCTCCAACCAGGAGCTGAAGAGCCAGAACAAAGCCCTCCAGGCGCAGCTGCTGACGACTCAAACCAACCTGACCGCCACCCTCGGCGAGCTGGCCACCGTTCGGGCTGAGCTCGAGCATCCCAACCTCAACATCTGGAACGTGCCGCAGGACATCAGCGGACCGGACTACTACCTGGCGGGCGGAGCGCCCGACACGTTCACCTATCACCTGCAGGCGACGTCGAACGGGGCGATGTCGATCAGCATCCTCACCCTCGAGGATTTCGCCGCCGCCATCTCTTGCGTGCAGAACGGTGTCGGCCGGACCAACTACTGCATGCACCACTCCGGCCATCCATTCCACACCTGGGCCAGCGTCACCAGCGTCACCTACGACTTCCACGGCGCGGAAGGCTGCGCGGACTACGTGGTCGTCTTCACGTCGGCCCAGCACGTGACGGTCACGCCGAACATCAGCGTGACCTACAACCCGGCCTCGGCAGCCACCGGCTCCTGCGCCTAGGCTCCCCCCGGCCTCCCCACCTTGTGGGGAAGCTCCCTCCGCGCCCGAACGGCGCCGAGGGTATGGGGAGAAACAATTCCGGCAGCGACCTCATTGGAAAAGTTGGCTAAGCTGTTGCGCTGTGAACGAATGTTAGGCTAACCTACACTTCGTGATAGGTACAACTGAGCCAATAGTTAGGTCGGCCTAGGCCAAACCCATGGTCGAAGTCGCCCGTCGCAGCACCTTCACCCAGTCGCAAGAGGACTACCTCAAAGCGCTCTATCACCTCCACGGCGACACCCGCCCGGTCCCAACCCGCGAGCTCGCCCAGCGCCTCGGCATCTCCTCGCCATCGGTCAGTGAGATGGTCGGACGCCTGGTCACGCAGGGGCTGGTCGAGCACGACAGGTATCGGGGCCAGCAGCTGACGCGTGAGGGAAGGAAGGTCGCTCTCGAGCTGGTTCGCCACCATCGCCTGCTGGAGATGTTCCTCGTCCAGGTGCTCGGCTACAGCTGGGACGAGGTCCACGAAGAGGCCGAACGGCTCGAGCACGTCATCTCGGAACGCATGGAGCAGCGCATCTTCGAGCTGCTCGGCCGCCCGCAGCTCGACCCGCACGGCCATGCCATCCCCAGCCTGACCGGCAAGGTCCGCCCGGTCAGCAACCGCCCGTTGAGCGAGTGCGTGGTGGGGGAGAAGGTCGTCGTCCAGGGCGTCTCCGACGAGGACGCGGGCAAGCTGCGCGAGCTCGACCGCCGCGGGCTCGTGCCCGGCACCCCGGTCGAGGTGGTGGGCGCAAGCGAGTACGAAGGACCGATCGACGTCCGCATCAGAGGCCGCAGGGTAAGCCTTCCGCTCGGGCTCGCGCGCGCGTTGTTCGTCGAGCGCCGTTAAAGCTTGGCCGAACCCGCCCGAAAGACAGCCGTCGAGGAGCCGCCGCGCGCTCCTGTCGTGACGCAGAAGGTGGCGCCGGCGGTCGCCGCCCTTCCCGGCGAAGCGCGCGTCCTCCGCGCCGCCGAGAAGGCGCTCGCGGGCCAGACGCACGGACTCCGGGCGCTGCTGCCCTTCCTCGGGCCCGCCTTCGTCGCTTCGGTCGCGTACGTCGATCCCGGCAACTTTGCGACCAATATCGCCGGAGGCGCCCAGTTTGGCTACATGCTGCTGTGGGTCGTCCTCGCGGCCAATTTGATGGCGATGCTCGTGCAGTCGATGAGCGCGAAGCTCGGCATCGCGACCGGTCTGAATCTCGCGGAAGTGTGCCGGCAGAAATTCCCGTTCCCCGCCGTGGTCGGCTTGTGGATGCAGGCGGAGGTGGTGGCGATGGCCACCGACCTCGCCGAGTTCATCGGCGCCGCGATCGGCATCCATCTGCTGTTTCCCTCGATTCCGCTGTTCATGGCCGGGATCATCACCGCGTTCGCGGCGTTTGGCATCCTGTCACTCCAGTCGCGCGGCTTCCGTGGCTTCGAGGCCGTGATCACCGTCCTGGTAGGCGTGATCGTGGCCGCGTTCGCTTTCGAGGTCGTGCTGGCGCGGCCGTCGGTGAGCGCGGTGGCGGCCGGCCTTGTGACGCCTCGCTTCGACGGCACGGAGAGCGTCCTGCTCGGCGCGGGCATCCTGGGCGCGACCGTCATGCCGCACGTGATCTACCTACACTCGGCCCTCACTCAGCGGCGAGTTGTCGGCGCGACCGAGGAAGAGCAGAAGAAGATCTTCAACTTCGAGAAGTGGGACGTGATCATCGCGATGGGGCTGGCAGGCCTCATCAACGTCGCGATGCTCACCATCGCGGCGGCCGCGCTGCATGCGCACAACATCAGCGTGCCGAACCTGGACGCAGCCTTCCGGGAGCTCGGCCACACGCTCGACCATGGAGCCGACATCTTCTTCGGGCTGGGCCTGCTGGCCTCGGGCCTGTCGTCATCCTCTGTGGGAACGCTGGCCGGCCAGGTGGTGATGCAGGGATTCATCCGCCGCCGCATTCCTCTGTTCCTGCGTCGGGCGATCACCATGGCGCCGGCTCTCATCGTGATCGCGATCGGCCTGGACCCTTCACGAGCGCTCGTGCTGAGCCAGGTGGTGCTGTCGTTCGGGATCCCGTTCGCCCTCATCCCACTGCTTCTGTTCTGCCGCGACCGCGGCCTGATGGGCACGCTGGTCAACAAGCAGTCGACGACGGCGCTCGCCACCCTGGTGATCGGTGTGATCCTCAGCCTGAACGGGTTCCTGCTCTACCTGCTGCTCAGCGGGCGCTGAGGCTCGGACGGCTGGGGCTAGCTCTTGCCCCCGCCCTGGAGCAGATCTCGAGCGCGCTCGTACTCTTCAGCGGTGATCTCGCCGGATGCGAAGCGCCGCGCGAGGATCTCGAGCGGTGTTTCCCTCGGCAACGGGCCCATCGGCGCGGCCGGAGGTCCGACCGGATAAGCCGGGTGGCCGGACGATCGAACCGCCCAGATGACCAGCGCCGTCACGCCGGCGACGAAGAGCACGAAGAAGGGCAGCACCCAGAACACATGAAACCCGAAGCCTGGTCCGTCGATCATGCAATCACCTCCGCGCCCGAGGATCGGCCGCAAAACGAGAATACACTCGTGCCGGCCGATCAGGATTCGAGGTCAAGGAAGAGTTTGCTGTGAAGCTCGGCGTCGCGATCGGCTATTGGGGCATGGGGCTGACGGCCGCCCAGCAGCTCGAGATCGCCCAGACCGCAGAAGAGCTGGGCTACGACTCCATCTGGGCAGCCGAGGCGTACGGATCGGACGCGGCATCGGTGCTCGGATGGCTGGCCGCCGGCACCAGCCGGATCAAGCTGGGCGCGGGCATCTTCCAGATCCCGGCGCGCAGCGCCGCCATGACCGCTATGACCGCAGCGACCATCGACCAGCTTTCGGGCGGGCGCATGCTGCTCGGCCTCGGCACCTCGGGGCCCCAGGTTTCTGAGGGCTGGCATGGAGTGCGCTTTCCTCACCAGGTGGAGCGCACACGCGACTACGTCGCCGTGGTCCGCATGGCGCTGGCCCATAAGAAGGTCGAGTACCACGGCGAGACCATGGAGCTCCCGCTGCCCGACGGGCCCGGCAAGGTGCTCAAGCTCACCATCCGGCCGGTCCAGGACCAGATCCCTATCTACCTCGCGGTGCTGGGGCCGAAGAACGTTGCGCTGGCCGGCGAGATAGCCGACGGTTGGCTGCCTGTCTTCTTCTCGCCCGAACACGTTTCCAGGCTGCGCGTGCCGCTCGAGGAGGGCGCCGCCCGCGCCGGCCGGTCACTCGAAGAATTCCGCATCTGCCCCAGCGTGAACGTGATGATCAGCGACGACGTCGCCTCGGCGCGCGACACGATGCGGCCGGTGCTCGCGCTGTACATCGGCGGCATGGGCTCGCGCGAGCAGAACTTCTACAACCGCCTGGTATCGTCGTACGGCTTCGAGTCAGCGGCTCGCGAGGTGCAGGAGCTGTACCTCGACGGCAAGCGGGCGGCGGCGATGGAGGCGCTCCCGGACGAGCTCATCGACATGACGTGCATCGCGGGGCCGAAAGATCGGGCGCGGGAGCGGATTCGCGCGGATTCGCTCCTATCGCGACGCCGGCGTGGAGACGTTGATCGTCTCGCCGATGGCATTCGACCCCGAAGAGCGCGTAAGGCAGCTTCGCCTGGTCGCCGAGGTGGCTCGAGAAGTTGGCTGACCAAAGGCCCCTGCAGAACCTCAGCCCGCGGCAGAACCTCGCCGAGATGAGGGCGGCATTCGCCTTACCGCTGATCAGAGAGGACTCCCAGCTGGTCTGGCTGCTGATCCTTCTGATGCTCGCGGACATCGTGGCCGGCGGAGTGATCAGCTTCGAGCAGGCCGGAGGACCGATCTGGATTCGGGGATGCTACTTCGGCGCGGGCACATATTTCGCCGGCGTTGCGGTCATCTTGATCGCCGGGCTGCGGTTCAAGAACCACTACAGCGTGGCCGGTTTGTTCTGGATCCTGGCGACGATCCTCACGTTCCATGTCTGGAACCTCGCCATCATCTCGGCGAACCTTGGCGTCACCGCGGCGATCGGGCTGCTTCCGCTGCTGGTGGCCATCTGGCAGCTCAGGCAGAAGCTCAGGAGAGCGCTTCCTGACTCCCAAAGGCTCACGAGTGGGACTGCGATCAAGGGAGAAGGGATTTGACCACGGCCACGAACCAACCGCCACCGCTCGTCGACTACAACCTGTTCGCCGCCGACCTACCCTTGCGGGAAGCGCTCGAACGAGAAGGCGGCTCGTGGGCCCAGGACATGGTCTCCGAGCTGGGCCGCCTCGCCGGGACGGAGGAGGCCATCGCGTGGGGGTTCCAGGCCAACTCCAACCCGCCCCAGCTGCACACGCACGACCGTTTCGGCAACCGGATCGATGAGGTCGAGTTCCATCCCGCATGGCATCGGCTGATGGAGGTCGCCATCAGCCACGGCCTCCACGCGCTTCCCTGGCGGGAAACCCGGCCCGGCGCCCATGCCGCACGCGCGGCCGCCTTCTACGTGTGGTCGCAGGTCGAGGGCGGTCACGGCTGCCCGGTGTCGATGACCTACGCGGCCCTTCCCGCCCTTCGCAACCAACCCGAGCTGGCGGCGCGGTGGGAGCCGCTGATGACGTCGATCGACTACGACCCCGGCCTGCGGCCGCCGGCCACCAAGCGCGGCGCCCTGTTCGGAATGGCGATGACCGAGAAGCAGGGCGGGTCCGACGTGCGTGCCAACACGACCCGCGCCACACCCGTCGGCGCGGGCGGACCTGGCGGCGAGCACCTGCTCACGGGCCACAAGTGGTTCTGCTCCGCGCCGATGTGCGACGCGTTTCTCGTCCTCGCCCAGGCGCCTGGCGGTCTGTCGTGCTTCCTCCTGCCGCGCGTGCTCGACGACGGCACGCGCAACCAGTTCCACATCCAGCGTTTGAAGGACAAGCTCGGCAACCGGTCCAACGCGTCGTCCGAGATCGAGCTGGATGGCGCGTGGGCGGTGATGATCGGCGAAGAGGGACGCGGGGTGCGAACGATCATCGAAATGGTCAATCACACGCGCCTCGACTGCGTCATCGGTTCGGCGTCGCTTATGCGGCAGGCGGTCGCGCAGGCAACGCACCACACAGCTCACCGCAGCGCGTTCGGCCGGCTGTTGAGCGAGCAGCCGCTGATGGTCAACGTCCTCGCCGACATTGCCGTGGAGTCGGAGGCGACGACCGTGCTCATGATGCGGCTGGCCGGCGCCTTCGACCGCGCATCAGACTCGCGCGAGGTCGCCTTCAAGCGCCTCGCCCTCGCCGTCGCGAAATACTGGACGTGCAAGCGTGCGATCGCCGTGGTCGCCGAGGCTCTCGAATGCCACGGCGGCAACGGCTATGTCGAAGAGTCGATCATGCCGCGCCTCTATCGCGAGGCGCCGCTCAACTCCATCTGGGAAGGCTCTGGCAACGTGAACGCGCTCGACGTGTTGCGAGCAATGGAGCGCGAGCCTGCATCGGTGCTCGCGTTCCTCGACGAGCTCGACGAGGTGCGCGGCATGGACCCGCGGCTCGACGATTCCGTACGGGCCCTGAAAGTGGTGCTTGCCGCGGGCGACATCGAAGAGGCCCGGGCGCGGAGCCTTGTCGAATCGATGGCGGTTGCACTGCAAGCATCACTGCTCGTGCGCCATGGCGATCCCGCGGTCGCCGAAGCCTTCTGCGCCTCGCGCCTTGATTCCAACGGCGGCAGAACGTTCGGAACGCTGCCGCCGAGCTCGAAGCTGCCTGGCATCATCGAGCGCCACACCCCCTCTCCCCAGGGGGGAGAGGGCTAGCAGAGGGGGCGTCGGAAGCTGGCTTCGCCAGGCCGGCGCATCAGGGGGGAGTTCCCCCCAATTGGGAGAGGGGCGTGACCGCCACAGACGCGTGTCCTCTATACATATGGTGGTGAGGGCAGAGCTCGATGAGATCGCAGAGGTCTGGCGGAGATCGCCGATAGGAACGGTGCCGCCGAACGAGGTCTTGCTCGTGACGGATTTCGACGGCACCCTCGCCGACATCGGTCCGGATCCGGCCCGATCGGCTGCGGTTCCAGAGGCGCTGGATGCCCTGCGGCGACTGTCGCGCCTGCTGAAGCAGGTCGTGGTCCTCAGCAGCCGCACTGGCGTCGAGCTCGAGCGCCTGGTTCCGTTGAGTGGCGTGCGGCGAATAGGCGATAGCGGCCTCGCGCCGCCGACTCCGGAGGAAAGGCGAGCGCTAGAGCGATTCAACGCAGAGGCAGCGAAGCTGCTGGCTTCCGTACCCGGCGCGTGGCTCGAGATCAAGCCCGCGAGCACGACCGTTCATCTCCGTAACGCGCAGATCACGGGAGAGGAGGCGATGGCGCTGCTGCGCCCGCTGATCAAGGACGCCGGCCTCTACGGCGCCCAGGGCCGCAAGGTGATCGAGGTGCACACGCGTTTTGCCGGCAAGGGGACGGCGCTCACAAAGCTGCTCGACGAGGTCGAGCCCGGTGGGGCCGTCTGCATGGGCGACGATGAGAACGACCGCTCGGCCTTCGAGGTCCTGAGCTTGACCGACATTCCCCACATGTGTGTGGGCATCAACTCGCCCGAGGTCCGGCCAGACCTGTTCGACCGCTGCGACGTCCTGCTCGCCAGCCCGCTCCAGGCGACCGCGTTTCTGCAGATGCTGGTGGACTGGGCGCTGTCCTCCCAACAAGGTGAGAGGTGAGCTAGCCGACCGGCGAACGGCCCGTCGCCACCAGCTCGCGGAGATCTTGCACCTGGCGGCTGATCCAGCGCGCGATGTCGTTGGTGCGGACCACCTCACGCGCGCCATGGTTGAGCCGCCGCCGCTCGTCGACGCTCATCGTCAGCCCGATGTGCATCGCGGCCGCCGTCGCCTCGACGTCGAACGGGTTGACCGACAGCACATGGTCGTGCAGCTCTTCGTGCGCGCCCGCGTTCTCCGAGAGGACTATCACTCCGTTGGTCGCGTTGACGAGCGCGCCCTCCTTGACGACGAGATTCAGCCCGTCATACACGGGATTGACCAGCAGCACGTCGAAGTTGCGCAGCGCTGCCATCGCCTTGCGCTCGCTCTCGCCGATCTCCAGGCGGATCGGCATCCAGCCCGCGCTCCCGAACTCGCTGTTGGTGCGCCCGACCGCCTGCCGGATCAGCCGCAGGTAGCGGCTGTACACGGCCACGTCCTGTCTGGACGGCTGCAGGAACGCCCAGAACTGCACCTTGCCGCGCAGCTCGGGGTGATATCGGAGCAGCTTGTCGAATGCGATGAAGCCGCGCACGATGTTCTTTGACGGGTCGGTGCGATCGATGCGGACGATGAGCTTCGGCGGCCGCCACGTGGCGATCTCGCGCTCGATCCTCCTCACCCCTTGTGTGGCCGCCAGCCGCGTCGTCGCGGGCACGTCGACTGAGATCGGGTAGTGACGCGCGTACACAACCCGGCCGCCGAACAGCACCGCACGCTCGTGCTCGTCGACCTGCAGGCCGGCGTTCTCCTCGCACGTCAGCAAGAAGTTGCGGACGTCGAGGCTCGATTGGAATCCGACCACGTCGCAGCCCAGCATTCCCTCGAGGATCGCGTCGCGCATCGGCTTGGGCAGGACCTTCCAGTACTGCGGCGTCGGCCACGGAACGTGGACGAAGTGCTGGATCATCGCCGAGGGCAGCGCCTGCCTCACCAGGCGCGGCACCAGGTACAGCTGGTAGTCGTGCACCAGGATGAGCGGCCGCTTAGGCGCGGCGCGCGCGACGTCGACGACCCGGGCGGCGATCTGGCGGTTGACCTCGACGTAGCCCTCGCGCCAGGCCTGGTGGATGCGCTCGTCGATGATCGGCTCGTTTGCGAGGTCCCAGAGGTAGTGCTGGATGAACCACAGCACGGGGTTCGCGAACACCGAGTAGTACATGTCGTACTGCTCGCGCGTCGGCGAGACGTAGTGAAGGTTCCCGGTGGTCTGCAGGAGCGGCACAGACAACGGTCCGGCATGCCGGGTGGCCAGGCTCCGCTCCTCGTCGGTGCGCGCCACGGCGACCCAATCAGCGCCCATGGCGTCGGCGAGCGTGAGCAGGCCGGTGATGACCCCGCCGGCGCCCCGCCTGAAGCCTCCTTCCGGACGCGGCTCGTGTGGGGCGCGATTGCTGACGACGATCGGCGAGCAATCGGGAAGCGTCCGAGTCACGTACGCGCGGAGCGAGGACGCCGGTGTAGTCCTCGAGATCGAGGTGATGAGGGGCCGTTCGGTGTCGGCGATGCTCATGGGCTTAGCCTCCCATGACGGAGACGATGTCGGCAGACGACATCGAGGAGCGGCTTAAAGCCGCTTAACAACTCTAAACGCATGGCGGGCGGGGGCTACCCGGTGCGGGCGCCCGTTCGCTCCTTGACCAGCGCCGAACGGTCGATCGGGACTTCGCGCACACGGGTCCCGGTGGCCCGAGCCAGCGCGTTGGCAAGGGCGGCGGGCCCGGGGATGGCCGGCGGCTCGCCTACGCCCTTGGCGCCCATCGGGCCCACTGGGGAAGGGATCTCGATCAGGCGCACGTCGATGTCGGGCAGCTGGTCGGCGGTCGGCAGCTCGTAGTCGAGGAAGCTGCCTGTGCGGAGCTGCCCATCGCCGTCGAAGGCGAGCTGCTCGCCCAGAGCGCGCCCGAGCGCTTGCGCCGCCCCGCCGTGGATCTGTCCTTCCACCTCGGGAGGGTTGATCGCCTTGCCCACGTCCTGGATCGCCGCGTAGCCCGTCAACTGGAAGGACCCCGTCTCGGGGTCCGTCCGCACCCGCGCGATCTGCACTGTGAACTGGGGTGACGCGGACAGCACGGCCGAGCGCCCGCTGGCGTGGATCGGCTTGTGCCGGCCCATGAACTCAGTGCTGATCGCCACCAGCCGGGTGATCTCGACAAACCGATCGGGCACGCCCCGCACCGACACGCGCCCGTCGGAGACCTCGAGATCCTCGGGCGCAGCCTCGAGCTCGTCGGTGGCGATCTCGAGCAGCTGGCGGCGCGCCTCCCGCGCAGCCTCCTGCACCGCGCCGCCAATGCTGTACGTGGTCTGACTGCCTGCGGCGATAGGTCCATGAGGCGCGATGTCGGTCTCGCCGGTCTGGATGCGAACCCTCTCCGCCGAGACGCCGAACGCCTCGGCCGCGATCATCGCGAGCCCGGTCGTCGCCCCGCTGACATCGGGCGTCCCGATCAGGATCGACAGGGTGCCGTCCGGCTCGACCCGGCATCCCGCGGCGGCGGGCGTGCGCGCGCCGCCCCAGGAGCCGAGCGCGATCCCGACGCCCTCGCCGGCCTCGACCGGCGCGGTGTACAGAGGATGCCGCCGTGCCATCTCGAGGCACTCGATCATCGCGATGCGCGGCCATGGGCTTCTGTCCGCGGAAGGGTCGCCTTCCTTCGAAGCATTGCGAAGGCGCAGCTCGATCGGGTCGGCGTCGAGCTGCAGCGCAAGCTCGTCGATCGCCGACTCGAGGGCGAAGTACGCCTGGGGCGCGCCTGGACCTCGATAGGCGTCCACGGGTGTCTTGTTCGTGGCCACCTCGAACCCGGTCAGCTCGAAGTTCGCGATCTGGTATGTCCCGCCGAGGAACGATCCCGTGATGCCCGCGTGCCAGCCGCTCGTGGCCCCGTTGTCGTAGTGATATCGGACCCTCAGCGCAACCAGCCGGCCGTCTTTCTTGGCGCCGAGCTCTAGGTCGAACGACGCGGCGGGAGCCGGGTGTCCGACGACGAATTCCTGCTGGCGTGTGAGCGACAGGCGCACCGGCCGGCCCACGCGCAGCGCGAGCATCGACAGCAGCACCTCGAGCAGGCTCACCTTGCCCCCGAAACCGCCGC
>WNGP01001246.1_pt1 | contig 25013 bp, 20 predicted proteins | sample 5407671 | NCBI WGS metagenome assembly WNGP01 (sample SAMN13153381, study PRJNA577476) | soil metagenome | isolation source: 40 cm soil or saprolite under Garry oak tree replicate 2 | place: USA:California | collected 2016-06-15
TCAGCGTGACCCTGTCCTCTTTGTCGACCGTGGCGCGGTTGTTTGATCAGCCAGTTCTTCGGTGGAGAGCCAGAAATCGACGGTGTGGCTCGCGATATCCCTTAGCGCAAACAACAGCGCCAGCTTGCTCCTGATAAACTCTTTCGCCCTTGTGCATAGATACCTGCGACGCGTTCTGCACTACTCGCCGAAATCCTTGCGAAGCTGGTCTTCTTGCTCTCTGGACAAGTTTGTCTGAATGATCTCGAACTTCTGGCCTTTGACGGCCTCCGCAACCCTGTCCACCACTGCCCCACTTGTCAACAGGAACAGGGCCGAGGTGCCTTCTGTGACCTTTTCGCGCACCTGGTTGATGAAGTTCTCGTCAATCCCATATTTAGCATAGTGTCCAGCGATTGCACCGAACGCGGCGCCCACCGCCAGGCCGAAAAACGGGACAAAGAACAGCAAGCCGAACAACATCCCCCAGAATGCGCCACCCAGTGCGCCGGCCGCGGTCATGTTGCTGAGCTGCCTGGTCTTGGGTTTCTTAGCTCCAGCAGGCCAGGAGACGATGGCGGCGTCTTGCACCTGGATCAACTGCTGCTTTTGCAGGTTCTCTAGCGTCGAGAGCATCGTCTCGGCCCCCTCGGCCGTGGGAAATTCGAGGACAATTAAGTTTGCCATAGTTCCTTATTTACTCCTTTCGAGTTGTATATGTACACATAGATCAAGTTCAGAAGGGTTACGCTTGTTCCTCCTTTCCTTCGATGTTTGATCCGGTCAACCGAATCTACTCATTCCTCCTTGATCAGCGACTCCTTCTATGAATCACTTTAGCCGAAAACGTGCGCAAACGCTATTCCCCACTGGGGATAGAAAAGGGATAGTTTTGGAATGTGAGCTCGAACTTGTACATTTGTGACTAAGGCGAGAAACGTCTCGGTCTGCCAACAACGCGTCGAATTTAGTGGGCCATCTGGTCGATGCACGCGGTGAGCGCCAGGATGAGGATCTCATCCTGCCCTGGTTCGATCTCCACCCCGTAGGTATCGCGCACCCGGAACCATTTCTTGGAAACCTCGGCCACCTTCTCCCGGCCCTCGCCGATGGTGTACTCGTGGTCGAGAATATTGCCCTTCACCTCCAGGTCGGGCCCGCCCCTGATCTTGGCCGTCCAGCGGTCACGCAAGGGTGTGATCAAGGCCTTCTTGACCATGGCCATTTGATTGCCAGCGGGGTCTTCGACTTCCATGCTGTCCTTGATGCGCAGCATGCGCTCCTGGATCTTGGCCAACTCCCTGCCGCTACGGTCCTCGAAGATGAGTGTCTGGCGTATCCGCAAGGCCTTCCCGTCCACTTTGAAGACCTTCTCGCCATGGTCGTTTTCGATCCAGTAATCATCGCCGATGGAAACCAGCTTCTCTCGCATCTGATAGTGGGTCTTGTCCCCGCCACCACCCAACGGCCCGCCGCGCCTCTCCTGGCGCTCTTCTCGTCGTTCTGCTCTCCTGTTGCGCATACTTGTATCTCCTTCCTTCAATGTTCGATGCTGTCAACTCATTCTACATATTTCCGTGCCTACTCAATGTTTTCACCAGCGTCGTTCTGTAAATCTAGCAAGATTGGCATCTAACCTGCTTCTTTGTGCTCCACCGCAAGAATCGGACAGCCCAGGTCATGCAACCAATTGAGCACACCCATCAATGCGGATTGGTCTGCCAATCGGCCCGTCAGGATGGTCATCTTATATCGCTTTGGATCGCTTTCGTGCTCAATAGTCATGCCACAACAATACTCGGACCAGTTCTTGTCCAGAATGCCCTGGATACTGATCCGGTAGACCGCAGGCTCTAATAAACTGACGCTCGGTCGGTATGTTTCCATCGCATCTTCCTTCATTCAATGAGATAGCGAGTACGAATCCCAGAACCAACCCCCACTGGTCACGTCGACTTGCGGCTTCTCCTGGAATCACTATAGTCGAAGATGCGCGCAAAAGCTATTCCCCATGGGGGATAGAATGGGGATAGTTTTAGGCGTTGTGCTAGTATCACTACAGTCGCACTTCGCTGAAGACACGGGAAGGCATGCCCATGGAATGGCCCGGCAGATGCACAGTCATGGGAAAAAGACGACCCTCTCGATTGTCACGTTGCAGCCAGCAAACCGAGCGCTCTGGCCAGGGTGACGGCAGCGCGACGATTATTCACACTGAGCTTTTGGTAGACATGTTTTGTATGCAGCTTGACCGTGCCGGGCGTCACCACCAGTTCGCGCGCAATTTCCTTGTTGGTGAGATCCTTGTCGAGCAAGTTCAAAATTTGCAGCTCGCGCCTGGTCAACGGCTCCAGGCCCTCTTGCTCCAGGAGATCTTCCTTCGAACCAGCTTGCGCAGGCACCGGGTTCATCGCTGCCAGAAGGCCTTGGAGGTAGGCATCCAGATGTTTGTCGGCCGCATGACGCGCTTTTCTGCCCTTGCGTAGAGCGTTCAGCAATGGGGCCAGCGGAAAAAGATCGGCAAGGGTGCGCATGAACCCGCCCGGATGCGCCAATGTCAGCGCGCGTTCCAACACATCAAGAGCTTCGGTCTCACGACCCTGCAGATCGTAGGCCCACGCTTGCAGGGCCAACACCTGGATCGTCTTGCGTGTATTGTGAATGGCTTCGACATGCTGCAAGAGCTGGGTGAGGAGGACTTGCCCGCGGGCCACACTCACCTCATCGCCTTTGGCAAGCAACAAACGGACTTTGGTCATCGGCGGATCCTCCAAGAAGAACATCGGACCCCGCACGTCTTGCTCCCCCGCCAGCTCGAGCCACTGATCTGCCTCCTCCACCTCGTTCTGTAACAGCGCCAATCGTCCACGGAAGGCAAAGGCTGCCATCAGCTCGCGCATATTGTGCTGCTCCTGCACCAATTCGATCAAGGTACGAGCCGTCTCTTGTGCCTGGATGCCTAACCCCTGGGCTTGATAGGTCAAGGCCAAGCCGCACAGAGCGTCCTGTACGACCCAAAAGTGTGCCTGGTGCTGGTTGGCAATGATCGCTGAGAAGTGATAGGCCGCTTCGTCTAACCTATTCTGTTCGTAATGCACCACTGCCAGCAACCAGTGAGCATAATTTTGACTGATCACGAGCTCGGCTTCACGGGCGATGTGCAACAAATGGCGCGCGGTGTGTTCTGCGTGAGGGAGTTTGCCCATCGCCAGATACACGTACGACTGCGCGTAGAGCAGTCGAGCGGTGCTGCTGAGCCCCGTCGATTGGTCTCGGAGCGCTTGCTGCACTGCAGCAAGCGCTCCCTCTTCCTGCCCGGTCGCCTGGTTTGAGAGGACAAAGTAAAAGGTGGCGTGGCTGGCCATATGCTCCTCAGCTGGCGGGATCCATGCCAACGCGCTACGAGCGCTTTCCAGGCTCGCCTGTGTCTGTCCGGTAAAGAAGTGGAACAGGCTCCACAAGGTCGCCGTCAATCCACGCAGCAGTCTGAAGGGCGGGTCATCTGCCTCACTTGTATCCGGGTCGCCTCTTGCTACAAGCTGCTCGGCAGCCACGAGCAAGGGCGGCAGCTCTTGAAGCTGCCCGTGGGCCTGTGAGATCCACGCTCGCGCGACCAGCAGGAAAGGGCTTCTCTGGATCTGTTCCTCCGGCAACAGGTGCAGCCAGTGTTCCACCAGCACCAATTGCTCCTGCTCGAAGGCCCGGAAAAACTGCGCTTCCACCAGTTGCCTCGCCTCCGAGGCATCTCCCGCCACACGTGCGTGCTCAATCGCCTCCTCGATAAGACCCTGCTTGGCATACCACGCGCTCGCTCGCTGGTGCAGCGTGGCCAGCTCTTGCTGGCTCCAGTGGGTTTGCAGGCGCTGCAGCAACAACCCCTGGAACAGGTGGTGAAAGCGATACCACCCCTGGCGCTTATCGAGGGGGACCAGAAAGAGGTTCGCGCGCTCCAACCAGTCCAGGGTGGCTTGCACCTGTTCGTGCGAGATATCGCTGCCGATGACCGCTGCACACAACTCCGGGCAGAACTGCTCGAGAATCGACGTCCGTTCGAGCACCTCCTGCACCGCAGGCGCTTGCTGAGCGAGGATTTCCCCAACCAGGTAACTGCTGATAGAACGAGCAGCGTAGCTGTCGAGATGTTGCAGGAACGACGCATGGTCAGAAGTCCCGCGCAACGAGAGCGCTGCCAGGCGCAGGACCGCAATCCAGCCCTCCGTCCGTTCATCGAGCGCCCCTGCTGTTTCGCGCGCTGCTTCGCTCCCCAGCATGCGCGTGAGAAAGGATTCCGTTTCCTCCAGCGTAAAGCGCAAGTCACTACCACGCAGTTCGGTGAGGTACCCCTTGGCCAGCCACCTGACAATCGGCAGCGGCGGATTGGATCGGCTGATGAGCACCAGGTGCAGTTGGGGAGGCAGATGCTCAACCAGCAGCTCGAGCAAAGTATGGACCTCGCGATTGTGAATACAGTGATAATCATCCAGCACCAGGATGACATCGTCAGGCACATCGGCCAGATCATTGATGAGTAAGGCAGCGATGTGCTCAGGCGGCGGGATACGCGGTGCCTTGAGCAAGGCGGCTGTGGCCCCAAACGCCTCTGGAAAGGCCGTTTGCAAGGCGGCGGCAAGCGAGTGCACAAAGACGGGCAGCTCGTTGTCGTGTTCATCCAGGGAAAGCCAGGCACTCGGGCGATCGAGCGTCTGCACCCACTGGGCCATCAGGGTCGTCTTGCCAAAGCCGGCGGGGGCGCACACCAGGGTGATCTCGCCGCCGAGAGCCGCGTTCAAGCGCTCGATGAGGCGGGTGCGGAAGATGACGTCGCTGCCGCTGCGTGGTCGGGAGAGTTTTGCGCGCATCAAGGAGCGAAGAGAGCCACTCGTGGCTGCAGTCTGGGGGATAGGGAGCGTGGAAGCAGCGGGACTGGCCGTGGATAGCATGGCCGACCCGACGTGCGCCTGCTTGCCTGCGAGCCTGCGGGCCGCTATCTGCAGGCTTGAGAGGTTGATGGCGCGTGAAGGTCCGAGCGAGACGGTGAAGACTTTGCCCAGGCGCGTGCGGGACGCCCTCCACTCTGACTCACCGTGACCGGTCTCGTTCTTGCGTACGGTCACGGCACCCACATGATCGACAAAGAGAAACGAATCATGCTCCTCCAACCAGTCGTACCAGGGGGGGGTGCCAACGTCGATCGGGTCACCCTCCCTTTCCAACTGGTATAACCGCCCGCTTTTCACCGTGGGCCTTGTTCGATGCACCATAGAGAATCCTCTGTTTTCACGTGCCGATATCATCCTGCCCATCTTCTTGAAAGACACCGTTCCTTCCTTCCCTATGCTCCCGAGGCGCCCTCTCGCCTCGTAATCACCCAGAGACGTGTTGCCAGCACCTCTAACCATGTCAGGAGGACTGCCAGAACGATGTAGAACATCGTGAACTGGAAGAGGAGCACTGCCAGCACCCCGGTCCCCAAAGAATACCAGTCATAGCCTCGCCACAGGGAATCCTCCCTCAAACGCAGCCACATGAAGAAGCAAGCCAACGTTGACGAAGCGAGGAACAGGTAGAAGGCGAGGAGATGAATCCAGCCCTGGAAGGAATGGGGTGCCCCATAATGCACATCTTCGATGGGAAAGCCAGAAAGCAGCATGGCGATGCCAACCCCGACAAGCAAAGCCGGGCCGATCTTTGTCCAGAACCTCCCCGACTCGACTCCACGCTGCAGACCAATGGCAAAAATGATGCCTGCCAGAGCCATCCATCTGATGATGGTGCGTTGTTCACTGGATGTCTTGCTCTCAGAAGCCTCTAGTACTTCGCTCGTCTCTGTCTCCTTTCTTCTGGGAATGCGCGGGTGTGACCTTTCGCATTTCCTTGCCCTTTCGGGTCAACTGTGACCATAGAAGAGCGACACCCCAGGGTTGAGATGGATGCATCCTTTCTGTAAGGTGTTTCCTTTTTAGGGGGATGACACCGATTCGTTCACTTTTTGGCCATCTCCATACGTAAGAGAGGGGTCTCCAAGCTACGCACAAAAAGAGGAAGGCGTGTAAGTTTGTCTAAGGAGCTGCAATAGAAATGCTGTACTAAGAGTAAGAGACGATGCGGGCCAGCAGAAAATGACACTACCCGAAAAGGTAGCTCTGCTTATCCAAGAATAGGTTAGACCAAAAACTTGAGAAGCACATCCCTAGAAATACTCAAACGTTTGGTGTGAATTCCCAGGAACAGCTCTGCATCACCGGACCCTGTGCGCGGTGAGTTCGGAAAACTATCGTCAATGTCGAATATAGGGTGTAAAGCGTGAAAATACATCCCTAAAATACACTGTTTTCATCTTCGGAGCCCATTTGTTTGCTCAGGAGGGATAGCGTATTTACACTACCTAAGTTTCGCCCAAATTAACGACGACGTGAAAGGATGCCAGCAAGGCCTGCAACGGACGGATGAATGAACGAGCCAAGCAAGCCTCTTGGTTCAACACAATCTCAACAACCGAGCCAAGCAGCAGCAACATATGTTGCGCCTCAAAGCGTTTCTTACCACGGAAGGTTCGACCCAATCCCTGCTTGTCGCCTTTCGACGAAGTGCTGCTGTGCGAACTCCGCGAGCGCCAACTTAGGGAGGCGGGACGAGCCAAGTTACGGGAACGGGTCGCCGTTGAACACGCGCTGGCACATATCGGACACTGGCAGGGACAGCGTGCCCGCTATCGAGGTACCAGCAAAAATCTCTTTGACCTGCAACGCAACGCAGTCGTTCACATTTTCCATGTCCTTGCTCGTGTCATGGCTCTCTCGAACACTGCCTGATTACTTGACCGATGTCCTAGGAGTCCTACCACGAAACTGTCCAAAACTATCCCTTTTCTATCCCCAATGGGGAATAGTTATTGCGGGCGTCTTCGATTACAGTGTTCATCAGAAGGATGAGATGTCCAGGTTTTTCGACGAAGCAACCGGTCTATCGGACTGGAATACCGGGAGGTGCGTGGGTCTGGGTTCCTGATCGGGGCCGAGTTTGAAGCTGAAAAGAAGAGGAGATGCGGTAGCCTCTCTTCATCTTATGAAGGAGAATAGAGTATGACCACATTAACACCATCCGTCTCCAATACGCCTGGCCAGGACCCTACCTGGCACACACTTGGCATCGAGGACGCTTTGCGAAAGCAAGGCGTTGATGCCGCGACCGGGCTGAGCCAGGCGGAAGCCGAGCGTCGCCTCAAGCAGTTCGGCCCCAACAAGTTTGCAGAAGCCAAGAAGGAACCGGGCTATGTTGCCTTCTTGAACCAGTATAAGGACCCGATGCAGATCGTCCTGCTGGTGGCTGCCCTTGTCAGCGTCATTATCCAGCAATGGAGCACGGCCCTTATCCTGATCATACTGACGCTTTTTAACGCATTTCTGGCACTGCGCCAGGAAGGGAAGGCGGAGGCCAGCGTTGCCGCTTTGCAGAAGATGCTGATCGTTAAATCCAAGGTACGCCGGGGTGGCCAGATCATCGAGCTTGCGGCTGAGCAACTTGTCCCGGGCGACATTGTTGTTCTGGAGGCTGGAGACCGCGTGCCAGCTGATGGCAAGATCATTCGGGCGGCGACGCTTGAGATCGACGAGTCCGCACTCACTGGCGAGAGCGCTCCGGTTCCCAAACAAACCGAGCCGGTAGACAAAGCTGATACACCGCTAGGTGACCGGGTGGACATGGCGTATATGAATACCGAAGTGACCCGTGGAGCCGGGGACATCCTGGTCATAGCCACAGGGATGGCAACCGAAGTCGGACACATCTCAGGTATGTTACAGACCACCGCCATCGAGGAGACGCCACTCACCAAACAACTCAACACGCTGACACGCCAGATTGTGGCCATCGCCCTGGTAGCGCTGATCTTTTACATCGCCATTGGGTATTTTAAGAATGGCCAGACTGTGAACTCGCTCTTATTGGCAGGCGTCGCATTCGCTATCGCGTCCATCCCCACCGCCCTGCCAGCTGTGGTCACCTACTTGCTGGCTCAGGGTACGACGGCCCTGGCGACAGTCGGAGCGATTGTCAAGCGACTGCGCTCGGTCGAGACACTCGGCGCAACCTCGGCCATCAATTCAGACAAGACAGGAACGCTCACGCTCAACCAGATGACCGCTGTCGAACTGGTGATTCCCGGTCAACGCTACACGATCTCTGGCGGCGGCTACTCCATTGACGGCAAGATCAGCCGCGTGGGTGGCAAGCCCAACATCGATCTCGAACCCTACTTTTTACCGATGGCGCTGACCTCTGACGCAGTGGCCAGAGATGGCGAACTGGTCGGTGATCCTACCGAGGGAGCGCTGGTGGTGCTGGCTGACAAGGGGGGCATCGATGCGGTCACCACCCGAGAGGCGTATCCCCGTGTAGCCGAACTGCCGTTTGACGCCGCCTACAAGCTGATGGCGACCTTTCATAGAATGCAGGACGACGATGGGCGCGAGGTGATCCGCTGCTTTGTTAAAGGTGCCCCTGACCAGTTACTGGCTCGCTCAAAATATAGCCTGGATGCTCACCAGCAGGTGGTTCCAATTGACGAGGTGCGCAGCGAGTATACGACCAACAACGAGCGATTGGGCAAGCAGGGTCTGCGGGTGATGGCAGTCGCGCGGCGCGACTTCGACCCGGCCAGCTTTGACCCCTCGGGTGATCTACTCTCGCAGGTACACGACCTGACCATGCTGGCGTTAGTCGGCATCGTGGATCCGCCACGGCCTGAAGTGAAGGCCTCGATCGCCAAAGCACGATCGGCTGGCATCCAGATACGCATGATCACGGGAGACCATGCCGTGACGGCTGCTGCCATTGCGGGGAAGCTAGGCATCCTAGGTCGAGCAATGACCGGTGCGGACTTCGCAGCACTCAGCGACGAGGAAGCACTGCGCCAGATTGACGATATTGGTGTGATTGCACGTGTGACCCCCGAGCACAAGGTGCGACTGGTCGATGTCTTAAAGAAGGCGGGTAAAATCGTGGCCATGACCGGCGACGGAGTCAATGACGCCCCTGCCCTCAAGAAGGCCGACATCGGGGTAGCCATGGGCATCACCGGTACCGACGTGTCCAAAGAGGCGGCCGTGATGATTCTGACCGATGACAACTTTGCCACCATCATCCGGGCAGTCGAGAACGGGCGTGCGCTCTACGACAACCTCATGAAGTACATCCGCTTCCAGATGTGTACCTTGTTCGCCTGGATCCTGATGTTCCTGGGTGCGGCGCTCTTCAACATCCTGAATGGCGTCCCATTGCAGCCATTGCAGGTGCTGTTAGTCAAATTCTCGATCGTCATCTTCCTGGCTATCGGTCTTGGTCTGGGCAATCCGACACCTGGCCTGATGCAGCGACCTCCACGTAAAGGGAACGAACCGGTCCTGCCGCTGGGGCTGGCATCGCGTCTTGTCGTGCAGGGATTGATCAGGGCAGCGAGTACCCTGATAGTGATCGTCCTTGCCATCAACCTCTGGTCCTGGAGCGATACGGTAGCCCAGACGATGGCATTCGCCACGTTCTGCTTCGCCTGTATCTTCTATGCGTTGGAGAGCAACGACGAGCTGCGCTCGGTGTTCAGCAGGCAGATACTCGAGAGTCACCGGTTGATCAAGATGATCGGATGGTCGCTGTTGCTGGTGTTCCTCGTCACTGCGCTGGACTTCGCGAACCGCCTCTTCGCGACGACTAGCTTGAATGTCTGGCAGTGGGTGATCTGCATCGTGTTCGGCTCGGTGGTGCTGTGGACCAGCGAGATCGAAAAGTTCTTCCGGCGACGAGCTGAGGTGTCATTAGATACCCAGCCTGGCACGGAGCCTGTTGCTGCCGGGGTCTCTATCTGAGCGCGAGCAGGATGTATGCCTCTACACAATGAAAGAAAACGAATATGAACTCAGAGGTTCAAGAAAGGAAATTACTATGGCTGCGTTAGGTGTCTATTCTGAAGTCGGAAAACTCCGGAAAGTGCTCGTGCATCGACCGGATCTCAGCCTCAAACGCCTGACTCCCTCCAATTGCGAGGAGCTGCTCTTCGATGGCGTGTTGTGGGTGAAGAAGGCACGCTGGGAGCACGATATGTTTGTCGATCACATGCGCTCACGAGGGATTGATGTTGTCCTGGTAAGCGACCTGCTCACCGAGACCATGAAGGACCCACAGGCGCGGAAGTGGCTGCTCGACCGCAAGGTCACCGCCAACGAACAGGGTCTGTTGTTTAGCCAGGAACTGCGCGGTTGGCTGAACGAGATGGATGCAACTGACCTGGCGACCTATCTCATCGGCGGCCTGTTGGTGCGCGAACTGCCACCAGAGTTCAAGTCGTTCGCGAAGCTGATCGCGGAGCCAACAGATTTTGTGCTGGTGCCACTACCCAATCACTTGTTTACCCGTGATACCAGTTGCTGGATTTACAATGGCGTGTCTTTGAACCCCATGTACTGGCCTGCTCGACGGCAGGAAACCTTGAACATCGCGACGATCTATAAATTCCATCCCGATTTCAAGAACGAGCCGTTCGAGGTCTGGTTTGGCGATGTCGACCAGGATCATGGCAACGCCCGCATGGAAGGCGGAGATGTGATGCCCATTGGCAACAAAACGGTGCTCGTTGGTATGGGCGAGCGTACAACCCGCCAGGCCATTGGCCAGGTAGCAAGCAATCTCTTTGCCAAAGGGAGCGCTGAGCGTGTGATCGTCGCCAGGCTGTCGAGGGACCGCGCGCATATGCACCTGGATACCATCTTCACCTTCTGCGATCGAGACCTGGTTACCATCTACGAACCAGTGGTGAGCAAGATTGAAGCCTACACAGTTCAGCCCGGAAACAAGAGTGGAGAGCTGCATGTGACGAAAGAAGAGAAGCCGTTTGTCGAGGTGGTCGCAGGTGCCCTTGGTCTCAAGCACTTACGCGTGGTGACCACAGGTGGAGACTCCTTAGAGGCAGAGCGAGAGCAGTGGGAGGACGGCAATAACGTGGTTGCGCTGGAGCCAGGGGTAGTCGTGGCCTATGATCGCAACGACGATACGAATACCAAACTGCGTAAAGCCGGCATTGAAGTGGTTACAATTGAGGGATCTGAGCTAGGAAAGGGGCGAGGCGGCGGTCACTGTATGACCTGCCCACTTGCACGTGATCCAGTGGAATAACGTACCGTCAATTTCAGGCTGCGCACAGTGCATTTCGCCTGTGTGCAGCAGCATCGTTCTGTACAAGACCTGATTATGAGGAGGATCATCATGGCTTTTAATTTGAGGAATCGACATTTTCTCAAGCTCTTAGACTTTACTCCACAAGAAATTACGTTCATGCTGCAACTGGCAGCAGACCTGAAAGCTGCGAAATATGCAGGGACCGAGACCCAACATCTCAAAGGCAAGAATATCGCGCTCATCTTTGAGAAGGCTTCCACGCGCACACGCAGCGCCTTCGAGGTGGCTGCGTTCGACCAGGGCGCGCACGTGAGCTATATCGGCCCCAGTGGCTCGCATATTGGCCACAAAGAGAGTATGAAGGACACCGCGCGCGTACTTGGCCGTATGTATGATTCTATCGAGTATCGTGGCTTTTCCCAGGAAGATGTCGACATCCTGGCACAATATGCCGGAGTCCCCATCTGGAATGGCCTCACCGATGAATTCCACCCCACCCAGATCCTGGCCGATTTTCTTACCATGCAGGAGCACAGCCACAAACCGCTTTCCGAGGTGGCCTATTGCTTCCTGGGGGATTCCGGCAACAACATGGGCAACTCACTGATGATCGGTGCTGCCAAGATGGGCATGGATGTGCGTCTGGCAGGCCCCACAGAGTGCTGGCCTCACCAGGATATGATTGAGACAGCGCAAGCCATCGCCGATGAGACCGGGGCGACCATCACCGTGACCGAAGATGCCCAGGCCGCGGTGCGTGGCTGTGACTTCCTTTACACCGATGTATGGGTCTCGATGGGACAGCCTGCCGAGTTGTGGAACCAGCGCATCAAGCAAATGATGCCCTACCAGGTGAATAGTCAACTGATGGCTGCCGCCCAGAATCCGAAAGTGAAATTTATGCACTGCCTGCCTGCCTTCCATAATACAGAAACGCAAGTCGGCAAAGAGATCTACGAGAACCATGGCCTGGAAGCGCTGGAGGTGACCGATGACGTGTTTGAGTCCAAAGCTTCGATTGTCTTCGACCAGGCCGAGAATCGCCTGCATAGCATCAAGGCCGTGATGGTCGCAACGCTAGGAGGCTAAAACCATGTTGGTCGTGATCGCCCTTGGAGGCAACGCGTTGCTCCAGCGAGGTCAACCCATGACGGAGCAGCAACAGCGTGCGAACGTGAAAAAAGCGGCTAAAGCCCTGGCGGAAGTGGTGGCTAAGCATACGATCGTGATAACACACGGTAACGGGCCGCAAGTGGGGCTGCTGGCCCTGCAGAGCGTCGCCTACACCGAGGTGGAACCCTACCCCCTAGATGCCCTGGGAGCCCAGACTGAGGGCATGATCGGCTACCTGATCGAGCAAGAACTTGGGAACGTGTTACCCTATGAACAGCACATCGCGACCGTGCTTACCATGATTGAGGTCGACCCGAATGACCCGGCATTTCACAAGCCCAGTAAGCCCATCGGCCCTATCTACACCCGCGAACAAGCCGATCGCCTGGCGAAAGAACGAGGCTGGACCATGGCGCCAGATAACGATAAGTTTCGACGTGTCGTCCCCTCCCCGAGACCTCAGCACATTTTTGAGATCGAGGTGATCGATATGCTGGTGAAGAATGGGGTGATCGTGATTTGTGCTGGTGGGGGAGGCATCCCGACGATATACCGGCCAGGCAGAATCCTGGAGGGAGTGGAGGCAGTGATCGACAAAGACCGTGCTGGAGCCTTATTGGCACAGGAACTGGGAGCCGATGCCTATCTGATGCTCACCGACGTGCAGGCGGTCTACACCAACTGGGGCAAGCCCGATGCCAGAGCGATTCGACGCACCTCACCCGAGGCAATCGATACGCTCAACTTCGCGGCGGGCTCGATGGGGCCAAAGGTGGAAGCGGCATGCGACTTTGTCCGCAAAACGGGAGGCATTGCCGCCATCGGTTCACTCGATGAGACGCTTTCCATGTTGCAAGGCACGGCTGGAACAACCTTTGCAGCGGATGTTGATGAAATCGTTTGGTACGAATAGGCTGCTCAGTAGCAGCAGAGGAGATGCAAGTGCATGGCGAGTGGGAGGCAAGATAGTCTTGGGATATGCTTTCTCATGATGATCGTGCGCATGTTTCTCATTGTATGAGTTGATCTTCATCATCGAGTGGCCATGAGGGTGACCATAAGAAGGAGCAAGAATATGGATGATTCAACAAATTTAGATGGATCCCGCATGGCGCCAGAGGGTACTGCAGCTGACCAGACCGAGGCCGGCCCCTCGTCATCGAAAAAGTATTTGACGATGCGCCAGGCCGCATTCATCGGTATCGGGGCGATGGTGGGTGCGGGGATCTTCGCGCTCCTGGGCGCGGCGGGCGAGGTGGCAGGGGCGGCTGTGTGGCTGTCGTTTCTGATCGCCGGGGCCATCGCGGCCTTGCAGGGCTATTCCTTTGCGAAGCTGGGCGCTCGGTACCCGACCGCCGGGGGCCTGCTCGAGTACGTCGCGAAAGGATTCGGTGATGGCCACTTCACTGGCATCACCGCATGGCTGACGTACTCGGCGAACGCCATCGTGACCGCGATGGTGGCGGTCTCGTTTGGGAGCTACGCCAGCGCTATGTTCGCCGGGGAGAACGCGGTCTGGGCCAAGGTCTTCGCGGCGCTCATCATCATCGTCATGACTGTGGTGAACATAGTCGGGTCCAAGCTGGTCGCAAATGCGCAGACCGTGATCGTCTATGTCGTCCTGGGCATCCTCACCTTTTTCGCGGTGGTCACGATCGCCAACATGAACCTGTCGCTACTGGCACCGTCGGGGTATCCGCCGTTGCGCGACATCGTCTCGAGCGTGGCGCTGACCTTCTTCGCCTTCCTTGGCTTCGGCATCATCACCTTCACGGCAAAGGACCTCGCCAAGCCGTCGCGCCAGCTGCCCAGGGCGATGTATCTCGCGCTGGGGATCGCAACGGTCATCTACGTCGCCATCGCGCTGGGCGTGTTTGGCACGCTCACGGTGGAGAAGGTGATCTCCTCGGGGGGTACCGCGCTGGCCGTGGCCGCAGAGCCCACGCTCGGCAGGGCGGGCTACTGGCTGATGAGCGTCACAGCGTTGTTCGCTACTGCCGGGGCTACCAATGCGGGGCTGTATCCGGCAGTCGGCCTGTCCGAGCGGCTGGCGGAAACGGGGCAGTTCCCCGGGCTGATGGCGCGACGGCTCGGTGGGCGGGCTTCGACCGGGCTGCTGATTGAGGCGGCTTCGTGCGTAGTTCTTGCTCTTTTGTTCAATCTGGACGCGATCGCCTCGATCGGCAGCGTCGTCGCCCTGCTGATCTTCACGCTCATCACCGCGGCTCACTTCCGGGTCCGCGCCGAGACCGGCGCCAGTGCCCCGGTCTTGGTGGTCGCGATTGTGGCAGCCGGTGTAGTCCTGTTGACATTCGTGTTCACGACCCTCGTCCACGAACCGGCCTCGATGGTCACGTTGCTGGCTATTCTCGTGCTCAGCGTCGCTCTCGACTTCGGATGGAAACGGGTCCGCGCCGACAAAACCAAGCCTGTCCAGCTCGGGCACTAGTGGGTCAACTGACAAATCGCGTGGCTGACGATTTCAGGCGGGAAGCGAAAGCCTTGATCATGTCCAAAACTATCCCTTTTCTATCCCCAATGGGGAATAGCTATTGCGGGCGTCTTCGATTACAGTGTTCATCAGAAGGATGAGATGTCGAGGTTTTTCGATGAAGCAACCGGTCTATCGGACTGGAATACCGGGAGGTGCGTGGGTCTGGGTTCCTGATCGAGGCCGAGTTTGAAGCTGAAAAGAAGAGGAGATGCGGTAGCCTCTCTTCATCTTGTGAAGGAGAACAGAGTATGACCACATTAACACCATCCGTCTCCAATACACCTGGCCAGGACCCTACCTGGCACACACTTGGCGTCGAGGACGCTTTGCGAAAGCAAGGCGTTGATGCCGCGACCGGGCTGAGCCAGGCGGAAGCCGAGAGCCGCATGAAGAAGTACGGCGCAAACGCGTTCACGGAGGAGCAGAAAGAACCCGGCTGGCGTGCTTTCCTGCGCCAGTACCAGGATCCGATGCAGATCGTCCTGCTGGTAGCTGGCATTGTCAGCGGGGTGATTATCCAGCAATGGGGCACCGCCCTGCTGCTGGTAGGGCTAACGATTTTCAACGCGTTGCTGGGGCTGAACCAGGAGGGCAAGGCGGAGGCGAGCGTCGCCGCCTTGCAGAAGATGATGATCGTCAAGTCCAAGGTGCGCCGTGGCGGCCAGATGACAGAGCTCCCGGCAGAGCAGATCGTCCCGGGCGACATCGTCGTCCTTGAGGCTGGCGACCGGGTTCCGGCCGATGGGCGGATCATCAGGTCGGCGACCCTGGAGATCGGCGAGTCCGCCCTCACCGGTGAGAGCGCTCCGGTGCCCAAACAGGTCGAGCCGGTCGACCAGGCCGATACGCCGCTGGGTGACCGCGTCGATATGGCCTACATGAATACTGAAGTGACGCGGGGAGCCGGGGACATCCTGGTCACGGCAACGGGCATGGCGACCGAGGTTGGGCACATCTCAGGCATGCTGCAGACCACCAAGCTCGAGCAGACCCCGCTGACCAAACAGCTCAACACCCTGACCAACCAGATTGTGATCATCGCCGGGGTGTCTCTGGCGCTCTCGCTTGCGCTGGGCTATGCCCATGGCAATTCACTGGAAACCCTCTTCCTCACTGGCGTCGCGTTCGCGATCTCGGCCATTCCGACCGGCCTGCCGGCAGTGGTCACCTTCCTGCTGGCGACCGGCACGACCGCTCTGGCGAAGGAGGGAGCGATCGTGAAGCGGCTGCGCTCGGTTGAGACGCTCGGCTCGACGTCCGCCATCAACTCGGACAAGACGGGCACCCTCACCCTTAACCAGATGACGGCCGTCGAGCTGGTGATCCCTGGGCAGCGTTACACCATCTCCGGCGGCGGCTACGCCACTGTCGGCCAGATCAGCCGTGTGGGCGGCAAGCCCAACATCGATCTCGAACCTTACTTCCTGCCGATGGCGCTGGCCTCTGATGCCGTAGCCAGGGACGGCGAACTGGTCGGCGACCCTACCGAGGGGGCGCTGGTGGTGCTGGCTGACAAGGGCGGTATCGACACCGTCACGACCAGAGAGGAGTATCCCCGGGTGGCCGAACTGCCGTTTGATGCCGCCTACAAGCTGATGGCGACCTTTCATCGGATGAAAGGGGACGATGGGCGGGAGGTCATTCGCTGCTTCGTGAAGGGCGCTCCTGACCAGTTGCTGGCCCGCTCGTCCCACAGCCTGGGCGCCCAGCAGCGGATCGTCCCGATCGATTCGGTGCACAGCGAATTCATGTCGAACAACGAGCGACTGGGCAAGCAGGGCCTACGCGTGATGGCGGTGGCGCGGCGCGATTTCGACCCAGCTAGCTTCGACCCCTCGGGCGATCTGCTCTCAGAGGTGAGCGACCTGACCATGCTGGCGTTAGTCGGCATTGTGGATCCCCCACGGCCCGAAGCCAAAGCCTCGATCGCCAAAGCACACTCGGCTGGCATCCAGGTGCGTATGATTACCGGCGACCATGCCGTCACCGCCGCCGCCATTGCAGAGCAGTTGGGTATCCAGGGTCGGGCGATGACCGGCGCGGACTTCGCTGCCTTGAGCGACGAGGAAGCGCTGCGCCAGATCGACGAGATCGGCGTCATTGCCCGTGTTACCCCCGAGCACAAGGTGCGGCTGATTGAGGTCTTGAAGCAGGCGGGCAAGATCGTGGCGATGACCGGCGACGGCGTTAACGATGCCCCAGCCCTCAAGAAGGCCGACATCGGTGTGGCCATGGGCATCACCGGCACCGATGTGGCCAAAGAAGCCGCGGTGATGATTCTCACCGACGATAACTTCGCGACAATCATCCGCGCGGTGGAGAACGGGCGGGCGCTCTACGATAACCTGATGAAGTACATCCGCTTCCAGATGGGCTCGCTGTTCGCCTTCATCCTGACCTTCCTGGGAGCAGCGCTTTTCAACGTCCTTGCGGGTATCCCCTTCGAGCCGCTGCAGGTGCTATGGATCAACTTCACGATCGGTATCTTCCTGGCCATTGGCCTGGGCCTGGGCAACCCGACGCCTGGTCTGATGCAGCGACCACCACGCAAAGCTGGCGAACAGATCCTGCCCATGCGGCTGGCTGTACGTCTCGTGGCACTGGGGTTGATGATGGCGGTGAGTGCTCTCGGCGTGATTCAATATGCGGTGGCGGGCGCGCAGTGGGGCGACACGGTCGCCCGTACCATGGGAGTGGTCACCTTCTCGTTCGCCACCATCTTCTTCGCGCTAGAGACCAACGACGAGTTGCGCTCGGTGTTCAGCCGGGAGATGCTAGCGAGTCGACGGTTGCTGCAGATGTGCGGATGGTCGCTGCTGGCAACGTTCCTCATCACAGCTCCGGACTTTATGCACAAGATCTTCACGACGACCGACCTGACAATCGGGCAATGGGTCATATGCATTGCGGTCGCTTCACTCGTGCTCTGGGTGGCGGAGATTGTCAAGGTCTTCCGGAGGCGGGCAGCGAAGTCAACGACCCCCGAGACGGTTACAGAGTCCACCGCTCAGATGGTTGCCTGAGCACGAGCGGATAGCAAGCATGACGGTGCCACGTGCCGGTGACACTGTCATGCAGGAGGATACTATCAATGCCCTCTATGACTGAAAAATAGTGGGCCAACATTGTGAAGACAAGAGTGGTGACATGCATGTGACCAAAGAAGATAAGCCGTTTCTTGATCCAATTACGCATCGTGACCACAAGCGGTGAAGAATTAGAGGCAGAGCACGAGCAGTGGGAGGACGGCAACAACGTGGTCGCGCTGGAGCCCGGTGATGATCGTGCGCTTGTTTCATGTTGGGTGAGTAGACCTTTATGGCCGAGCGCCCATGCAAAGGAGTAAGAGTATGGATGATTCAACAGACATGAAAGGACCAGTAACTGGTCAGACGACCCGGCCGCAACAAGAGGAGCCAGAAGAAAAACAAAAGGAAAAGAGCAAGGGTCCTGCCGAGAAGAAGAAAGGGTTTCAGTTCCCCAGCACCTTCGCGATCCTCTTCGCGCTGACCATCCTGGTGGCGATTCTCACCTGGATCATCCCCGCTGGGGTCTATAACCTCGACGCCAACGGCAATCCAGAGCCTGGAACGTATCACCAGGTAAAGAGCAACCCACAGGGTGTCGGCGATATTCTTCTGGCACCTATCAACGGCATGTATGGCCTCTTAAGCAATCCGGGCCCGCTCCTGCCGCAAGACAATCCCAATGAGGCAGTCAACGCAGGCAATGTCTCGGTCAACAATGAAGGCGCACTCTACGGCTCGATCGGGGTGGCTCTCTTTGTGCTGGTGATCGGCGCCTTTATCACCATGACCATGAAATCCGGCGCTATTGCGGCCGGCATCGGTAGAGTCACCAAGGCGCTCCGTGGGCGCGAGATGTTCTTGATCCCTGTGCTGATGGTGCTCTTTGCCCTGGGTGGCACTACCTTCGGTATGGGCGAGGAAACGCTCGGCTTTTATCCCATCATCATTGTGCTCTTTCTGGGGTTGGGCTACGATACGATGACCGCCGTGGCTACGATTGCCTTGGGCGCTGGCCTGGGGGTGACCGCCTCCACGATCAACCCCTTTGCCACCGGCATCGCTTCGGATGCGGCTGGGATTTCCATCAGCGAGGGCCTGGTGCTGCGCATCATCATGTTTGTGGTGCTGGTTGCGATCGGCATCTTCTTTGTGATGCGCTATGCACGGCGGGTCAAGGCCGACCCATCACGCTCGATTGTCGCGGACTTGCGTGAGAAGCACCAGCGTGAGTTTCTGGGCAAACAGTCGGAGCAGGAGGAACTTCCAACACTGACGACTCGCCGTAAGCTGATCCTAGGGGTCTTTGGGCTCGCGTTCCTCATCCTTATCTATGCCGTGATTCCCTGGAGTGACCTGGGGCTGCCGTTCCCCACGCTGGGCTGGTGGTTCGGAGAACTGTCGGCGCTCTTCATGCTGGCTGCCATAGTCATCGGGTTGATCGCCGGGTACCGCGATCAGGAACTGGTCGACACCTTCGTGCAGGGAGCCAGAGATTTCCTCACGCCCGCCCTGATTATCGCTGTGGCCAGAGGTGTCACCGTGATCATGAAGAACGGCTTGATCACCGACACGGTCCTTAACTCGCTGGAAAGCGCGGTCGCTGGGACGGGTTCGGTAGCGTTTGCCAACTTGATGTACCTGGTCAACCTGCCACTGGCGTTCCTGATCCCGTCCAGTTCGGCCCACGCGACGCTGGCCATGCCGATTCTGGCTCCATTAGCCGATTTTGCAAAATTGCCGCGCTCGATCGTCGTCACCGCGTACCAGTCAGCATCAGGCTTGCTCAACCTGATTACGCCGACCTCGGTGATCATCATGGGTGCTCTGGCCGTCGCGCGTACCGGCTATGATCGCTGGTTTCGATTCGTCTGGCCACTCCTGCTCATAATGTTGGTGGCAACGATGCTGTTACTCAGTCTTGGTGCCTTCGGGTTGGGGGCGAAGTAATGAATGGGAAAGAGGAGCGCGTCAGGGTCATTGTTGGGGATATCCCAGGAGGAAAAGGATGAGAGTATTGAGGAGTTATGAGCAGATCAACAACCGTATCTGAGATACATTTCAGCAGAAAGGTGGAACAGCATGTCCAAAGACAACGGACAGAACCAGGAAGAGCAACCTGGCAAGATGAAAAACAAGGAGTTCGAGAAAGAACTGGAAAAGCTGCAGGTCGAACTTGTGAAGTTACAGCGCTGGGTGGTTCACAAAGGGCTGCGGGTGATCATCGTCTTCGAGGGGCGTGACGCAGCAGGCAAAGGAGGCACCATCAAGCGCATCGTTGACCGGGTCAGCCCTCGCGTCTTCCGGGTGGTAGCTCTGCCTACACCGACGGAACGCGAGAAATCTGCAATGTACATCCAACGCTATATGGCTCATTTTCCCGCAGCGGGCGAAGTCATCATTTTCGACCGCAGTTGGTACAACCGGGCTGGCGTCGAGCGTGTGATGGGCTTCTGCACCGACCAGCAATACGAGGCATTTCTCAAGAATACTCCCATTGCTGAGCACTTCATCCTTGAGAACGGCATAATCTTGATCAAATACTGGCTAGAAGTGAGCGAGGAAGAGCAAGACCGCCGCTTCAAAGCGAGGATTCAAGACGGCAGGAAGATCTGGAAGCTCAGCCCGATGGATGTGGAATCGCATCGACGCTGGTACGACTATTCCAGGGCCAGAGATGCCATGTTCGAGGCCACCGATACGCCAGAGTCCCCGTGGTATGTCATCAACTCTAATGACAAAAAGCGGGCACGTCTCAACTGCATCGCGCATCTCTTGAGCCTGATCCCTTACAAGGAACTTCCGACCGGAGAGGTCAAGCTCGGGAACCGACATTCGCCCAACGGGTACAAAGAACCAGAGAGGGCATATCACCTGGTCCCAGAAGTGTATTAAGCAATGTTCAAGGAGCGTAGCATGGCAACAACAGCAAGCGACACAGACCCCTCGCCTGAATCCGCCACAGAGGCATTGATCTGGAAGAACTTCGCATCCAAAGCCGACAAGCTGCAACTGATGCGACTTCGCAAAGTGCAACAGATGCAGAACCAACCTCTCTCCTGTGAGAAGAGGCCACACCGCTAGAGGTCATGGTGGCAATCAAAGATGCGACCGAAGGGGAAGCAATGCAGGAGAACGAGACTGCTATTTAAAGTGCCACCGCACCAACTACTCCAGCGAAGACAAACGCACAAAAGACAGCGGCGGCACGAACATCGACGGCGACCACACGACCAGCAAGTCGTAGCCAACGGAGCAGGAGGCTCTCCTCAGATGCAGGATATGAGGGGTAGCGTTCAAGCCAATCGCGCCCAGCAGGGAGGTGAATATGCCACAGCGAGTCATGGTGATACATAGTCCACATTCGGGGAGATCGAGTAAACTCCCAGATGCAATAAAACACCTTGAGCAAGCAGGGCTAGAAGTGGTCAACAGCATTTCCATCTCAAAGCTGGATGATCTGCCTGCACAGGGAACACCCTGGAAAGAAAGTGGAGTGGATGTGGCTATCGCTGCAGGTGGCGATGGATTGGTGGGAGGCGTGATTAGCCACATTGCCGAAAGCGGCCTTCCCCTGGGAATCCTGCCACTGGGCACTTCCAATGATATTGCACGCGCTTTGCACATTCCTCAGGAGATCCACGAAGCCGCACAAGCCATCGCACAGGGGAGAGAGCAAGGGGTAGATATTGGCGTGGCACAGCCCGCAGAGCAGGCCCCGCACCTGAGCACTCCCTCCCAATCTGGCCCGGTCCTGGCACGAGTGGCTCCCCAAAAGCATGGATTCTTCGCACACGCGTTGACGGTGGGAGTCAACGTGCAATTTGCACGCATAGCGACCAACGTGGCAACGCGTCAGCGCTTCGGGCGCATGACCTACCCGTATGCTGCTGTGAAGACAGCGCTATCTCGCGATGCGCTGGATATCCGACTCGATTTTGAAGGATTGGCGATGCCACAGGCCACCGTCTCTCCTCAAGGAGCAGCGTCGCCACCGCTCACACCACCTGAGATACTCACCTCACTGCGTTGTCGTGCGCTCCAGGTCGCCGTCATCAACACGCCCATTTTTGGCGGTCAACGGGAATTTGCTCTTGCCGGTTCGAGTTTTGAAGATCGCCTGCTCGATATTGTGGTGCTCGAGCAAATGGACATGGGAGCCTTTGGGAAAAGCCTCGCTCGTTACTTTGGTCCGAAAGGGCAAGCAGTGGCTCCCCTGGCAAAAGGTGAAAGGCGTATGTCTACCCATCACCCTGCGGAGTTATCAGGGATCCCCGGTCTACACCATGTGCAAGCGCGAGAAGTGACGATCACGACGAGCGCCGACCCACGGGATGTCACCCTTGACGGTGAGGTGAGGGGACAGACACCGATGGACGTTCATGTTGCTGACACACGACTGCGAGTGAGGATACCGGACCAGGCAGGTCCTTCCTGATCGACAAACCGATCTGTGAAGAAGCTCATGCGCACTCTTAGTTTACAAGGATACCTATCTTTTTAAGCATACCCGTCCCAGGTCAAAAACACAACCTTAAAATAAGCTGATCTCTCAGTATGAAGCATGACAAAATCTGGAAAGGCTCGGGTTGTGTAGTGTATTTATACTAGGTAACCCGACTGTTGTACATTCCTGTTTGCGTTATACAGGTGCCAAAAGTAATATGTTTGCGCGATGTGTTTTTAGTCTCATGTATGTATACTGAAAGTAGAGTGCAAAAAGCGGGACCTTGACGCTAGGTTGTATAACGCTTGCATATTTCATTCTTCTGAGGGTGGTGAATATGAAAGCATTTGGGGGAAGGATAGAAAATGGCTAAAGTATCTCCGTACTACACGGGCGCGGAGACCGAGTACTTCGTCGACCGCCTCCCGTTCCGCGAGCGCTCCACCTGGAATCATCACGGGTTCTTGACCTCCGCGGAGTGCTTATGACGGTGTCACGGTGGCTTCCCGGAGCGCGCGTGCTCGCGAGCTACCGGATCTCATGGTTACGCCGCGACGTAGTCGCCGGGATCGTGCTGACCACACTGCTGGTGCCGCAAGGAATGGCCTACGCTGAGCTCGCCGGTTTGCCGCCGATCACGGGCCTCTACACCACGATCCTGTGCCTGATCGGCTATGCCGTCTTTGGGCCTTCGCGGATCCTGGTACTCGGCCCGGACTCGTCGCTGGGGCCGATGATCGCGGCCACGATCCTGCCGATCCTCGGCTCCAACGGCAGCCCCGAACGCGCGATCGCCTTGGCGTCAATGCTCGCGCTGATCGTAGGGGCGATCATGATCGTCGCCGGGATCGCAAAGCTCGGGTTCGTCGCCGACCTGCTCTCAAAACCAACACAGATCGGCTACATGAACGGCCTCGCATTGACGATCCTGATCGGACAGCTGCCCAAACTGTTCGGGTTCTCCGTCAGCGCCAACGGCCTGATCAACGAGGTGCTCGCGTTCGTACACGGGCTCGCTTCGGGCGAGGCGGTCGGCGCCGCTGTCGCGATCGGCCTGGTAAGCCTCGGGTTGATCCTGGCGCTCGGACGCTGGCTGCCGCGGATCCCGGGCGTGCTCGTGGCGGTCCTCGTCGCGATCGCAGCATCAACGCTGCTCGATCTAGCCGGCCATGGTGTCTCGCTTGTCGGAACCCTTCCCCAGGGGTTCCCGCCGCTGACCGTGCCAAGCATCGAGTCCGTGTCCGATCTCCCACTGCTGATCGCAGGGGCGCTGGGGATCGCGCTCGTGGCGCTCACCGACACAATCTCCACCGCCTCGTCTTTTGCCGCCCGCACCGGCCAGGAGATCGACGGCAACGGCGAGATGATCGGGATCGGTGTCGCGAACGTCGCCGCCGGTTTCTTCCAAGGATTCCCGGTAAGTACGAGCGGGTCGCGAACCGCAGTCGCCGAGCAAGCCGGCGCCAAGACGCAGGTCACCGGGGTAGTCGGAGCCGCGGCGATCGTGCTGATGCTTGTGTTCGTGCCTGGGCTGCTGCGAAACCTCCCCCAGCCTACACTCGCCGCTGTCGTGATCGCCGCATCGCTATCGCTGGCCGACCTCCCCGGAACCGTGCGGCTCTGGCGTCAGCGGCGCGTCGAGTTCCTGCTCTCGATCACTGCATTTCTTGGTGTGGCACTGCTCGGCGTCCTCCAGGGCATCGCGGTCGCCGTGGCGCTCTCGATCCTCAACGTCTTCCGACGAGCATGGTGGCCTTACCAGACCACACTCGGCCGCGTCCCAGGGTTGCCTGGCCATCACGACCGGCAACAGTACCCCAACGCTGAGGAACTACCGGGCCTCGTGATCTTCCGGTTCGACGCACCCCTGTTCTTCGCCAACGCCCGCACCTTCCGCGACCAGATGCGCCGCCTCGCAGCCGCCGAGCCACGACCGCGCTGGATCCTCATCGCCGCAGAGCCGATCACCGACGTCGACACCACCGCCGCCGATATGCTCGCCGACCTCGACGAGGAACTCAACGCCAACGGCACCTCCCTCGTGTTCGCCGAACTCAAGAACCCTGTCCGAACGAAGCTCGAGCGCTACGAACTCATTGGCCCCCTCAATCCAGATCACTTCTTCCCCACCCTCGACGCCGCGATCGACACCTTCTGTCAACAGACCAGCGCTCACTGGACACCGCCCAAGCAGACCGGCGCAGAGGCCAAGTAACTCGCGTCCGCTGCGGCTGCCGACCCGGCCAGCGCCCGCGACAACCTCTCCACCATTCCAGCGTGTGGTGATGAGCGAAACGTTTATCATAATCATAGTGAATGTCCAGCTGGCAGACAGTTAAAGCCCGAACATCGCAGGTTAGGTACAGCTGCTGGTAGGCCTAAGTGTGCTGACTTGCTACCTGCTCCAACCTCGTTGTGCAACCCGTGGGCATTACGTCCGTCTCGCTCTGGTAACATGGATCGAGTCTCTCTTGTCTTTGCTCAAGTTGCCAACTCCCGACCTCGTCGACCAGCAGGAGGCGAACGAGCGTTCGATCGTACCTGGCTTCCGAAGACGCATCGCTACATCTCTGGAGGATGGGTTAAGGTTTTCTTGAGCGAGTAGTACGTAATCACATCTGAAGCCGTGCGCTTATTCCATCCCTTGATGATGGCTTGACGAGCCAGTTTTGGATGCAACAATTGCAGTCGAGCAAGTTGCCTTGGTGTGGACGGCTCGTCCAACCATGCTGCTTCTTTGCTACTGAACGCCTCACTTGCGATTGCCTCGGTTTGCTCATACACCAGA
>WNGP01002665.1_pt1 | contig 25001 bp, 25 predicted proteins | sample 5407671 | NCBI WGS metagenome assembly WNGP01 (sample SAMN13153381, study PRJNA577476) | soil metagenome | isolation source: 40 cm soil or saprolite under Garry oak tree replicate 2 | place: USA:California | collected 2016-06-15
AGTCGCCGGGCCAATCGCAAGATCGACATCGGCGTGATGCGGACGAGGAACATGCCGAGTTTCATAGCAAAGCCGGGAATTACGAGCGGGCGGTCGGCTTCGACCGCGGCGAGTGCGTCTCGTGCTGTCTTCTCTACTGAAACGTAAACGAATTCAGGACCGCGCTCGGGTTGGCCACCCGGGCGCTTGGCGACATCCCCGAATTCAGTATGGACGGGACCTGGACAAAGAGCGCTCACGGTAACGCCTCTGCCACGCAGCTCCGCTCGCAACGCTTCGGAGAAACTGTTCGCATATGCTTTGCTCGCTGCGTAAACCGCCATTCCGGGGATGGGGAGAAAACCGGCAGATGAGCTCACGTTCAAAATCGCGCCGCGCTTTCTTGCGATCATTTGCGGCAGCAAACGCCGGGTCAGCAATGTGGGCGCGACGATGTTTACTTCAAGGATCCGATCGTCTCGTTGCGGATCGCTCGTGGCAAACGACCCATAGTCGCCGAGCCCGGCATTGTTGATCAAGAAGTCGATGTTGATCTTGTTTTCTTCGAGCCAGCGAACCAGCTCATCGATTTGCGATTTGTCGCAAAGATCGACAACGCGTGCGTGAACGCTCAAGTGCGCGTTGCGGTTCCGGAGTTCGTCGCGCAACTCATTCAATCTTTGCTCGCGTCGCGCGACGAGAACGAGCGTTCGCGCGCGTGTCGCCAGTTGCCGGGCAAACTCGCGCCCGATTCCGGCCGACGCGCCGGTGATTAATGCGCTGCAGCCCTCAATTTTCATTTCTTCGCACGTTTACGAGCAACGCCACGGGGACACCGCCAATGATTCCTCCAATGTGACCGGCCATACTGACGTCGGGAAGCAGCGAGACGCCGAATCCGGCCAAGAGCACGATCCAAAGCCACTTTTGGAGTCGTCGCTCTCCATTCTGGCGGTATGAAATGATTAACGCTGCGCCCAACAAACCGAAGACACCGCCGGACGCACCGACCGTGCCGCCTTGTTTCGGATGCCAGTTGTGCATCAGGAGAATTACTGCGGCTGAGCAAATCACGCTGACAAAATAGATTAGCGCACCTTGTCCTGCGCCTACTTCTTGTTCAACAATTCGACCGATCCAGAAAAGCAATCCGACGTTCAGAAGCAGATGCAGCCAATTGAAATGAAGAAACGAATAGGTAGCGATGCGCCAGACTTCCCCTTGCAATTGGCCGTTGTCCGGAAGCGCGCCCAGTTTCAATAACGCGTCATCGTTTCCAACGCTGTTGGTCGCGATCTCAATTCCAAAGCCAACTGTTATGGCGAGAATCAAGACAATCGTTCCGCGGTTTTGGAAAACGGCCGTGCGGCTCGTACTCATCGGTGTTGCTCAATGAATTTGGTCGGGTCAAGCCAGCCCCGCGTGTCTTCGCGATAACCCGGGCCGATGAACGGCGTGATGAATTCGCGCATTTCAAGATGGAGATGGGCAAAGTAACGGCCGTTGGCGGTGCCAACCGTCGCGACCTGCTGGCCGCGTTTCACGGTCTCGCCCGAATGCACCAGCATCTCTTGCACGTGCCCATAATAGGATTCCACATATTTCCGCTCACCATTTTCGAGATAGGCGTGGAGCAAAACGATCACGTTGCCCCAGCCGGGGCCGCCGTCGCGCGCGAGCAGCACGCGACCGTCAGCGATTGCATAAATCGGATCGCCCAGATCGCTGTTCTCGCCGCCGATCCCGTTTAAATCGTCACCGAGATGTTTGTTCTCGGTGAAATGCTGGGCGTTGTAGGCCATTGCTCCGTTCTCGTTCCCGAGTGGAAAATCAAAATGCGTTGCCGTCGGAATCGAAGCCAATTCAAGCGGCGACGGAATCCGAAATGCCGGATCTATATATTTCGACCGCGCTAATTCGGGGCCGAGTTTCCATGCGATTGTCGCGAGGAATGATAATGCAAACGTCACGACGCTCAGCACTATCCATTTCTTCATGAAACAACCACGAATGGACACGAATCGACACGAATCACAAACAACTTGCTGTTCTTGGTGTCCATTGGTGTTTATTCGTGGTTAATGAGGATTCTCGTCACGGGCGGCGCTGGATTCATCGGCTCCCATCTGGTCGAAAAACTACTCGCCGCCGGACATGACGTCGCCGTCCTCGACGACTTCAACGATTTTTACGATCCGCAGATCAAGCGGGACAACATTTCCGCGGTCGAAAAGAAGGTCGCGGTGCACGATGTCGATCTTCGCGACGGTGACAGAGTCTCGAATTTATTTCGTCACGAGAAATTCGACGCGATCGCACATCTGGCCGCGCGCGCGGGTGTTCGACCATCGATTCAACAGCCGCAGCTTTACTACGACACCAATGTCGCCGGCACGTTGCATTTGCTCGAAGCGGCGAGCGCGCGTGGAGCTGAACGATTCATCTTCGCGTCGAGCTCGTCGGTTTATGGCGCGGCCAAGAAAGTTCCGTTCTCAGAAGAAGAACATCTCATGCAAACGTTGAGTCCGTACGCAGCGACAAAAATCGCGGGCGAGTTTCTCTGCTCGACCTATTCGCATCTCTACAAAATGCGGATCGTGGCGCTCCGCTACTTCACCGTTTACGGCGCGCGGCAACGGCCCGACCTCGCTATCCATCAGTTCACGCGAAAAATTCATGCCGGCGAACCGATCGACCAATTTGGCGACGGCACCACCCGCCGCGATTACACTTACATCGACGACATCATTCAAGGGACAATGGCCGCGCTGAAATACGACGGTCCGATGTTCGATGTTTTTAATCTCGGTGAGAGCCAAACGATTCAATTGAAGGATTTAATCGCGGCGATCGAGACCGCGCTTGGCAAAAAAGCGAAGATCAATCGATTGTCGGAGCAACCAGGCGACATGCCGCTGACCTGCGCTGATATTTCCAAAGCGCGAAAGCTTCTAGGTTACAATCCGAAAACGAAGTTCGAAGACGGCTTGCCGCGGTTTGTTGATTGGTTTCTGAAAGCGCGCGGTGCGAAATGACGATGTCGATCTTGTAGATGTCTGCGCTTCCGTTTGATCAGCGAGCTTGTTTCATCGCCGGCCAGGCGAAATCGGGGACGACGTTGGTAGCGGCGTTACTCGATAGTCATCCGGAGCTCCTCGTTTTGCCGCAGGAAACGGCCTATTTTCCGACGGTTCTCAGAAAATATCGCGACGCTGACCGGCGGGGCCAGTGTGATTATTTAACGAAGGAATCTTTTTCGCGCGTTCTTTTTGGCGGCGAACCGAAATGGCGCGAGCACGAATACAAAGGCTTTCCGCAGCAGAAATTTCTCGAGACATTCGAGCGCACTGCTTTTGATCCGGCAAATGCGAACCGCGATTTGCTCGCGCTAATGGCGGAATCGTACGCTGCGACAATCGGCGTGCCGATTGATCGCATCAAACGCTGGATCGAGAAGACGCCGGCGAACCGAAATCATGTCGATGAAATCTTCGCGCGATTTCCGCAGGCAAAACTTCTCGTGACGCTGCGCGATCCGCGCGCGATCCTGGCGACCCAAATCGCGTTGGAACAAACGCGAAAGACGAAACGCTTTTCGGTTTATTACGTGATCGCGCACTGGCGCGTGGCCGCGAAATTAGCCAGACGCGTCCGAAGCGGGGACGTTCCCGGATTATTCGTGCCGTTCGAACAGCTCGTGAGCGAAGTTTCGACCGTGATGAAACGTGTGTGTGACTATCTCGAAATCCAATTTGATCCCGAAGTTGTTTTGACCCCCACGAAGATTGGTCAACCATGGGGCGGGAATTCGGCGGCGCAGATCGCGTTTTCTCAAGTGAGCGCTGAACCGGCGTCGCGCTGGGAGCGGGAGTTGTCCGAAGATGAAATTGGCTGGGTGGAATGGCATTGCCGCGATTTGATGCCGGAGTTTGGATACCAGCCGCGGTTGAGAGCGCGCGCGTTACGCCACTTCACCAAGCGAATTCGCGGTGAACGCGCGCGCGAATACTTAAAGTCGCGCTCGTACTCCATTCGCGACGCCTGGACGGGCCGCTAGGGTCGATTTTTTGTTCCACTTGCAATCGCTATCGGCGCGGGCGATAATCGCCCCGTAAATGTCGGGAATCTAAGTCGATCCTCCGAGCATCCGTTTTCAAGCGAGGCTAAAAGTATGAAGCGAGGTTTCTCATCTTCGCGATTTGATTGGCTGACCACAGCGGGTTGCATCCTGAGACGATTCTATTTCCGGCATGACGAGGCGGAGTTTCCAGCGGCGTGGTCCCGCAATCGCGGGATTTGCAGTTTGTTAGGCGAAACCTCTCGGGGTTCGCGCGCCGTGGACCGTGCATCGTTGGATGCGCTCCGCCCACTAAATAATTGGGTCAATACTAAGGATCATCATGAACTCTTATCAACAGGAGAGACGCCAGCGCCATGGGCGTGGTCGGTCTCGACGAAGGGGCGGGCGCGGGCGTTTCCAAGAGCAGCGCGCGCCTGCACCGAAGCAAAAAACATTCTGGCAACGAATCGTCGAATTTTTTGGAAACGGCGGCGACACGCGGAAACCAGCGGCACAATCATCGCGCAACGGTCAGCAGCAACAGCAGCACCAGCGCCCGCAGGAGCAATCGCGGCCAGCGCGTAAACCTGAATCAATCGAAGTTACTTCGCCGCGTCTGTACGTTGGCAATTTATCCTTCGACGCGACCGAGAGCGATCTCTTTGAGCTCTTCAACGGCGTCGGCCACGTCCAAAACGCCGAAGTCGTGAGCTACCGCCACAACCAGCGCTCAAAAGGTTTCGCGTTCGTGTCGATGCAAACGATCGAGGAAGCCAAGCGCGCGGTAGATGAATTGCACGACAAGGAATTCCTCGGCCGCAAGCTCGTGGTCAGCGGCGCGAAATCGAGCGAACACTCGCACGATTAATCGCAGCCCGTAATTTTGTCGGGAGACGTGGCGCTGATTGAAGCGCGCGCCTCCCGATTTGTTTTTTATGCGCGGCGTCTTTTTCATTGTCGGCCCGACGGCAACCGGCAAATCGGAGATCGCGGCTGACGTTGCGGCGAAGCTCGGCGCAGAAATCGTCAGCGCGGATGCCTTCCAAATCTATCGTGGACTCGATTTGCTGACAGCAAAACCCGACCCAGCGACGCTGGCAAGAGCGCCGCATCATCTCGTTGGGACGGTGTCGATCTTTGATGAAATGAGCGCGGCGAAGTTCCGCGAGCGCGCTTTAATCGCGATTTCGGAAATCCATTTGCGCGGAAAATTGGCGATGGCGGTCGGCGGCAGCGGACTCTACATCAAAGCTCTGACCCACGGGCTGTCGAGCGCGGGCGGATCCGATCCGAAGACGCGCGCAAAGTTAAGTAAATTAAACCTCGATCAATTGCGGCGTCGGCTGGTCGACCTCGATCCGCAAAGCGCGCGCAAAATCGACACGAAGAATCGACGACGTGTCGTCCGCGCGTTGGAGATTTGCTTGCTCAGCGGAAGGCCCGCCTCCGCGCAGCGCACCCACTGGGCAGGTAATATTCCAGCGCACGGTGTTTTCGTTTTTCACGACCGCGATGAGCTTTATGATCGAATCAATCGCCGCGTCGAAGCGATGTTCGATAGCGGAGTAATCGAAGAAGTGCGCGAAGCCTGCGGGATGAGCGAAACGGCGTCGAAAATGATCGGGCTGCGCGAGATTCGAGAGTTGCTCGACGGGAAGATGTCGATCTTGCAATGCGTGGCCGCGATTCAACAAGCGACCCGGCGTTACGCCAAAAGGCAGTTGACCTGGTTTCGGCGGCAAACTAATTTTCAACCGCTGAATTTATCGCTTCTAAGTCACAACGAAGCTGTGAAAGAGATTTCGCAACTCGCAAGATCTTACGGGGTAGCGCCAGGGAATGATTGAAACACGTCCGAAAAAAACTCACGAGCGCGCCCTCTTAATTGGTCTCGAGAAACAAGGCGTCTCGAAATGGGACCTGCAGGATTCGCTTGAGGAATTGGCCGAGCTGGCAAATTCCGCCGGCGCTGAAGTCGTCGACACCGTCACCCAAAAACTGCAGAAACCGACCGCGCCGTATTACATCGGCAAAGGCAAAGCGGAAGCAATCAAGCATTCCTTTCAAGATCGAGAAATAACGTCAGTGATTTTTGATGACGAACTTTCGCCGGCTCAAGGGCGCAATCTGGAAAACTTGCTTGCGCGCAAGGTGCTCGATCGCACCCAGCTGATTCTCGACATTTTTGCGCAGCGCGCGCGCAGTCGCGAAGGCCGATTGCAGATCGAGCTGGCACAATTGCAATACTTGCTGCCGCGATTAACGCGGATGTGGGACCATCTCTCGCGACAAACTGGCGGCATCGGCACGCGCGGTCCGGGTGAAACCCAATTGGAAGTAGACCGGCGTCGCGTCCAGGAGCGGATCGCGAGACTCGAACGCGAGCTGGAAGCGGTGCGCAAAACGCGCGCGGTCCAGCGCCAAGGACGCAAGCGTCATCAATGGCCGGTCGCGGCCGTCGTCGGTTACACCAATGCCGGAAAATCGACATTGTTGAATTTGCTCACCGGCGCCGACGTCGTGGCCGAGAACAGACTTTTCGCCACGCTCGATCCAACGACGCGCAGTCTTGTTCTGCCTAACAAACAGCGCGTCCTGCTCACGGACACGGTGGGTTTCCTGCGAAAGCTGCCCCACACATTGATCGAATCATTCAAAGCGACGCTGGAAGAAGTGAGCGAAGCCGATCTTCTGATTCACATTGCCGATCTAAGTCATCCGCGCGTGGACGATCAGATGGAGGCGGTCGAGGGCGTGATCAAGGAATTGGACGCATTCGGTAAACAGACGCTGATTGTTTTCAACAAGATCGACAAACTGCAAAATCGTGAGCTGGCCGAGACTTATGTGAAAAGATTTCCAGGCAGCGTAGCGATCTCCGCGCGGACCGGTGAAGGCGTGAACCAACTGGTGCAGGCGTTGCAGAACACGCTGAGCGCGTGGCGATTGCGTTCACGCTTTCGGATTCCGGCAAGCGAATCGGCGCTGATCGCTGAGATCCACCGGGTTGGTCACGTGCTCGAGCTGCATTACGAAGGCGAAGGCGCTCTAATCGTGGCGCACGTTCCGCCAGACTTGGCGCAGAAACTCGAGCGCTACGCAGAGCAAGGTTAGTTCTGTCATCCCGATCCCGCGGTCGCGGGAGAGGGATCTCACAACCGAAGTTGGACCACGCAAATTACTTGGCGTGATCAAGGAGCTTGTGGGAGGTCCTTCACTTCGTTCAGGATGACACGGCAACGTAGATGAAGGCCAGTGAACGAGTCGCGCAGTTGATAAAAATCTGGCCAAAGGTTTACCCAAACGCGCACACTGAGCTGGATTTCAAGAATCCGCTCGAGCTGCTGATCGCGACAATTCTGTCGGCGCAATGCACCGACAAGCGCGTGAACATGGTCACGCCGGTGCTATTCAAGAAATATCGCACCGCGAAAGATTATGCGAACGCGCCGCAAGCTGAACTGGAGAACGCGATCAAGTCGACCGGATTTTATCGCAACAAAACCAAGAGCATTCGCGCGGCAACATCGACCATCGCCACCAAATTTGGCGGAAGAGTTCCTGACTCGATGGAAGAACTGCGCGAGCTGCCAGGCGTCGGTCGAAAAACGGCAAATGTTGTTTTGGGAAACGCCTTCGGCATAAATGAAGGGATCGTGGTCGACACGCATGTGATCCGTTTGTCGCAACGACTCAGCCTAACGAAGCAGAAGGATCCGGAGAAAATCGAGCGCGACTTAATGGAACTAGTTCCAAAAACATATTGGACGGTTTGGAGCCACTGGCTGATCTGGCACGGCCGACGCCGCTGTTTTGCGCGCAAACCAGACTGCGCGAACTGCGAAGTATTCCGTCTTTGTCCGAGCGGTAAAGCTTTTCTAAGGACGGGCGTCGCGCGAAAACCAGAAACTGTCGCGTCTTAAGAATCAGCGCGACTCCGCGGGCAGTCTGTGACGCATATTGGGGCCGTCGCTTTCGGCTTTTGTTCGAAGTTGTTTGAATTGCTCTTCTAGTTTCGTCAATTCTTCGTCGGAAAGATCTTCCAGATCTACCAGTTCATTTCGCGCCTTCTTCAGGGCCCGAATGATTTCATCGAGTTTCAAGTGCATCGCTTTGGCGTCGCGGTTCTGGGTGTTTTGAATCAGGAACACCATCAAAAACGTAACGATGGTAGTTCCAGTGTTGATGATCAGCTGCCAGGTGTCGGAAAAATGAAATGTTGGACCAGTGAGAAGCCAGACCAGGATCACGAACATGGCTCCGGCAAAGGCCCAGGCGCTTCCGAGCATGATGGAGGAACGGCGGGCGAAGACGCGAAAGGCGTCGCTCACCACGCAAAAGAAGTCTCGTTCCTTTTCGCGCTCTTTTAGTTTTTCCGTTTGGGTATGATGCACAGGCATCCTTTTGTTTTCGCGTCTACCGGGGAAAGCGCGCGCATGGAAGATGTTCGCCACGGCGAATCCGTCCCTTGGCGGATCGACCTTGCAATTGGGTAGGACGTAGCCCGGGATTGATTTTCCGGCCGATCTGAGGAAAATAGAGCCCCCGCAGGCCCATGCAGCACGTCACCGCATTCTCGCGTCCGCAAACGGTTCCGCCAGTCTCGGCGCTCGTGCCGAAGCGCAACGTCTGGATTCTCGACAGCTGGCGCGATCTGATTCTCTACGTCGGGACGCCGTTGCTGATTATTCCACTCTTCACTTTGGCTCAGGCGCGCTGGAGTGCGCAGGAAATCTATCTTTTCGTCGCCGCTTTTGGCGCGATGGGCCACCACTTGCCCGGAATGATTCGCGCCTATGGCGACCGCGCATTGTTCGAGCGGTTTCGCTGGCGCTTCATTATCGCTCCCATTTTCCTGCTCGCCATCTGCGTCGGTTTTTATTTTTGGGACATCAAGACCAATCCGGTCGTGATGATTGTGTTTCTCTGGGGTGTCTGGCACGGAATGATGCAGACCTACGGCTTTGGCCGGATTTACGATGCCAAGACCGGGTCGTTTGCCGCGCTGACTCGACGGCTTGATTTCGCTACCTGCGGAATCTGGTTCGCGGCGGGAGTGATTCTTTCACCGGCGAGGATGACCGATACCCTGGAGGGGTTTTACGGATGCGGTCTGCCATTTATTTCGCCGGGCGGGATTCACGCTCTACAGCAAACTTTGCTCTTTGCCGCCGTGTCGGTAGCGATTCTTTGGCTGGCGAATTACGTCCGAATGTGGGTCGCGGGAACCCGACAGAATCCGGTGAAGCTGGCGCTCTTTATCACGAGCGTTGCGTTTTGGTGGTATTGCAATAACGGCGTAGCGAACATTCTCGCCGGCATCGCCTTGTTCGAAGTCTTCCACGATGTGCAGTACTTGTCTTTGGTTTGGATTTACAACCGTAACCGGGTGGAGAAAGACAGCTCGATCGGTGGGTTCATGCGATTCATTTTCCGTCGCAGCGGATCCTTGATTGGGCTCTATGTCGGATTGGTCTTTGCTTACGGTTCCATCGGTTACTTGAATTCGCACATCGGAATGGAAACGCTGACACGTCTGCTCACCGGTGTAGTAGCGGCATCAGGGTTGTTGCATTTTTACTATGACGGTTTCATCTGGAAAGTTCGCGAGAAATCGACGCGCCAATCACTGGGATTGGCCGGCGGCACCGCGGATGTGAAGCTGGGCAGTTTTTTACCGGGTTGGGCGTTGCACGCAAGCAAATGGGCGGTCGCGTTTGTCATTCCGCTCGCGGCAATGTCGTTTGGTAAAGTGTACCTCGCGGCTCCACCCGCGGATCGCACCGGTCATGTGGCCGCTGATCTGCCAGCCAGTGCGCGGGCACATTATAATTACGGCGCGGTCTTACAACAACTCGGCCGACTCGACGAAGCGGAGAAGGAATACCAAACGGCGCTGCGAATCGATCCGAGCTACATGAAGGTGCATGTCAATATGGCGTCGCTGCTGATGTCGAAGTCGAAGTTGGATGAAGCCAAAAAATATTACGACCGCGCGATCCAGCTCGATCCCAGTTCGGGCGAAGTCCGTTCCGGTTATGCTTACCTTCTCGAGCGCCTCGGCCGGTTCTCGAACGCCTTGGCCGGCCGGACGAAGCTCGCGCTGAATACGAGAACGCCATTCGCGTCACTCCAAAAAAATCAGCCGCGCGTCTGTTCTACACTTACGGCGCCTTTCTCGACAAACGAGGTGAGCTCGATGTGGCGATCGCGCAATATCAGCGCGCCTTGGAAGTCGATCCTAATCTGGCCGATGCCCATTCTGAGTTGGCGACGGCCCTTTTGACCAAAGGTGATTCGCAGAAAGCTGAAGCGCATTATCTCGAAGCGGCCCGGCTCGATCCGAAACGCGCCGATATTCACAGCAATCTCGGCACTTTGCTGCTAAACGAGGGCAAAACTTCGCAGGCCATTATCCAGTACGAGGAAGCGTTGCGAATCGATCCGACGCTGACCGAGGCGGCAGAAAATCTTCGGGTCGCGAAACAAAACGATAACCGCTTCCAATCGCGTCCGCCCAAATAATTTTCTGAGCCACGCCCTGCATCTTAATCTCGACGACGCGTGGCGAGATGAACCGCTAAACTTGCCGGCGCTCGATGCCCGCAACTGGGGGGCGCGATTGCGTTTCTCCGCGCCGCCACCATTGGTCGAAAAGTTCTATGGCGAGTTCACGTCGCGCCTCATGCCCTTCATTCTCTACGGCTCGGGCGACTTCCATTATCTCAGCGCGCTTTGGCTTCGCCGGTTGAGCGGACCGGTCATTCTCGTTTCATTTGATAATCATCCGGACTGGGACATTCGTCCGCCAAAGTGGGGCTGTGGCGGCTGGATCAATCGCGCGCTCGAGCTCGCGAATGTTCAGCACGTCGCCATTTGGGGCTGCGGAAATTTCGAATGCTGGTGGCCGCACAATATCTTTGCCAATCGGCGCGGCGAAAGAGAAGGCCGGCTTGAAGTTCATCCCTGGGCTGACCAGCGTCCGATGAAAGATCGACAACGCCGCGGGGCTATCCTGCGCGAGAATTGGCGAGAAAAATTTGAAGCATTCGCGGCGAATATCGCGGGTCGCGAAGTTTACGTCACAATCGATCTCGATTGTCTTCGTCCGGAGGACGCCGTGACAAATTGGGAGAATGGCCGATTCACGGTCGCGGATCTCGAATGGGCGCTCGGGAAACTGCGCGAACAAGCTCGAGTCATTGCGGGTGACGTTTGCGGCGGCTTTTCGGAAGCGAAGTACGCGCGTTGGAAGCAACGTTTCGCTTCAGAATGGGACCATCCGAAGCTCGAAAGGCCAACTGTGGAAGAGACTCGAAAAATTAACTTCGCTACCCTGGAACGATTGTGGCCAGTCTTAGCTCATTGAAACGAGCACGACCCCGGCGGTGATCAGCAACGTGCCGATGGTCAGTCGCAACGTTAATTTCTCCTTCAGGATGACCGCCGCCATCAACGTGATGATAATGACGCTCAAACCCTGGAACGGATAGAGGTAACTGAGATCGAAACGTTGCAGCAAACCGAGATTTAGAAAAAACGAAACAGTCATCAGCAGAATGCCGGCGCTGAGGATGGAGATAGTCTGGCGATTCTGGAATCCCGCCACGCGGGATGATTCCATCGCTCTCTTAAAAAAAAGCTGACCAGCCACGAATGTCCCCAGCCAAACCAAAATAAGAACAAGCGACCACCACGTCATAAACGCTCCTCCAAGCGAGCAGCCGGCTTGGCGACGATGGCCAGTCCAATAATCACCAAAGCGATCCCGCACCATCGGAGCGAAGAAATTCCCTCCTTAAGAATGAGCCAGCAGCTTATCGGGACCAGCACATCCACCAGCCGCGACAACGGAAACGCGATGGAGAGGGGAATATATTTCAGGACGTAAAGCCAGATCACGAGATCGAGGATAATAACGACAATCGCCAGCCAAATTAGCGGCGACGCGAGTCCGGTTATTCCTATCCATGACCAGCTTTTAGACGGATCGGCCGTGGCCTTGGCGCCCGCCTTCAGCAGTAATTCGTAAAGAACCACACAGATGATATTCAGCCCGAGCTGAAACCACGGGTTGGCAAATCCAGACGGCCGATTGTTTGTCATATCGAGCCAATAATGCCAGTCCGGCTCAGACTCAAAGCTGATCTGCGTTCGAAAATTTCTTCAAAATTGGGTCGTGCCGTGTCGGCTCGAGATATTTCACGGCCAACCGAAAGATCGGATTAAGCCACGCTCGCGTGTGCAACACGTAAAGATCGAGCGGCGCCAACTCGTGGCCGAGATGCAGCTTCGGATCATAATTGAGCGGACCGCTGTAATAGAAGCGCAACCGTTGATCGATCGCCCAACGGATTACGTCGCGCATGGTGTAAAAATAAAGATGCAGATCGAGCGCGACGTCGTAATCAAGGCCAAGGCATTCATCGTAAATCGTGTCGCCACAAACGAGGCAAAGACTAAACGCGATAATTTTGCCCGACTCCGACCAGATGAAAAAGCGCGCCCGCTCCGGCATTGTTTGAGAGATGCGACAAAAAAATTCCTTCGTCAGCGTTTCGAATTTCATTGGCGAACGCTCGTGCACTTGGAGATAGAGCGGATAAATGGCGTCAATGTGCGGCGAGATATCGTTCACGACTTCCATATCGATCTTAGCCGCGCTCTCCGTCTTTCGGAACTTTCGACGCAAGCTCTTGCGGCTGACGTAGCCGAGCGCTTGCAGATATTCGTCGAAGTTTTGATAGGGCAGCGCTAGGCGCGTCATCGGCATGCTCGGCACGTGGGCGTAACCGTTTTTGGAAAGAGCCGCCAGGGTCGAGCGGTAGCTGGCTGGAAAATCCTTTAGGACAACAAGCGAAGCGTTGTTTTCGCGAGCGTAATTGCGCAGCGTCGCGCCTAACGCTTCGGCAATCCAGCGCTCATCTTTCGCGTCACATCCGCCGAGCTCACCGGCGCCGGCCGCACAGCCAACCATCAACACCCGCATTGTGAGAAATCGCGGAAATTTTCTTCGAACAAGATCGACAATCCTGCGGAAAGCACCGCGCATTCCTTCGACTAGATTTTGTCGGACGAAGAAAACTGGCTGGATGGCGCGAACGTTTCCAGAATCGTCCTCGAGCAGCGCGTAATGATATTCAAACTCATTCGCCAGCGTCTCGTCGATCAGCTCGTAATAACGGTGATCTTTGCATTTGTCCTGAAACGCGCGTTTCCACGCTTCCAAGTCTCGGACACCCGAAAGGGTCAGGATTCTGGCCGTTCCTTGAGCGAAAGGAACGACAACGTCATCGCGCATTTTCGCCACGGGACGAATCCGTCCGACTGGCGGATCGATTCGCCGCGTCGACGTTCTGCACTTTGAGCACGCCGCTGCGAATATGCAGGTCGCGTTGTGGGAACGCGATTTCGATTCCAGTTTCGCGCAGCTTCTGCTCCATCGCGAAATTGAGATCGCTCCGATAACGACGTGGCCGATAGCTCATCTCGCTGCTCCAGACGACCAACTCAAAATCAATGGAATTCTCGCCGAATTTCTCCAGGAAAACGCTCGGCGCCGGATCTTTCAGAGTGTTCGCGTTTTCGCTGGCGGCGGCGAGCAGCGCTTCGCGGACTTTGTTCACGTCGCTGCCGTAGGCGACGCCCACCGGCAGGCGAAACCGCACCCGCGGATCGCCGTAGGTCCAGTTCGTTACCGGCGAGTCGATGAATTTCGTGTTCGGGACAATCATGGTGATGTTGTCGTTGGTTACAATCACGGTGCTGCGGGCCCGAATGTGCTGCACCTGACCGGCAATTCCCGCGACTTCCACTCGGTCGCCCACCGTGATTGGACGTTCAGCCAAAATAACGAGGCCGCTGATAAAATTGCTCGCGATGTTTTGCAGACCAAAGCCAACGCCGACGCCAACCGCGCCAGCAAAAACCGTCAGGGCCCCGAGGTGAATGCCGGCATTATCGAGAACGATAAAGATTCCGACGATGAGGACGATGTTGCTGACGATCTGCGCAATTGCGTATTGCAACGACCGATCGAGCCCGCTTTTCGCGAGAAAGCGATTGAAGAGAAAACGTTTCGTCCGGGATGAAATCCAGAAAACCGCGATCAGCAGCGCGATGAGCAGGAAAATTTGAACGAGGCTCAGAGTGACGCCCGGCAACGGCGCATTCCAGGATAGCGGCACGCCGGCCGCGTTAACTGCGTTCACGGTAAAGAATGCGAGCGCGGCCAGGCTGAGGATCGTGGTCAGGATCGCGATCAGGTTCGTCTCGATCTTGAACCGGCTGAGGAAACGCCGGAAGACATCGCTTTGCAGCGCGCGGGCTGCGAATACGCCGATGGAAAACCAAATGACGAACGCGACAATGCCGAGAAACGACACATCGTGACCGAAGACGTGGAGCAATGGTTTTTGCAGCAGCCCGAAGTCCATTCTCGTTAGTCTGGGCGCGTTGCGCGCCCGCGCAACCGGGAAACAAAAAACACGGCTTCCGCCGTGTTTTTCATTTGATCAAAAATGGCTGGATGAACGGACTAGCTGCTCGCTGCGGCTTCGCCGCCACCCGGCGTCTTGGCGCGTTCTTTGATGTAGTTGATCACGTCGCCGACGGTCTGCAGTTTTTCAGCATCTTCGTCCGGCACTTCCACGGAAAATTCCTCTTCGAACGCCATCACCAATTCCACGATATCGAGCGAATCGGCGCCCAAGTCCTCGATAAACGACGCCTGCGGCGTGACCTGCTCCGGATTCACTCCGAGCTGTTCGACGATGATGTCCTTGACCTTTTCCTCAATCGTTTTGTCCGCCATAAGAAATTTTTGGGTTGGAGCGCAACGCTTACCCCACACGCTGCCGCACCGCAAGTAAAAGAATTAGCGAAAATTCCGCAACCAAATGCCACTGTCCGGAGCGCGAGCTATTTACTTCCTTTGCCCTTGGCGTAGAGAACATTCGTGCCTGACGCCCCTGTCGAACTCGACGAGTTAGTCGATCTGAAAATGCTGCCGGCCTGGGTGAACGAGCCCGCGCCCACCGAACGCTACGCCGGGCATGAAGGCGAAGATCAGCGCGAGCGTCGCTCGCGTGACCGGCGCCCACGCGATAAGCGCGGACCGGATCGAAAACGTTCAAGGCCGGGTTTCGATCGCCCGACTCAAAAAGGGAAAATGCCGGGGCGACCGCTTCGGCAGGATCGTCGGCCTCCGCGCGCGCAGGATCGACATCGGAAGGATCGGCCGGGGTTTGTTGATCGCCAGCCCAGTCGCAGTGCGGCTCGCACCTCGGACCGGCCGTTGCCGCCGATCGCGGTCAAACTTTTGCCGCGCGTGTCTGCTTTCGAGAACGTCGTCGCGCAAATCAAGTCCGGCTCGGTCGCGTATTCGTTATTCGCACTGGCGCGGCTTTTTTTGGAGAAAGCGACGCGTCACGATGTTCAATTGACCGCGCCGCCCGAGTCGCCGCTCTTTCAATTGGGCGAAAACGGCGACGTCTCAGTCAATCGACAATTTCTCGAGCGTAATGCGTTTCGTTTTGGGCAAGCCGACTTTTACAAGGTCGACATCACCGAGACGGAGCCGATCAAAGGAAACTTTACCAACGTAGCGCGGTGCCGGCTGAGCGGCACATTGCTCGGCCCGACCAATCATCACGATTATCAGCGCCGGCTCCGAAATTTGTACGAGCAGCGTTTCAGCCGGCGGATGAGCTTCGCCGATTATCAACGCCAAATTCAGATCGTGACCGATTCGGCCGAGATCGAGAAGTGGAAGGAAGACGCGCGCAAAGTGACGACGTTCTCGACGTTGCGCGAGGAAACGGCGACCACGTTTTCGTCAGCGGCCGAGACAGAGCGGCATTTTCAGCAAAATTATTTGCCCGGACTTGTTCGCAGTGTTTCCGAGTTGACGATCGACGGTCCTGCCAGCCGGCATTTGCAGGATCGAGTGTTGAACCGGCTGATTGAGAACGAATGGACGCGTGAGATGCGGTCGCCGTCGCCGATGATGCAGGAGCTTGCCGCTCGGTTTCGTGAAGCCGGCCTTCATGTCTTTCGGCATCGTAGGGGAATGCTCTTTGTCTCGTCCATTTATCCGCGCCCATTCAAGCACGATGAATCCGGCGTCTCGCCGCAAGTTCGCGCAATTCTGGAGAGCATTGGAACCTCGCCCCGAATTGGCCGAAAAGAACTGGCCGACAAATTGATTGCTGGTCTTACGGCTGACGAAGCGGAACGCGTCAAAATGGCGCTCGCGTCCGATCTTCGCTGGCTGATCAACGAAGGTTATGTAATCGAGTTCAACGACGGCTCGCTCGATCTGCCACGTGCGAAAGCGAAAGCGAAGGAAGGTGCGGAGGCAGCGACGCCGGAAGAGAAAGCAGAAGAAAAAGCGATCGTGGCAAACGTCCCCGCCGCGGAAAAAGAGGAACGTGTCGAGGCAGGCGCGCCGCCCGCGAATGAATCAGTCGAAGCTTCGAAAGAAAGCGAAAGCGTTGTAGCGGCGGTTGTGTCAACCGCCGAACCGGAAAGACAGGCGTCCGCCGTGGCGGACGCCTCTAGAACAGAAGAAACAGAAATTGGCGGCAGTTAATGCGGTGGATCGAGCAGTCCCTTGCTCGATGTTATTTTTGGCGGCGAAGCCGCAGTAATTTCGGCATCGTCCGACGGAGCGGCCGATCCACCAATCTCGGACTTAGATCGCGCCGGCTTTTTTGAGCGACTTATAAGCCCCGTTTTTGTTGATCGTTTTCAGGCCGCGCGCGGTCACGCGAACGCGGACGAACTTTTTCAGCTCCGGCACCCAGATCCGGTGTTCGTGCAGGTTGGGAACGAAAAGGCGCGACACATTCTTGGTCACGTGCCGGCCGACGCCACCTTTTTTCTTGGCCATACCGCGGCGGTGAATGACGCTGCCGCGCGTGGGCCTCGATCCGGTGATGGTGCAAACTTTCGACATGGTGCAGGAATGGGGGCGCAAAAGGTGCCGCGCGCGGGCTGATTGTCAAGCCATTTACTCGCGAAAGCTTTCGGAGTTGTTGAACGGAGATTCTATCTGATGGTCAAAAGTTTACTCGCGCAATCGTTAGGTGCGGTCCAAGATCGACACCTATATTTGAAACATGGCACAAAAAAATAACGGCAAACTGCGAATCGGAATCGTCGGCGCGGGCAATATCGTTCGCACCCGGCATTTGCCCGCGCTCAAAAAGAATCCCGACGCCGAGATCGTCGCGGTCTCGAACTCGACTTACGAGAGCAGCGAACAATTTTGCAAGGAACATTGCCCCGGCGCGACGCCGATGGCGAATTGGGCCGATCTCCTGGCCGTGCCCGATCTTGACATCATCTGGATCGGCACGCCGCCCTACATGCATTCGGCGGTAACCATTTCCGCACTCGAAGCCGGCAAACACGTTTTTTGTCAGGCGCGGATGGCGATGGACCTCGCCGAAGCCGAAGAAATGCTGGCGACCACGAAACGTTTTCCTGAGCTGGTGACGATGCTTTGTCCACCGCCGTTCGGGATGCGCGCCGATCTGCTCGTGAAAAAACTGCTCGCCGAAAATTTCATCGGAAAACCGCACGCCGTCCGCCTGCAAAGTTTCACGGGCGTCTATTTGAACCCGGAAGCGCCGGCGCATTGGCGGCAGAAGATCGAGATCAGCGGGCTGAATGTGCTCACGCTCGGAATTTACGTGGAAGTGTTGCAGCGCTGGCTCGGCAACATCGCCGGCGTGTTCGCGCGCGGAAAAATTCTGAACGCTGAGCGGCGTGGCTATCATGTCATTATTCCCGACATGCTCAATGTTCTTTGCGTTTTTGAGAACGGCGCCGAAGGCGTGTTCGAGTTCAGTGGCGTGCACGCCGGCGCGCCGAATGATCGGTTGCGAATTTTCGGGGACCGCGGCGCGTTGCTTTACGATTTCACCAACGAACGGGTCCGGAGCGTGAAGTACGGTGGCCGCGAAATGGAAGATCTCGATGTTCCGAAGGAACTCATTACGGAATGGCGGGTGGAAGACGATTTCATCAACGCGGTGAAATCAAAAGGCCGCGTTCGCCCGCGTCCCAATTTCGAAGACGGCGTCCGCTACATGCGTGTCGTCCAGGCCGTGGCCGATTCCCGCGCGGCCAGCGAATGGGTCGCGATTAAGAAATAATCTTTTCCAAGCGAACGATGGCGCGCTCGCGCGACGAGGTTGTTGCAGCAATCCAAGCGACTTTTCTTAAAAGTAGTTGGGCGCGCGTGCTCGAGCTTCTCGATACTTACGGCGTTGAATCGCACGAGCGCGAACGCGAGCGGGTGCAGCTCGCTATTTTGAAATTGAGCGAAGGAAACGAAGAGAAGCTGCGCGAATTCGTGGCGATTGCGAAGCGCGATTATCGCGACGTGTTGTTTTGGGCGGAGAACCCGGACGAAGCGCGATTGGATACGCCGGAGAAACGGGAACGAGTAAGAAAGATGTTCGAAAAGTTTGGGATCAAACCGCCGGAAGGCTTTTGAACCGCGAATTACGCGGATAACGCAAATTTAATTAGGAACGGAGGAACCCAGGAAATAAGATGAAAAATCCTTCCTGTTTTCCTAATTCTTTTTCCCTTACCCGGGAAGCGTTCTCGCGGCGTAGACGATCAGGCATCTTGTCACAACAGCGTGCCGCGAAGAATAAACAGCGCCACGTTGAAATAAATTATCAGCCCGGTCACATCGACCAGGGTGGCAACGAACGGCGCTGATGAGGTTGCTGGATCGAGTCCAAGTCGACGAAGCAGGAACGGAAGCATCGCTCCGCTGATGGTGCCCCACAAGACGACTCCGACAAGCGCAGCGCCAACAGTCACGGCGACAAGCCAATGGTACTGGCCGTAATCAAAAATGTGCAGGTATTGCCAGAGCGAGATTCTGAAAAAGCCGATGGTTCCGAGAATCAAGCCGAGTGAAAGTCCCGAGAGAAGTTCCTTGCGCACCACGCGCCACCAATCACGCAAGCGCAATTCTCCCAGAGCCATGGCGCGAATAACGAGCGTCGTCGCTTGCGATCCGGAATTGCCGCCGCTGGAAATGATCAACGGCAAAAACATCGCAAGGATCGCGGCCTTCTCGATCTCGCCGTTGTAACCCTGCATCGCGGTCGCGGTCAGCATTTCTCCGAGAAAAAGAATGATCAGCCAGGTGGCTCGTTTCTTTACCATGCGCAGCAGCGGAATGGTCGTGTACGGCTCGTCCAGCGCTTCCATACCGCCGATCTTCTGGATATCCTCAGTCGCTTCTTCTTCGGCGACGTCGAGCATGTCGTCGCCGGTCACAATTCCGACGAGCACTCCGTTTGAATCGACCACTGGCAACGCCGCCCGATCGTATTTCCGAAATGCGTTGAGCGCTTCGTGTTGGGAGTCATTCACTTTGAGTGCGGTGAACGTGTGATCGCGAAAGTCGCTCACCCGCGCGTCGAGCGGACGAAGCAGGAACTCGCGCATCCGCAGGTCGTCGATCAATTTGCCGCGTTCATCAACGACGTAGATGATATTGAGAGTTTCGCTGTCGTGTCCGAACTCGCGGACGTGGTCGAGCACGTCCTTCACCGTCCAATCTTCGTGAATGGCGATGAAGTCCGGCGTCATCAAGCGGCCGACGCTGCCTTCGGGATAACCGAGCAACGATTGCGCGACCTGCCGTTCCTCGGGCGTCAGCAGTTTAATCAACTGGCGCGCGGCCGCGCTCGGCAATTCTTCGAGCAGCGCAGTGCGATCGTCCGGCGACATTTCGTTCAAAATTCCGACGACTTGCTCGTGGGCCATTCCGCGCAACAATTTTTGCTGCGCTTCAACGTCGAGATATTCAAAAACGTCCGCCGCCAGTGCCGACGGCAGGATGCGGAAAATGATGACTTGGTCGTCTTCGTCCATGTCGAGGATCACTTCCGCGACATCGGCCGGCGGCCATTCGCGAAACATCTCGCGCAACGCGGCGAAATTCCGCGTCTCGATCAAGCCTTTGATTTCGGGTACGAGAATTTTGCCGACCATGAGAACCTCCGTTCCCGCCGCCGCCCGAGTTTTAACATTGCGACTGGCCAAGAGCAATCGTTCCGCGCTTGGAATTTGACCGAAACGATTACAAATTGGTGGTAATGCCGGCAGTGGCCATACGTTCGATGATTCGACGCGAGATTGGTGACGATCGCGTCTGCGTGCTCACATTCGATCGGCCCGAATCGGGCGCGAACATTTTCGACACCGCGACCATGAGCGAGCTGGGCGAACATGTCGATGCGATCGAACGCGACAACTCCTTGCGCGGTTTGATTATTACCTCCGCGAAAAAATCGATCTTCATCGCGGGCGCCGATTTGAGAACGCTCTTGAAGCAAGCGCAAACCGGCGAGCTGCATGATTTCATCGCCCAAGGCCAGCGCGTCTTCAATCGAATTGCGGCGTTGAAAATTCCGAGCGTGGCCGCAATCCACGGCGCCTGCGCTGGTGGCGGCTACGAAATCACTCTCGCGTGCGACTGGCGCCTCGCATCGGACGATCCGGCGACGCGAATTGGATTGCCGGAGACGACGCTTGGTTTGATCCCGGCCTGGGGTGGAAGCACCCGGCTGCCGCGCTTGATTGGGGAAGACAATGCCGCGGAAGTGATTTTGAAAGGCAAACTTTATTCCGCGAGCGAGGCATTAAAAACAGGATTGGTGGATGAGGTGGCGTCACGAGAGCAACTCCTCGACGCAGCGCGACGTTTGATCGGCAAAGGAAAACGTCCTACTGCAAAAGTGCCGCCGCCGAAAGGAAACGTTCCGGTTCCGTCCGATCCAAAATCGGCGCGTGCGCGTGCGCTCGGCATTATCACGACCGGCACAGCGAATCCGGTGGATGAATCGCTCAAGCTCGAGCTCGATGCGATTGTCGATCTTGGCCAAACCGAATCGACCCAAAATCTGATTCGCAATTTTTTCCTGGCGGAAAAATACAAGAAAGGAAGCAAGCAATTCGAGAAAGTTGCGCACGCGGCGATTATCGGCGCCGGCGTGATGGGCGCGGGCATCGCGCAATGGCTGAGCTCGCGCGGTGTGACTGTGATTTTACGCGACGTGAATCGCGAGCTGCTCGATCGCGGTCTGGCCAGCATTGAAAAAACCTACGGCGACGCGGTCAAGCGCGGATTGATGACGGAGGAAAAAGCGAAACAGGGCCGCGCCCGCATTGTTGCTTCGACCGCGCCGATGGAATTGCGCGATGTCCAGTTTGTGATCGAAGCCGCTTCGGAAAAGATCGACATCAAAAAGGAAATTTTCCGGGAGCTGTCGATGCAAGCGGGCCCGAAAACGATCATCGCTACGAACACGTCCGCGCTTCCAGTGAGCGAGCTGGCGAATTGCACCGTTTCGCCCGACCGCGTGATCGGTTTGCATTTCTTTAACCCAGTGAGCCGGATGAAGCTGGTTGAAGCGGTTGTCGCCAAAGAAACCTCGGACAACACGCAAGAGCATGCGCTCGCCTTCGTCCGGCAAATCGGAAAATTACCAGTGGTGGTGCGCGATAGCCCGGGGTTTTTGGTCAATCGCGTTTTGTTTCCGTATCTGCTCGACGCGGCCGAATTGTTCGAAAACGGCGTGGAAGCGGAGAAGATCGACAACGCCCTGGTGAAATGGGGGATGCCGATGGGACCGTTGCGCTTGATCGACGAGATCGGAATTGACGTTACGGTGGATATCGCGACCACCCTCGAAAAAGCGTATGGACGTCGCGACCGCGCGCCGGAAATTTTGAGATCGATGCGCGAATCCAAACTGCTTGGCCGCAAGAGCAGCGACGGTTTTTACAAATACGAAGGCCGAGAGCAATTGCCTAACCCGCCTCCGCCTGGGACGGGCTCCGCCGCGGCGAGTGAGTCGGTTGCCAAGGCCGATTTTGCAAGTCGTTTGATGTTTTTGATGGTCAACGAAGCCGCACGCTGCATTGAAGAAAAAGTGGTAGAGTCGCCCGAGGACGCGGATTACGGAATGATTCTCGGAACCGGATTCACGCCGCATCGCGGCGGGCCGCTGCGTTTCGCCGAGCATTTTGGTTTGAAGAAGATTGTCGAAGAGATGAACCGGTTGGCGCAGAGCGACGAGAAGTTTGTGCCGTGCGACATTTTGAAGAAGCACGCCCGCGACGGGACAAAATTCTACGAGTCATGAAATCGCGCGCGAAGCGACTAGTTTGTCATGTCGAGCGAAGTCGAGACATCTCTCGATATTTCCGGTTGAGAAACAGTAAGAGATTCCTCGGCTCCGCTCGGAATGACAGAACGATATGAAATCGTCATTGGAAGCGGCCGAGAAACAAATCAGCGAAGAGACGAGCGCGAAGCCGCAAAAGCAGGCGCCGGCGTCGGTGATCGACACGTCCAAGATGTCAAAGGGCAAGCGCGAAGCGCTCGAATTGGCCGAAGCGTCGCGCGATCCGCTGGATGAACGTGGCAGTTTCGCCAGCAATCTGTTCATCGGCCGCTACGATTTTAATCGGATTTATCCGTGGCCGGAGCAAAGCGGGGAAGATCGCGCTGCGGGCCGGGAATTTCTCGCCAGTTTGGAAAAATATCTGCGCGAAAACATTGACGCCGACGAGATCGATCGCACCGGCGAGATTCCGCAGAAAAACATCGACGATCTTTTCGCGATGGGCGCGTTCGGGGTGAAAATTCCGAAGCAATACGAAGGCCTCGGTTTATCGCAGGTCAATTACGGGCGGGCTGCCATGTTGCTCGGAAGTTGGGACGAAAATCTGACCGCGCTCGTTTCCGCGCACCAATCCATTGGCGTTCCGCAGCCGTTGCTTCTTTTCGGCACGGACGAGCAAAAGAAAAAATATCTTCCCCGCGTCGCGCGACACGAAATTTCGGCCTTTGCCTTGACCGAATGGAATGCCGGCTCCGATCCGGCGAACATGAGTTTGCGCGCCGACCCGACTGAGGACGGCTCGGCATTCATTCTTAATGGCGAAAAACTTTGGTGCACGAATTTGATCAAAGCTGGCGTGCTGGTGGTGATGGCGAAGACGGCGCCGAAGATTGTGAACGGCAAAGAGCGCAAGCAAATCACCGCGTTCATTGTCGATGTCGATTCGCCAGGACTCGAGATCACTTATCGCTGCCGGTTCATGGGATTGCGCGCGCTCTACAACGGGATCGTGAAATTCACGAACGTGCGCGTCCCGCGCGAAAACATGATCGCGAAGGAAGGTCAGGGATTAAAAGTTGCGTTGACCACTTTAAACACCGGCCGGCTCACGATTCCGGCCGCATGCGTCGGTTTATCGAAACGGTTGCTCGAGATCTCGCGCAAATGGGCGAGCGAGCGAATCCAATGGGGCGTTCCAATCGGGCAACATTCCGCCATTGCCGGAAAAATCGCCGAGATGGCCGGAAACACTTTCGCAATGGAGGCGATGACGTTTCTCACATCGGGATTGGTAGATCGCAAAGCCGGCGATCTCCGCATCGAAACCGCGATGTGCAAAATGTGGTCGACCGAAACGACCTGGAAAATATCCGACGACGCGATGCAGGTGCGGGGCGGCCGCGGTTACGAAACGGCCCAGTCGCTAGCGGGTCGCGGTGAGGAAGCGATCCCGGTTGAGCGTTTTCTGCGCGATTGCCGCATCAACACGATTTTCGAAGGCTCGAGCGAGATCATGCGGCTGTTCGTCGCGCGAGAAGCGCTCGATCCGCATTTGAAAGTCGGCGGCGCGATTTTCAATACCCAGCTGCCTATGTCGGAACGGGTGAAAGCAGTTTTCACATCCGGAAAATTTTATGCCGGCTGGTATCCCCGGCAATGGTTCTCGAGCGGCGCCGGCAAGGTCGACAACCTCGATCGGCACCTCCAAAAACATGTCGATGACGCGGCGCGGACGAGCAAAAAACTGGCGCGTGGATTATTTCACGCGATGGCGCGCTTCGGTCCGAAGCTCGATCGCGAACAACTTTTACTTTCCCGATTTGTTGGAATTGCCACGGAACTTTTTGCGATCAGCGCGACCTGCTCTTTCGCGCAATACAAGATCGATCGCGGCGAATCGGCAGAGGAAGTTTTGTCGGTCGCGAATTATTTCTGCAATTCGGCCCGGGCGCGGATCGACCACTACTTTGCCGGCGCGCGTCGAAATGTGGACAAGCGCGGCTATCAGCTCACCCAGGAACTGCTCGCGGGCAAACATTCGTCGCTGCGCGAAGGAATCGTTCGCTAACATCGGTCCGCCAGAGGACGGATTCGGCGTGGCGAACAATTACCTTTGCAAGTTGCCGGTAATGGCACTGGGCCTGCTTGAATCGCGGGCGTGGCGGCCCTCATTTTTCTCGCGATTGGACTGCTATGCATTTTGATCGGCCGCTTTCTTCTTATCCGTGCCGCTTTTGGCATTAGCGTTTGGTGGGGTCTGGGAATTTTTCTGCCCTTTGGACCGTTGCTCTTCCGGCTGAACTATCCAGACCTCGCGCCATTATCGAAAACGTTCCGATTGGTCGCGCTACCGTGCATTCTTGCTTATTTCGTGCTGCGACCGGGTGCGATGTCCGGATCGCAATTCGATAAATTTTTTAAAAATAAGGAAGTGCCATCAGGGCCGGCGAACCATTACGGTTTGGAAAAAGCCCCTCAAAAGGCCCCAGTGCCGAGTCTCGTTAACCGTCGGCTTGCCAATAATCGCGAATTGGAGCGGCTTAACGCTTGGTCCGCTGCGTTACGACTGAAAAAACGCGACCTGCTGCGCAGCGACGTTGCGGGCAATGAAGCATATATGGTCGAACTCACGCAGTATAACGCCGCTCTGAAAAAGGCGACCGACGAACGAAATTCGCTCTGGGAGCAAAAAAGGTAGGGGCGGTTGACCCCAACCGCCCGTCGCGATTCGGTGAATGGAGCCGGCGGGAGCCGAGCGACATAGACGGGAAAGCCCGAGAGGGTGAGTGAGCGGG
>WNGP01002577.1_pt1 | contig 25000 bp, 22 predicted proteins | sample 5407671 | NCBI WGS metagenome assembly WNGP01 (sample SAMN13153381, study PRJNA577476) | soil metagenome | isolation source: 40 cm soil or saprolite under Garry oak tree replicate 2 | place: USA:California | collected 2016-06-15
CAGCCGAGCGACTCGACGAAGCCCGCGGTCCCGCGCGGCCCATGGCCGCCGAACCAGCCGAACAGCTTCTGGGCGCCGTGGCCGGCCGCCAGCAAGCCAGTGATCAGGCGAAGCAACAGCAGACCAACCTCCATGCATCTCACCCCCCTGTCGACGTGATTCGATGACCCACCGGTCGAGGGTCCGACCGCGGCGGCGCTCCTTGACCGGCGGGTCCACGAAACGGCGCGATCAGGCCGCGACAGCCTCCCTGGCGGGCTCGCCGGCGGCCTCCTTGACCGGCCCACCAGTGGCCGGCATCCCGTTGCCGGTGATGCCCAGGGTGCCGTCGAACTCACCGCGGCTCAGCTCATCGAACACGCGGAACGGATCGAATCGGAACAGCATCCGAACCACCTCCTCGTGTCGTGCTCGTCGTGTCGACCGTGGACCCTTGACAGATCCACCAGCAGTAACCAGGAGCTGCGCGAAACCTATTCCCGCCGCGACAGCTTTCCTCTCAGAATTTGAGAGGTATCATGAACGCATGAAGAGAGGGAGCCTGTCCGCCGACGACCCCGACTACCCGCTCTACTCGGTGACCCAGGTCGCCGACATGCTCGGGGTCACCCCAGCCGCGCTGCGTCGCTGGGAGCGCGAGGGCCTGATATCGGCCAGCTCCAGCGGGTCGTCCAGCTCGCCGAGGAGGGTTTCGCCACCGCCGCCATCGGCCGGCTCGTCGAGCTTCAGGACCGCATCGAAGACCTCGAGGACCAACTCGCTGCCACGCGCCGCCCCGGCCACCCGCAGCCCCGCCCCGAACCACCCGACCGGTCCCCACCAGACGACCCCCAGCCCGGCCCTCCTCGACAGTGAAGCCTCGGGACCATCATCCGAAGCGCTCGTCGTCCCATATTCGCCGCTGGGGCGTTGGCTCGACGGTTCGAGCGCCGGAAAGGCCTGCGGAGCTTGGCCGTCGTTCGTGGTCGCGAAACCTCCGACGGGCTGCGGAACCTGGCCTCGCGCGTCGGCGAGAGGCTTCGAGCCGAAATCGCCCTCCACGCCCTGGCCGACACGACCAGCCGATTGCTTGAGCGCCTCGCCCGATGCGGCCACTGGCAGCGATGCCGTGTCTGACACTGCGGTGCGGGTAACCGCCGACGAGAACCTATCGACCAGGGAGGAGCTCCACATGCCCGCTCAGGAGCTGGCCAACGACGCCGCGATCGGCTCACTCGAGGTCGTGCACTTGTTCCACGACGCGATGCAACGGGCGTCACCGTCTCTCACAGCGGGCGGATCTTCGTCAACTACCCGAAGTAGGGTGACGATGTCGCCTTCACCGTTGGTGAGGTGCGTGACGGTGAGGTCCGCCCCTCCCCGAGCCAGGAGTTCAACGACAACGAACATGACGCTGATCCCGAGGCGCTCGTGTCGGTACAGAGCGTCGTGGTCGACCCGGCCGACCGCCTGTGGATCTTGGACACCGGCAGCCCGATGATGAGCGCCGTCTCACACGGTGGCCCGAAGCTCGTCTGTGTCGACCTGTCACGCGACCAGGTCGTGAAGAGGATCGTCGTCGACCTCGACAGCGGCGAGAGCTGGCGGCGGCTGCACGACCATCCGGGCACGAAGGGGTTGACGCCGCCCGACCTGCGGATCGTGGTCGAGGGCGAGCAGTTCCTCAACCGCTCCGAGGACGGCACGGTCTCGCCGATCGCGTTCGGCTCGGACGGCATCGCGATCTCGGCCGACGGCGAGCGCAACTCGGTCGACCGCCGGCTGCCCGACGGGTCGTGGGAGACCGTCGTCCACGACGTTCACTTGCCAGCGACGGTGGGCTCGGTCGTCCCGCCCGCTTCAGCGGGATCCGGCGCGACCTTGAGCCAGCCGGGGCTGCGCCGGTCGAACTCTCTGTAGGCCGCCATCACATCCCGCAACGGCTCGTGCTGGGTGACGACCTGCTCCGGGTCCACCACGCCGGACTCCACCATCTCCAAGAGCCTCGGGATGTACCGCGGGTGGTTGCCATTCCCCGTGTTGATCGTGAGGTTCATGTTCATCCGAACGGACCGCAGGTGATCCTCCAATGACATGCTATTGACGCGTCAATCATCTGCCCCCTATGATTGACGCGTCAATCAGATGGGGTGTGGACCGTGGGAGATGGCGATCGGACTACCAGTGCGCTGGCGCGGCGGCGGATGACGGCGGAGGAGCTCGCGATCTGGCGAGCGCTGGTCGACACGACTACCGAGCTTCGGAGAATCCTGGGGACGCGGCTGCTGCAGGAGTCGAGCCTCTCACCAGCCGACTATCAGGTGCTGCTGGCGTTGAGTGAGGCACAGAGCAGGCGGCTGCGATCATCCGAGCTGGCGGCGACCATCGATTGGGAGCGAAGCCGGCTGTCCCACCACCTCGGACGGATGGAGCGGCGCGGTCTGATCCGCCGCGACGACTGCGCCACCGACAGCCGCGGTGCTGAGGTCTCGCTCACGGCGGTCGGAGCGGGGATGTTCCGGGGTGCGACCGTTCCCCATATGAGAGCCATCAAGAGGCACTTCGCTGACGCCTTGACGCCCGAGCAGTTCGAGGCGCTCGCCGACATCCTGCAGGCGCTGCGGAACCATCTCCACCCAGAGCTGACTGTTGCCCGTGCCGGGGATGGATGTTCATGACTGGCGGAGCGTTGTCGTCGCTGGAGTTGCCGCGGATCGCGGTGCTCGGTGCGGGGCACGTCGGACCGGTGATCGCGCGGGTCGCGATCGCTGCTGGCTATGACGTGACGATCGCGGCTTCTGGTGATCCCGAGAGGATCGCACTCATTACCCAGGCGCTGGCACCGGGAGCCGAGCCACGATGGGCAGCCGATGCCGTCAAGGACGCCGATATCGTGGTGTTGGCGATCCCGCTCCACAAGTTCGCGGCCTTCGACGCTGCCTTGGTGGCCGGCAAGCTCGTCGTTGACACGATGAACTACTGGCCGCCCGTCGACGGCGTCCAGGAGCTGTTCGAAGATCGCCAGCACGGCAGCAGCGAGATCGTTCAGCGTCGGCTTGCCCGGTCGACGATCGTCAAGACCCTCAACCACATCGGCTACCACGAACTTGAAGACGAACGCCGACCTGTGGGCTCGCCGGAACGCCGCGCGCTCGGCGTCGCCGGCGACGACCCAGGCGCGGTGGACGTCGTGGCGGAAGTCATCGAGCGCATCGGCTACGACACCGTCCGACTGGACAGTCTGAGCGCCGGCCGCCTCCTCGAACCCGGCGGCCCTGTCTTCGGTGTATCGATTCGCCGAACCGAGTTCGAGCTGGCCGTGCACGCCGAAGCCGCATAGAGCAGCCCCTCGTTCGTCCAAACCCACACCAGAGAGAAAGACTCGACGTGACCAGAGCACCTTCAGATGCCGTAGGAGCCTCCGCAGGCGAACCTGCGCAATTCCCACTTGTCCTGGGCCTCGACACCTTCGGCGATGTCACCCACGACGATGACGACCGCCCGCTGTCACATGCCCAAACGATCCGGAATGTCGTCGAACAAGGGGTCCTTGCCGACCAGGTCGGCGTGGACTTCTTCGGAATCGGTGAACACCACACCGATGACTTCCCGCTGTCGGCCGCCGACGTGGTGCTCGGCGCGATCGCCGCGCGCACGACCCGCATCCACCTCGGGTCGGCAGTCACGGTGTTGAGCTCGGACGATCCCGTCCGCGTGTTTCAGCGCTACTCCACACTCAACGCCATCTCCGGCGGTCGCGCGGAAGTCATCCTCGGACGAGGTTCCAGCATCGACTCGTTCCCGCTCTTCGGTTACGACCTTGCCGACTACGAGGACCTCTTCGAAGAGAAAACCAACCTCTTCGCCGAGCTCCTCAAGGGCGGACCGGTCACCTGGCAAGGCAAGACCCGTGCATCACTGCGCAACCAGGATGTCGTGCCACACACCGAATCCGGACCGTTCCCGGCATGGATCGGCGTCGGCGGCAGCCCCCAATCGGTCATCCGCGCGGCACACTATGGATTCTCGCTGATGCTTGCGATCATCGGCGGGTCCCCGGCGCGTTTCGCACCCTTCTCCCAGCTCTTCCAGCAGGCCCTGGAGCGCTTCGGGCGGGCCCCACTACCGGTCGGCGTGCACTCGCCGGGTCATGTCGCCGTCACTGACGAAAAGGCCCGCGAAGAGTTCTGGCCGCGCTACCTGGAGGTCATCCGCAGCGTCAGCAAGACCCGCGGATTCGCCATCCCGACCAAGGAGTCCTTCCTCTATGAGGTCGGGCCACAGGGAGCGCTCTACGTCGGATCGCCAGAAACCGTAGCCCAGAAGATCGCGGCAAATCTTACCGCTCTCGGCGCGACCCGCTTCGACCTGAAATACGGCATGGGAGGCCTCTCGCATCAAGCGCTCATGACCAACATCGAGCTTTACGGCACACAAGTCACCCCACGCGTTCGCGAACTCCTGACGTGAGTGTAAGCGGAGGGCGTGATGCCCAATGGCCCGTTTCACACCAGCCACCCAGGGCGTGTTTCTCGAGTCAGTTCGCGAGTTGAGCTTGGGCCGGGTTCAGGTAGAGGCTTTCGCGCCGTCCCCTCTCATGGCCATGGCATCGGTGATCGAGCTAGGGCAGCGGGATCGAGGTGGTGGGGACGTTGTAGCCCCTCACCCGGAGATAGGGTGCCTGTCCGCCCAGATCGCTGGTCTGATAGGTCGCCGTGATCGTGGTTGATTCGCCTGGCCAGAGCGAGACGTAGTTGTCAGTGTAGCTCACCGGCAGGACCTCGTTGCCGTCGTTCCCCGCCGTGATCTCCGGTCGTACGAAGAACGCGATATTGGTCGTGCTGGTGTTGTTCAGCGTGATGTTGACGGTCTGCTGACCGCCGGAGATTGTCCGGGAGGCGGCAGCGGTCAGGTTGGGGTTGGAGGCGAGGCTGTTCAGGCCCGTGAGGTTCGCGTAGCTCTTGACGACCGTCTTGTACCAGGTGCTGTGATTGGACAGCACGTCAGGACTCGTCGAGTACCAGTAGAGGTTGTTGCTCACCAATGCGCCCGCCGAGTCCCTGAGCTGCAGCCGGATGAAGTAGGTCCCCGAGAGGCCGGTCGGGGCAGGAATCGTCAGCACCTGTGTGGAGGCGTTCGCCGGCGCGTTCACGGTCGCCTGAGTCTTGGACTGCTCGGTCAGGTCCGGGATGTTGTAGACCGTTGCCGTTGCCGTCATGCCGCTTCGCGCGGTCAGCGTAGAGTTGACGGCGTACACGTTCCGCGTGAAGTAGTCATAGGCGATGTGCACCGGCTCATTCGCCTTCTTGGCGCCGAAGTAGCCGCCCCCGGGCTTGAAGTAGTAGTCGTACAGGTTCCAGTGGACCGACGGCCAGGCGTTGTTCAGCATCCAGAAGATGACTCCGAAGGACTGCGTGTACTCGTGCGAGTTCCAGGCCTCGAAGAACGATCTGGTGTTCTCGTAGTTCTGGAGCTCGGACTTCCGCGAGTAGTCGGCCACGCCAGTCGTGCTGCCGTAGCGGTTGTCAACACCACTCGTGAACTGCTTGATCGTGTCGAAGACGCCCTTCTTTCCGGAGTGATAGTTCCAGACGGTCCCAATCGGCCAGAGGTCGTTCGGACCGATGAACTTCTGCAGGCTCTCCAGCGGCGGCGGAGCCTCCGTCCCCTCTTCGGCGTTGGTGCCGAACGCACTCCCTGACTGGCTCGTATCCCACCACAGGACAGGCGGCTCCCACATGTAGGGGCCATCCATCTTCATCCCGGCATCGGAGTTGCACCAGGTGGCGACGCTGTCCAGGGTCGGGTTCTGCCAGTGCAGGCTGCTCGCGGTGGTCTTGTACGTCGTCAGGTGCGCCGAGGTGACCGGACAGTCGCTCCCGAAGGCCCAAAGGAAGGGGCTGGCATGGGCGCGCAGGGCCCGCATCTGGCTGTTCAAGGAGGCGTTGGCCACCTGCTCCTGCTCAGCTGTCCAGCGGTTGTCGTTCTCCCACGCGCTGCAGCACACGAACCCGGACATGAGCATGACCCCCGCCTGGTCGGCCAGGTCGTAGAGCTCCTCGTTCCCGACGGTGCCCTCCAGGCGGATCGTGTTGAGACCCATGTCCTTGACGTACTGGATGTGCGCCGCGTTGGTCTTCGTGTCCCAGCGCTGCAGCATGTCCCACACGTAGCCGCCGCCGCGGAAGAAGATGTTCTGGCCGTTGACCTTGTAGCCGACGAACGAGGTGCCGTTGACGGTGGTCCGGTAATCGGTGAACTGGCGGATCCCGAAGTTGATCGACCTCGTATCCGAGGTCGCCCCGCCCGTGCTAGCGGACACGGCGAGCTGGTACAGCTCCGGGCTGCCGAACTGGTAGGGCCACCACAGGGCGGGGCTGGTGAGGTGCAGCTGCGGGTAGGCCACCGGGTCGAAAGTGACCTCTCGACGTTCGTTCGCGTTCAGGGTGACGTCCTGACTGACCGAGATGCTCGGGTAGCCCGACTTGGTGATGGTGCCGCTGATCGTTGCGGTGACCGGAGCGTTCGTCGCGTTGATGGCGTCGGCGTACACGGTCAGATCCGCCGAATTTGTCGCGGGCAGCGGCAGGAGGGTCTTGACGTAAGGGTCCCGCAATGCGATGGGACCGGTCGTGTCCAGGAAGGTCTTGCCCCAGAGGCCGGCATTCATGTCGGGGGCTTCCGGGTTCCAGTCCACAGTGCAGAAGGAGAGGTCCTTGCAATCGTGGGCGGGCGGCGTGACGAGAATCGCCAGCGCATTGAGCGCCCCAGGCTTGATAAGGTTGGTGGCGTTGTACTCGTGGACTGCCATGGTGCCGACGGCGTTGGCGTCGAGCTGCGTCCCGTTCAGCCAGATCTGGGCGCGATAGCTGATCCCCTTGAAACGGAGCCAGTACACCTGACCCGGTGTAATGGCGGAGGCGGTGAACTCGCCCCTGAACCACCAGTTCTGGGTGGTCAGATCCGGGACCGACTGAAGGTTGGTCCCAAAGTAGATATCCTGATAGACGTTGTTGGCGACCAGCCCGGCCAGGGCTGTCGAAGGCAGCGCGACCGGATACCAACCAGAGGTGCCGTAGCCAACCTGGGAGATGGTCGCGCCCGTGTCGGTGACATTGTTGGCTGATCTGAGCGTCCAACCACTTGTCAACTCCGTGGAACCGACAGTCGCGGCATTAGCGCTCGGCGAATGGCCGACACCAATAACGAGCACCAGCGTCAGGCTCAAGAGCAGGATCGCGAGCACTCGGTGTCTGGGTACGGAAGTGTGGCTGTTGGCAGCGGCTGTCGCTGGCACGGGTAGCCTCCCCTCTGGGCTATGGGGTGCTGATGAGCGTGGCCCGCGGCTGGGCCCGCGCACTCGATTCGTCGAGGAGGTGAGGGACGTACCATGGCGAGGAGGAAGGTCGGCTGTGGAAGCTGACGGCCGTCGCGTTTAGCTAGGAATTTTAGTTAGGAAGGTTTCCTAACTACTAGGCGCCTATTTTATGTGCAAATGGGATCAAAGTCAAGTGACCGGAACATCGGCCAACTTCCTGTGGGTGCCAGAACCCTGTCCGCTCTCACGCTCCGCGCTTCCGAACCGCACGGGCCATCTGTGCAAGAGGACATCGCTGTGGTAAAGAGGCTGCGCGGTCAGCGACAGAAAAGGGGGGATAGGGTGAGAAGGTCCACGGCGCTGCTCGCCGCGCTCGCCGTCGCGGCGATCATCGTCTCCGGTACTGCCGCGCGGTCGTCAGCGGCCGCCGCGGCGTCACAGGGCGATCAGTCGGACGCCGCGTTTGCGGCCAGCTATGCGGCCAAGGGTGTCGTCAACGTCTCCGCTACGACGCAGCGCGTCAGCTGCTACGCGCCCGAAGTGCCGTATGCCACCGCGTTGACGGCGGCGGACGGCTATCCGGGCGGCGGCGAGACGGCGTGCCCGGGCGCGACGACCGGGGAGCAGACCAGCGGCTTCCCAACGCAGGACGTCTCCAACCAACCGCTGCTCGTCAAGGACCACTCCGAGTCCGATATCCGTGTCGACGCGGCGAACCCGCTGCACCTGATCGGGCAGAGCAAATGGTTTGTCAGCGCCGAGGGCTACAACCACCTGAACGGCTTCTATGAGTCGTGGGACGGCGGGGCGACCTGGCCGGTACAGGGTCACGTCCCCGGCTACGAGGGTTGGACGGACAACACCGACCCCGTCGGCGCCTTCGACCCGTGGGGGAACTTCTATTCGCTGCTTCTGCCGTACGTGTTCGTCTACGACAAGTCGGGCGGGCACGTCTTCAATAACGGCTCCAAGCAGGCCAACCCGGGCGTGCCGCCAGAGGCGATCTCGGTGGCCGTGCACCCCGCCAAGCCAGCCGGCCAGCAGACCGCGACCAACTGGATCACGACCCACAACGGGCAGCCGGACTTCGTCTTCACCGCCTCCAACGCCGATACCAACACGCCGGACAAGCAGTGGATCGCGATCGACACCAACCCGCTGAGCCCACACTACGGTCGTGTCTACGCGATGTTCACGCAGTTCGTGCTCAACCCGTCCAGGATCCTCCTCTCGTACGCGGACGCGCGTGCGGACGGGACGCACACGGACTGGTCCCCGCCGCAGGTACTGCCGACGATCCCCGGCCACCCGTGGGACACCTACCTGCTGCCGCACGTCGCACCGGACGGGACCCTGTACACCACCGTCACGAACAACCCGGTTTCGAAGGGCTTCCTCCACAACTCGATCTACCTGATCTCGTCGAAGGACGGCGGCGTCACCTGGCAGGGGCCGACCCTGGTCATCCCGAGCGTGCTGACGCCGACCTACCTGAACACGACCTTCAGCGAAGGGATCGTCAACTCGTTCGGCCTAGGCACCAGGCAGGTGAACGGCCAGTGGCCGCTCTACGTCGCCTACGAGAACCAGGACATTGACGGGCTGTCGCGGGTGTATGTCGCGGGCTCGCTTGACGGCGGCGCGACCTGGAGCGCGCCGATCCGCGTCAACGACGGGCCCGACGACGTGGAGGCGCTGCAGCCGCGGGTCGAGGTCGCCCCGGGTGGCACGGTCGCCGTCGCCTTCTACGACCGGCGGCTCGCCTGTCCGAGCGACCCGGCCTCGGGCGTGCAGTTCGACCCGCTCGCGCCGGCTGGGAAGCGCAACTACTGCATCAACACCGCGATCCAGTTCTACACGCCGGATCTCACGCCGATCGGGCACAACCTTCGGCTCTCGCGGTTCACGTGGGACCCGCAGCTGAACGCGCCCAAGCGGTTCTGCGTCTGCGGGTCGACGACGTTCATCGGCGACTACCTCGGGCTCGATTTCAATAGCGGTTATGCCTACACGACGTCGGTCTCGACGTACGACTATGGCCAGAACCCGAGCTTCTACCAGCAGCAGATCGTCGCGCGGGTGGCCCTGCCGTAGGACCGGGCGTGGGGAGGACGCAGCGGTCCTCCCCACGCCTGCACCTGCCGGCGTGGGCCGGGGAGCCGGGGCTTCAGTCCCACAGAGTCGCATTACGGACGCGGGGGTGGTCCTTGGACTGCTGAGCGTTGTCGTCAGGCAAGACGAGCCGACCGGCCGAGCGTCGCAGGCCGCGGATGAACCCGGCGATCACCAGCGCTTCCAACGCGTTGGAGCGTGAGACACCCTTACCGAGCAGCCGGGATGCGAACGCCTGGCTGGTCCCGCGCAGCTTGGGGCGCGCCAGGGCCAGTTACCCCGACTCGTCGCACGCGTCAGCTGAGTGGCTGCTTGACTGCCACGTACCGGTAGGTGTGCCAGTCGCGGCCGAGCACATCGTCGGTGATGACATCGACGACCAACCCACCCGCAGCCCGCAGTACCGCCACGACCTCCTCCTGGCGCAGCCCATGCAACTCCATGACCCCGCGACGGCGGTAGCGCAGCCGACGCCAGACGTTCAGCGCACCGTTGGGCAGAAGCGCGAACAGCCGGCCCCGCAAGGTCGGTCGCGGATGGCTCGGCAGGCCAACGACGAGCACGCCGCCAGGGCGGAGCACCCGCAGCAGTTCGGCAAGGTAGCCCCGCGCGTACTGGTTCTCGACGTGCTGAAGCACAAGCAGGCTGCAGGCGAGGTTGAAGGTCGCATCACCGAAGAGCGTGAGGTCGCCTCTGGCGCTCAGGTGGTAGCGGCAGCGTGGCCCGCACCGGTTGTAGCGCTCGGCCAGCGCCAGCATGGACGGAGCTATGTCCACGCCGTCGACCTCCTCGAAATGCTCGGCAAGGGCCTGAGTGAGCCGGCCCGCTCCGCAGCCGAAGTCGAGCGCGCGACCAGGGCGCACGGGCACGCCGACACGATCGAGGTCGGCAAGCAGCCGGGCGACTTCCTGGCGCCCCGTAGCGAAGAACTCCTCAGGGCGCCACCGATTCCCCCGCTTGGTCGGGTCGAACAGGATCGCCCAAAGAGGATCCGTCCGGCCGAGTAGGTCCCAGTTGCGCTGCAGCTTCGGGAGGTTCACGACCGCACCATATCGCGGCTGCACCCCACTATGCCCATTTCGTCGAGGCTGCGATCACGAGGATGACATTTCGGAGCTTTACCAGCGGCGGAGCGATCTCGACGCGGTCCGCTGGTCAGAGCTTTCCGGCTCTGCTCACAGGGTTCAAGACCCGAACATCATGCCGCAGCTGAGTAATGCTCGTGAACATAGCCGCAGAGCCGGTCCCAATGTCGGATGCTGGCGGGAACCGCAGCCACTCGCGACCCGGATCCGGGCGCCATCGTTACCCTCGCGGCACGCGATCAAAGCTTCGGCCTGGCCGCTCGTCATTGTAGAGCGCCGGATGCACCCAAGGTGAGTCGGGCATTCCACGCGGCGCTAACCCTGGACATCCAGCACATCCTCGACCAGGCGGTGGTGAGCCTTGGCCAGCGCGTCAGCCCGACCAATGTGGTGTTCCTGCACGACCCGCCGACCGTCGGGCTCGCGCCCGCGCTGACGCGGCTGGGCGCCACCGTGGTCTGGAGCTACCACGTTGACGCCGACCATCCCAACGAGTTGGCACAGACCGCGTGGGACTGGCTACGGCCCGTGTCCACGAGGTCGACGCGTATTTGTTCTCCCGCGCTGCCTGCCGCTGGGAGGGCTGCACTCCGACAAGCTCGCAGTGATCCGGGCTCGAGCGAGTTGGGCATCGCCTTCTTCTTCAAGCTTCTCTGCGCCAGTGGACGCTGCAGAGGCATTGGCACGGCCAGAGCTCGGGCTCTGGCCAGCCTACAACTTGGTGAGCCACCGGCAGTAAGCTGCGCCCTGCTGACGTGGCCGAGCATGTCGCGGAGGAAGTAGTGCACGGTGCAGCGCTGCCACGGGCAGCCAAGCCCTTGGCGATCGCCGTCTTGAGGCCCTGGTGCGCGTCGGAGACACACAGCTTGACGCCGTCCAGGCCACGAGCACGCAGCGACCGCAGGAACTCGCGCCAGAAGCTCTCGGTCTCGGCCTCACCCACGTCCACGCCGATCACCTCACGACGACGTGAGGCGTGGACGCCGTAGGCGATCACCAGCGCCTTGTGGCGCACCCCACCCGGCTCGCGGACCCGTTCCACCTTGGCGTCCAGCCACAGATAGGGGTAGGCACCCGCAAGTGGCCGTTCCCGGAAGACCCTGACCTGCTCGTCCAGGCCGCGGCACAGCCTGGAGACCTGGTCCTTGCCCAGGTGGTGCAGACCCAGCTGCTCCACCAGCCGGTCGACCTCACGGGTCGACACCCCGTTCACAGAGGCCTCCTGCACCACCGCGACCAGGGCCTGCTCGGCGCGCCGGCGCGGCTCCAAGAATGAGGGAAAGTAGGAGCCCTGGCGCAGCTTGGGGATGGCCAGGTCAATCTCACCCACCCTGGTGTCCCACCGTGGTGTCTCCTTCGCCTGTCTGCGGGAACAGACCGACGATCATGAGGCCGCGGTGGCCGAACTCCCATCCGGCCAGCCAGCCCTGCTACACCGCTGTCTCCTACTCGACTGCCGGCCCGCCACGGGCGGGCCGGACCGGTCTGGGCTGCGGGTCGGTGAGCCGGGTGCTCAACGCTAGGGATGCAGGAAGGCCGCGGCCGCACTGGCAAGAAGCGGGCCGAGGATGGCCAGACCGGTCTGTAGGTCCGCGACGACGCCGCGGTCAACCCCCAGCAGCTGCTCCAGCTTGTGGCGATCGTCTGCCAGACTCAGGATGACGGACGCCTCGTCGGCCTTGTCGAGCGGGAACAGCTCGTCGCAAAGGCCCCGTCCGCGACGCTGGAAGGCTGTGGCGGCGGGCGCGTAGGCCAGCGCGACCAGCAGCGACCCCGCTGCTCCGAAGATCAGCACCGTCTCCGGCGGCAGCTCGGTGGCGTCGCTGTGCCCGGACCCCGCCGGCAGGCTCCGCTGCAGCGCTAACGCGGCGCTGAGCGTGAGGGTCGACAGCGCCACCAGCGAACCGACGGCGGCCAAGAGCCGCTGGAGTAGCTGCCGCAGCGCGATCAGCAAGGCGACCCGCTCACCACGGGTGCCGGGCACCGACTCGTCACGTGCCGCGGATCGGACGCCGAACATGACACCAGCGGCGGGGACTCCACCGAAGATCGCGATCACCACCAGTGCCGCGCCGCGCCAGCTCGACCCCGTAGGCTTGCTGAGGAGCGCTGACAGGAGCACTGACCCGAGGACCCCCAGCAGGGCGATGGCCACACCAGCCGCGACCGGGGCGCTGACGTCGCGCACGCGGACCGTGCGCGACAGCAACAACCTCGACAGCTCGGCCCAGCGATCAAACCCGTAGACAAAGACCACTCCCGCGGCGGTGGTGAGGGCGACCGCCAGCGACGCCCACACCGGCCACAGTGGAGCGTCCCGGTGGGCGGACGTGCCGACGACCCCGATCCCCAATGCCAGGCCTAGCCCGACGGGCATGAGGCGGGCAAGGCCTACTGTTGACATCCTGTTTGGTCGCTGCACGCAGGGCCTCCGTCCACGGTGGCTCGCCGCTGACTTTACGCAGTCCCGCTGGTGAGTGGGCTCTGGTTCGGGGAGGTCTTGACCATTTCACCGGGAAGCCGAGTTATCGCCGTCCCTTGCTGGTCAAGCGGTGGGCTCCGAGGGCGGCACGACGATCAGCGGGAGACGCTTCCTGCTATCGACTCCGAGTCCGCGGTGTCGGCCCTGTAGGGGTCGGGACATCGACCAGGCGCTCGAGGAGCCGGTCGGGCGCGGCGGTGTCGTCCGCGACCGCGGCGCGCTCCTCGTCGGGGAGGGAGATGCCAGCATCCCGACGAGGCGCTCCTTCATGCCTCGCCGTGCAGGGACCTCGGCGAGACTCACCAAGTCAAGCGCTCCCCGAGGTGCGAAAACTCGAAGTAACCGGGAGACGGGTGCTGTGCCAACCGACTCATAATTATAATAGTAGGTCGTCGGTTCGAGGGTCTGCCAGCCCGCCGACCCCAAGGCCTGCCAACGTTGCCGAGCCGCTGGAAGCATAGCCGGTCTGCCCGCCCAGGATGCTGCCCCGGCCAGTCGGGATTGACAGTCTGAGCCGACCGGAGCATGGTCGAACCCGCATAGGTCGATCCCTAGGTGTTTGCAGCCCTGGCTCAATCCCGGTTTCCCATGGCGAATAGCCCCGGAGAGAGGGTGGGTCGCAATGAGGCGACGCATAATTGTGAGCCTGCTGGCCGTCACGCTGGTCGTGGCAGGAGTGCTACCCGCAACCATCGCACCTGCAGTCGCTGCCAATTCGAACCCGGAGTGGTACCTGCCGCAAAATCACGTGTCGGCGGCCGGGGAGGTGCTCGCCGGCGTGCTGAGCGGACGGCTCCGCCAGCCGTCGCCGGTCAACGCGGGCACGCCCTGTCCAGCAGAGCCCAGTCCCACCGGTAACGTCCAGGTCACCTGTCTGGCCGAGGACGACGCCTCACCGCAGAACACCCAGAGCGAGACGACGGTAGTGGCGGTGGGCAAGAAGGTCGTCGTCGGCTTCAACGACTCCCTGGTGTGCTGCGTGCCAGCCATCAACCTCAGCGGCTACTCGGTGTCCACCGACGGCGGCAAGAGCTTCACCGACATGGGGGACCTTCCCTGGAGCGGCGACGTCCAGCCAATCGGGGACCCCTCACTGGCCACCGACGACCACGGCAACGTCTACTACGCGACCCTGGCCTACCAGGGCCACTTCAGCAAGTCGCTGATCGCGCTGTACGAGATGCCGGCGGGCACCAACACCTTCCGCCTGCTGTCGGTGCCGGTGAACGTGGGCAACGCCACCTCCTTCTTCGCCGACAAGGAACTGCTGTCGATCGGGCGGGACGCCCAAGGCAGAACGCATTTCTACCTCACGTGGACGTTCTATGCGCACTCATTTGTGCAGGGGCCGGTGATGCTTTCCGATTCCATCGACGGGGTGCACTGGCGGACGACGCAGATCTCCGCTCCCGACACCTGCGCGCCGACCACGCCGGGGTCGCATCCCGTCCCTGCGGGTGGAACCGTGTATGTGACCTGGGAGCAGTTCGACCTGGCCGCGTGTACCACCAACCCTGACGTGACCAGCGGGACGCAGTTTGTGGCCGCCGTGGATGTGGCCAACGCCACGGTGACCCGGATCACCTCCGTGGCTCGCGTGCAGGGCGCCGGTGACGTCCTGCGCTTCTGCGGGTTCGCCGACCTCGGGGTGATCGAGACCGCCCCGGGCCACGACTCCCGGCAGTTCGAGGCGCCCAGCAGCACCCTTGACGCCAACGGCACCTTGTACCTCGCCTGGAACGACCGGCCCGCCGGGACGGGCGGCGGGTTCGACAACGCCACCCGCATCTTCCTGAGCTACTCCACCGACGGTGCCAAGACCTTCAGCCCGGCGCAGGTTATCAGCGGTCCGATCAGCACCGCGTTCATGAGCGACCGCTACCAGCCGGCCATCGTGGCGGATGCCGGCGGGCTGCACGCCATGTGGTATGAGCGGGTCCAGAATCCGAGCGGCGGCCCGGACCTGCTTCGCACCGACAAGGAAGACCTGACGCTGGCGACCCCGACGGCGGCCCCGATGGGCTCGGGCGAGGTCGCGCTCAGCACTGTGCCGTTCCCGATCTACCAGACCAACCCGAATCAGGACCCCGTCATCGCCGCGTGCTACATGGGTGACTACAACCAGATCGCGTCGAACGGGTCTCGTCGCTTCGTCAGCTGGGGCGACAACCGCAACGTGGTCACCACGGCGGCAGGGGTCAGCGAGAACCAGGCTGACGTCTTCCTCCAGAGGTACTGAGGCAGTCACGAGGCAGCTACTCGGTCGGGGCTGGAAGCCCGGGTCGGCTTGAGCAGAACCGCGCCCTGCGCACAGAACGGCGTGGGGCAGCGGTTCGGCGCCGTGGCGGCGGGCGGCTGGACGGAGGCGCCACAACTGCCGGTCAGCTCGTCCAGCACGTCGCGCCGGCGCCGCCGCGGCAACTGCTCGCGGGCGACCATGGTGGCGGTGACTCCGTCCGTGGCCAGCAGGTACAGGCGGCGGCTCACGGCCGGCCAGGTCACGACCCGCCCAGGCGGAGGAGCCCTCGTCGCGGTTGCACTGCAGCAGGCTGGTCGCCCTCCACCGGACCGCCGGCGTAGTCGTCGATCGACATCGAGTCGCCCAAAGCCGCGTACACCGCGCCGGTCCCGTCATCTGCATTCGACCAGTGTGCGCAGTCACCAGCCGTCATCTGCATTCGACCAGTGTGCGCAGTCACCAGCCTGCCTCGGCTTCCACTCTCCGTGTTCGTATCGGCCTCTGGTGCACATCTCCCACGGCCGACGGGGAACTCTGAGCACAAGATCGGGAATCTGGTGCTCGACCCGCGCGAAGGCCGTCGTTGACGGAGTTCTTGACGGAATACGACAGACCAACAGGCGGACCACAGGACACCAGCCGGACGGAAAGCACCAGATTCTGGGACGTGAGCAGCACCGGCGGACCACAGATCAGCGGACGGACGGTTCCCGGCAGACTACGGATCTGGCGGTTGGGGGTTCGAGTCCCTCGCGGCGCGCCACGTCATCGCAGGTCAGCCGGTATATCTCTGCTAGCCCACGCTCCTCATGATCTTTAGACCGATCTAGGCTGGCCCGTGTCTCCAACGGAGGCCCTGACCAGGGTGTTGTGGTGCTGGGGATTGGTATTGTTCGCCGGGATGGTGTATTACCCACAATCATGGCGAGCCTGGTGGGGAAGCGACGAGGCGGACGGACCTACTACTACCTGGTCGAGTCGGCCCGGGTGGCCGGCAAGCCCCGCATCGTCGCGCAGCACTACCTGGGCAGCGCCGAGGAGGTCGCCGCACGGCTTGGGGCCGCTGGGCCCGGCGAGCCTGCCCGGACCCGCCACCGGGCGTTTGGGGACCTGGCCGCGGCCTGGTCGGTGCTGCAGCGCCTGCAGGTCGCGGCGATCATCGACCAGGTGGTCGGCCGGCGGCGGGCGGATGCGGCCGCCTCGGTGGGCACCTACCTGGCCCTGGCAACGCTGAACCGGGTGGTCGCGCCGCGCTCCAAGCTCGCCTTTGCCGCCTGGTGGCAGGCCACCGCCGGGGACCGGCTGGTCAAGCTGCCGGCCGCGGCGTTGGATCATCGTCGCTTCTGGGACGCCATGGATCAGGTCACCGTCGCCGACCTGCGCGCTATCGAGCGGGCCGTCGCGGCGCGGATGGTAGAGCGCTTCGACCTGGACCTTGCCGGGCTGGTGCTGGACATGACCAACTTCGCCACCTTCGTGGACTCCGCCAACGCCCGCAACACCATCGCGGCGCGGGGTCACGCCAAGCAGAAGCGGTTCGACCTGCGCCTGGTCGGGGTGGGGCTGGTGGTGACCAGCGACGGTGGCGTGCCGATCCTCAGCCACGCCTACCAGGGCAACCGCCCCGACGTGACCCAGTTCACTCAGGTGATCGACGAGCTGGTGGCCCGCTTCGGGGCGTTGGCACGGGCCACCGACGCGCTCACGGTGGTCTACGACGCCGGCTGCGACTCGGCCGACGGGCAGGCCGATGTCGAGGCCAGCCCGCTGCATTTTGTCGGCAGCCTGCGCCCCAGTGATCATCCCGACCTGCTGGCCATCCCCGCCCGCCGCTTCCGGGTGGTGGACCCCGAGCGCTTCCCGGGCCTATCGGCGATGGAGGCCCGCACGATGGCGCTGGGCGCCCAGCGGCGGGTCGTCGTCACCCACTCGGACAGCTTCCACACCGCCCAGGCACGCGGCTTTGAGCAGACCCTGGCCACCGCACGCCGCCGCCTTGGCGAGTTGCAGGCCCGCCTGGCGCGCGGCAGGACTCGCCGGCCACGCCTCAAGGTCGAGGCCGAGATCGGCCAGATCCTGTCGCCCCACTGGCTGGACCGCGTGATCGCCTGGGAGCTCACCGGCGACGAGCCGGCCAGCCTGCGGCTTCAGTGGCGCACCGATCAGGCCGCCAAGCGCCGCCTGGCCGCCGAGGTGTTCGGCAAGCGCATCCTGTTCACCGACCGAGCCGACTGGCCGGTGGACCAGCTGGTGGCCGCTTACCGCTCCCAGGCCGACGTGGAGGCCGGCTTCCGGCAGCTCAAAGACCCCAAGGTCGTCTCCTTCAGCCCGATGCTGCACTGGACCGATCAGAAGATCCGCGTGCACGTGTTGTACTGCGTGCTCGCCCTGGCGGTGGCGCACCTGCTGCGCCGCCAGGCCGCCCAGGCCGGCCTGGCGATGAGCGTGCGGGAACTGCTGGCAACCCTGGCCGGGATCCAGGAGACCGTCTTGCTGTATCAGGGTGAGCGTGGCCGACCGCGGGCCCGGCACATGCTGACCGAGATGGACCCCCTCCAGCAGCGCCTGTTCGAGCTGTTCGGCCTGGCGGCCTACGCGCCCAAGCGGTGAGTTGGGTAATACAGCGGCCACGCCTGTTCATGGCTGCTGACCTAGGGTTTCACCCCTCAACCCTTCAATAGCCAGGAAAGTCGAGCTAGTCCGCACCGGTGGATGATCAAGAGGAGCAAGCAAGCCCGGCCGAAAGAATCACTGATCGGTCGTTTCGCACGAGATGACCAGACGGGGCATGACTGTCTTGCGGACGCCACAAGGGGCCTGAGACGTCTGCGGCCTTGCTCGGGCTTGGGCCGCCTAGAGGTTGGCACCGGCACGGAGGTAGTGGAGTGCGTGGCCGAGGGTGTCGGCGAGTGGCTCGGAGGAGGCGTTTCGGGTGGACAGCTCCAGGGCGACCCGCAAGCCGGTGACGACCGCGGCGGCGGTGAGCTGGGCCTGGTCGTCGGGGAGGGGGCGCTGGGCTCGTTGCCGAACGATCGGGACGAAGGCCTCCTCGATGGCGCGCAGGTCATGGAGCCAGCGGGCCTGGAGCGCTGGCACGTCGAGGAACAGTTGGATGAGCGCCTGGACGCTTCGGGGGTTGACCGCGGGACTGACTTCTTCATAGGCGCGCCGGACGGCAGTGGCCAGGTCCTCGGCGGCGGGCCGGCGGGCAATGTGCTCGGCGAACTCCTCGATGCCGTCGGTGACGATCGGTGACAGTACCTCGTCCTTGGCCGAGAAGTAGCGGTAGAAGGTCCGCAGCGAGACGCCGGCCACCTCCGCGATCGCCTCGACGCTGACGTTGTCGTAGCCGTCGCGGGCGAACAGCCCAAGAGCGGACTCTGCGATCTCGCGGCGGGTCTGCGCCTTGCGGCGCTCGGTCAGAGCGGATCGAGCCATGCTGGTAACTCTATCAGTTAATGGCACGGCTTGCCATTTACGACACACCGTGCCACTATGGCTTCTGGTGCCAACAACGAGTTTGGCACAGCCCGACGAGGAGGCCAGCGATGCGTGCGACAGACGAGACCATGCGCCCGGCAGCAGCTAAGGGCGCCGGGCCCACCGCAGCCGTTGCTGCAGAGGCCCGCAACCTGCCGATGCTCGGGGCGCTGGTGCTCCTGGCCGCCGTGCAGCTGATGGTGGTGCTGGATACGACCATCGTGAACGTGGCGCTACCCTCGATCCAGGACGGCCTCGGGTTCAGCGTCGGTGGCATCGCCTGGGTCGTCAACGGCTACGCGCTCACCTTCGGAGCCCTGTTGCTGCTCGGGGGCCGCAGCGGCGATCTGCTCGGCCGCCGCAACGTCTTCATCGCCGCCCTCGGGGTGTTCGCGGCCGCCTCGCTGCTCGGCGGGCTGTCGACTGGCCCCAGTCTGCTGATCGTCGCCCGCGTCCTGCAGGGCGCCAGCGCCGCCTTCGCCCAAGCCACCGCGTTGTCGCTGATCATCTCGACCTTCCCCGTCGGCCCGGCGCGCAATCGAGCCGTGGGCGTGTTTGCCGCGATGGAGGGACTCGGCGCCGCCGCCGGCCTGCTGCTCGGCGGCGTGCTCGTCGACGCCGCATCCTGGCGATGGGTGTTCTTCGTCAACGTGCCCGTCGCCGCCCTCCTCGCGGCGCTTGCGCCCCGCTTCATCCGCTCGCCGGCCCGCCAGCGCGCCCGCTTCGACCTGCCCGGCGCGGCCAGCTCCACCCTCGGTCTGGGCTTGCTCGTCTTCGGCCTCTCACGGGCCGCCGACCACGGCTGGACCGACCCCTCCACTCTGGTGCCCCTCGGCCTGGGCGTGCTCGGCCTGGTCGTCTTCGTGGCCATCGAGGCGCGCAGCCCTCAGCCGCTCATGCCGCTCTGGGTCTTCGCCGACCGCAACCGCGGCGGCGCCTACCTCATCCAGGCGCTCATGGGCGCCGCCCTGTTCGGGATGTTCTTTCTCAGCACGCTGTTCCTCCAGCACGTCCTGGGCTACAGCCCGCTGAAAGCCGGCGCCGCGTTCGTTCCCGCCACCATCATCATGATGGGCGCCGCCGGCGCCATCTCAAGGATCGTCGCCCGAACCGGTGTCCGGGCACTGGTGGCCAGTGGCACGGCCATCGCGGCCGTCGGGATGCTGCTGCTGGCCAACCTGAAGCCGGACAGCGGCTACCTCACCGGCGTGATGCTGCCCATGATGGTGCTCGCCGGCGGCCTGGGACTCACGTTCGTGCCCGCCACCATCGCGGCGGTCTCCGGCGTCGACGAGCAGCACTCCGGCCTGGTCTCCGGCGTCTCGACCACCGCAATCCAGGTCGGCGGGTCGATCGGCGTGGCCGTCCTGGCAACCATCGCGGCCACCACCATCCGCAACCAGGCCCCGGGCACGCCCCTCCCCGAGGTGCTGGCCGCCGGCTACACCCACGCCTTCCGAATCGGTGCCATCATCATCGCCCTCGCCGTCCCCATCGCCCTCACCCTGCTGCGGCTGCGCCCCACCAGCGACCAACCACACCGCTAACCCACCTGTACCTTCCCAGTCGAAGGTGATCGGCCTCTGGTGCCGCCATTGGTCGAGGCACCTCGGCAACTCGGCGTCAGAGGACCGCCGGACCCGGGCGGGGCCTCTTTGTGGGCAGTGCACCAGATCTAGGATCTTGTGCTCTGCCCGACCTGGCTCATCGAACAGCGAGGCGCTGGCCGAGGCGCTTGATCATCCAGACGATCCGAGTTCCTCGCGGCGCGCCACAAAGCCCGGGTGAGCCGGGATGTCTGGGCCGAACAACCAGCAATCGGGGCGTTTCGTACGGGATGGCCAGCCGCTCGGAGCGTCCTGACCGCAAGGAGCGCTTCGCGCGATTGATTCAACGGCGCGGACGCGCCTTCTGGCGGACCTTCGGTCCGCGCCGCCTTCGGCTGCAATCCAAGCCTGCCCCCGATGCGACGTAGCGTCCGAGAGCGCGTCAGAGGCAGTGACGTCCCCGTGGTCTGTTCCCCGACGTCATGTCGTACGTGGTCGGGACGCCGGCGACGTACGGGTTCGCGGTCCGTAACGGCCGGACGCTGGCCGACAACGCCCCCGAGGTGATGTTGTCTCGTGCTGAACACGGCCGTGCCCTCGGGCTTGAAACCATCCGTATCCGAGCATCTCCGAAGTGGGAACTTCCCGTACGTCGTGGCGGCGTGACCAGCCAGACTGAAGCGCGCGCGCCGCTTCAGGAGGATAGCTCCAACGCCAAGGTATAAGGGTGCCGTCCGGACGAGGAAGGCATCACCCTCGGCGACACAGCAACTCATTCAGGGTGTCCGTGATGGTTGTTCATGTGGGGACCCAGTGGAGCCAGCGGCCCAGGCACACCAACGCACCAGCGGCCCGGAAGACATCCCGGACGCGGTACAGCAGCCCTCGCCAGCGGCGCAGCGCCCACGCGTTCGCCAGGTGGGCGATCGTCTGCTCCACCAGCGCCCGTAGCCCCGTCTGACAGCGGGAGTCAGCGTCACCGTGCCGATGAAGTCCGTTCATCGCATGATCCATCAAGCCGACCGACCCGATGGAGCCGTCGAGTGGGCCTGCCCGCAGTGCGGCCGCTACACCGTCTCACGCCTACGGCCCAGAGGTGGTTCTGACCGCGAGCCCGACTGCGTCCACGTGCCGGGCGCCGGGTTCCCGCCCGCCCCTGACGGCCTCCAGATCCCGACCCCCTTCGACCGGGAGTGGCTCCGCCGCCGCGGCATGGCGTGGTAGTGGCCGGCATCCTGGCGCGAGGATGGTCGCCCCGAGGCGCGGGTCCTGGCGAAGTGCGCGTCCAGGTCGTCGACGTAGAGGTGCGCGCCGTCCGACCTCCATCTCCTCGTGCCCGATCAGCCGGCAGCTCGACCAACGGCGAATGCGGCCCGTCAACCGCCGGAGTAGGCGCCCGGCTGCGGATGCGCCGGCTGGGGTGGCGGGCCGCGCCCGCCGGCGGCCCTGCTCGTACGCCCCGCCCCGCGACCCCGAGCGATCTGTACGCGGAACGGTGCAGGCCAAGAGCCTCCCCCCGTCCGACGACGGTTGGCCGCCCGACCGGGACCATGGAGCGCACCACGACGGATGCGGCCCGGCCCCGGGCCGAGCGCTTCAGGAGGCTCCGATGGCGTTCAGCGGACAGGTGCTCGACAACCCGATCAGCAAGGAACGGTTCATCTTCCACCAGACCTCGGACGACACCGCGGGCGAGATGCTCGCCTTCGACCTGGTCGTCCACCCGGACGGGCGCGTGCCCGGCGGTCACGTCCACCCGGTGCAGCAGGAGAGCTTCGAGATCCTGCGCGGCACCGTGAAGTTCCGCAAGGGCCTGCGGACGGTCATCGCCGCTCCCGGCGACACCGTCGTGGTCCCTCCCGGCGCCTTCCACCACTTCGCCAACGCCGGCGAGGAGCCAGCGGTCGTGCGGGTGCGGGTGGAGCCGGCGCTGCGCATGGAGCACCTGTTCGAGACGGTCGCCGCGCTGGCCGGCGAGGGCCGCACCTTGCGGTCGGGCATGCCCAAGCCGCTCGACCTGGCGGTGTTCATGCGCGAGTTCGAGAACGAGGTCCAGGCGCCGCTCGCGCCCGGCCTGGTCCGCGCGGTGATGGCGCCGCTGGCCTGGATGGCGGTCCGCCGCGGCCTGGACCAGCGCTACCGCGAGCTGTTCGGCCCCGCCGGCCGGCGGCCCACCCCGACGCACCCGGGCGCCGGCAAGGTCTCGGGCACCCGCCCGGGCCCGGCCCGCCCGGCCGGCTCCCGGCCCCTCAGCCCGCGGGCGGCCGGCCGGCCGCGCGTGACCGGCCCGCGGGCCTGACGAGGCGGCACGACGAACCGCACGGCAAGAAGGTGAATCGAGATGATGGCCTGGTACTGGGACGCCCACGGCGGCGCCCGGGCTTCTGGGTCTGGCTTGCCTGGATGGTGCTGTTCCGGGGCGGCCTGCTGGCAACCGGCGTGTACTTCCTCCGCCGTCGCCCGACCTGGTCGAGCGCGGGCCCGTCCGCCGCGGACGTCCTCGACGAGCGGTACGCGCGCGGCGAGATCGACGACGAGGAGTACCGCCAGCGCCGCGTGACGCTCCGAGAGCAGCGCCACGCCGGCAGACCTGACGGCACCACCAGCGACCCGCCCGTCCCACTGGGCGGGTCGCCGCGCGTCCTGCTTAAGGCTGGCACCCGAAAACCGGAATGATTTCGGCGCGGTCCCGGACCTGGATCTCATGGACCAGGGTGTGCAGCAGCCGCTTCCCTCGGCGACGGCGACCCGAACCTGTTCGGCCAGGTCGGCGAGCTGCCGGCGGGTGGGCGGCCGGATGTTCGTCGCATCCAGGGCGGCGCGAAGCTCGTCCTGGCGGACGCGCAGCTCCGCGATCGTGCCGCCGAGCTTTTGGACGCGCTGGCAGCAGGTGTCCTCTGACAGGGTCCCGCTACGCCAAGCAGCTCGAGTGGCTAGCTCTGCTGGGAGCCTACGCCCGTCCTGCTTTTCCACCGCTACCTGGATGCCACCGCACGGTCAGATGGTGGCGTACAGATCCACTGGAACTCCGTCAGGGTCACGAAGCTGCGCGTACCGCTGTCCCCAGAATGCATTCCACGGCTCCTTGTCCCCCTGGAAGCCGGCTGTGGTCATGCGGGCGTAAACCTCATCGACCTGCGGGGGTGACTCGCATTGGAAGGCGAGCGCCAACTGGTTGCCCGTTTTGCGGTCCCAATCCGGCCGGAACTTCCGTATCTCCGCTTCGGAGTCGATCATTAGGCGTATGCCATCGGCGATGTCGATGTTGACGTGTCCCTCCTCGGGAGTGTCTGGCACGTCAAGGCCGAGATGACGGTAGAACTCAAGCGAGCGAGCCATCTCGGAGGTCACAATGCCGACCGCGTTGAGCACTGGGGTCATCGAAAGTCCTTTCGAAGCGCGTCCATGGACCAGTTGTAGCCGCTGCGAATGCTAGAGGTCTTGAACGTTTCGGACGCGCAGAGCGTTGCCATGCCCAGGACAGCGGCTCAACGACTGCGCGGTGCTGGTCCGCCGCGCCGGTGGCCGATGTAGCCGTCCCGGTGGACCTTGGCGTGGTGGCCTGGCAGCCGGATGGTGGGGCCGCTGACCAGGGGTGTTGCTGCTGCTGGTGGGGTATTCGGATTGTGGCAAGCTGAGTCCACTCCACCAAACCGCTGGGCATGGCATCCGAGAGACGACGCTTCGGCTGCCCTTGCTGTTGGTTTGGCTTGCGGGCCGTCTTGGGCCGTCCGGCTCGCATGCGCGCACCGGTCGAGCTGTCTGCGGAGCTGGGGGCCCTGCTGCTACTCGGGCCCCTGATGGAGGCGATGCAACCGCCAATGGGGGCATGCTTGCTATCGAAGGAAGCGAGGAGCGCGATGCCGTTTCGCCGCCGCCCCCAGAGCCTGGTCGGAATCCTGCTGCACACCTACTGGACCGCGTTCGCGGACGACCCGCTGTCGGCGCTGCTGTTCGTGGTGCTGGCGTCCACCGCGATCGTGCTGCTGGCGCTGGTCGTCGATGTCGCAGTGTTCCTGGTCGCGCAGCTGGTGGCGGCCGTGCTGTGAGCGCAGGCGAACCGCCATTCGGCGGCCAGCCGGCCAGGACGAGGCCTGCCGATGTGGTTAGGGCGCGGGGCCGGTGGCTCCGGCAGGCCTTGACCCACAGATGCGCATCACGCCGCCCGGCCCCAGCGTCCACCCGATCAGGGAGCCGCGCCGCGTGCGGCGGCACTTGGCCCGCCGCCATCCGAGCTGACCGTCGAGATCGGCGCGCTCAACGTCGGACTGGACCGTCTCACCCGCCGCGCCGCGACCCGGCTGCTGGCCGGTCCGGCGTTGGGGTCCAGAACGCACGGAGACGGTGAGAGCACCAGATTCTGAGTTTGGTGCTCCACGGTTCGGGCGTGGTCATCCCGATGGTCATCTAGACGATCCAACTGGCCCGGCCAGAACCCAACTGGACAGACGACACGCCCTACCTGACCAGCCTCAGTCCAACTGGAGCCGACCAGTCAGACGCTGATCATCCGCCTACGGATCTGGCGGTTGGGGGTTCGAGTCCCTCGCGGCGTGCCCGTTTCAGCTGGTCATCCCTGAAGGAGTGGGGCCTGTCAAGCCCTCCTGGTTGGTCTGACTGTGTTCTTTGTTCTTCCTCGGCTCGGTGTTGGGGCGTGCCGGGTCAAGGCGGCGGGGTCAAGGCGCGGCCGGGAGGCGCCCGCGAAGCGGCCGGAGGGCCTTGACGCCGACGCCGCACGGCGCAGCTTGGTCGACGCCG
>WNGP01000826.1_pt1 | contig 24992 bp, 17 predicted proteins | sample 5407671 | NCBI WGS metagenome assembly WNGP01 (sample SAMN13153381, study PRJNA577476) | soil metagenome | isolation source: 40 cm soil or saprolite under Garry oak tree replicate 2 | place: USA:California | collected 2016-06-15
GGCTTTCCAATCTATCTTCCCTGTAAGAAGTGACAGTTGAGCCTTCTGGCGACGTATTCCAACCTTCTTAACTGGAAATTGTCCAGGTGTTGGCCGCAATTCTGCTCCGCCCGCCGGTCGGTCCAAGCAGAGTGGAACGTAGCGAGGAAACTCGTTCCAAATGCGAGCGAACTCGATAGCAAGAATTCCGGGGAAGAGGTGCTAAATGAAGGGCCGCACACTGGTATTATCGATAGCTTTGCTTGCCGGAACCGCCTTTCCGGCGCAGGCCATGGCTCAGTCGGATTCCAATCAAAAGGTGGAAGAACTGCAAAAACAACTCGACGAACTGCGCAAACAAATGAGCAAGCTCGAGGCGCAGCTCGGCGAACTGCGAAGCAAGGCGACGGAGGCTGCCGCCCCCACGGCAGCCCCGCCGGCCGCGCAGGAAGGTACCATCCAAGCAACGCTGCCCCCGGCGCAAGCTGCCCCTTCCAAGCAAGTGGGAGAGGCGACGGCAACCTACACTACCTTCTCCGAGGACAGTGTTGCTGCTGCGCGTTTTAATAACGTTCCTCTTGATCCCAAATACCACGGTTTTTTTCGCTTACCGGGTACGGAGACGCTCCTGATACTTCAAAACGGATTTCATCTACGATCTCAAACCAGCCGGAAACACGGACGCGTTCGTCCCATCTTCGATTCCCATCCCGACGGTGGTCGGCGTGAACAATACGACCGTTTCGATCCGTCCGACACGCCTGAGTCTTGACTTTAGAGTTCCCACCACGAACATTGGAGATGTGCGCTTCTACGTCGAGGGCGATCTCTTTGGAACTAATGCAACTACACCCCGCTTACGTCATGCCTACGCTCAGGCAAGGAACGTCCTGATTGGCCAAACCTTTTCAAATTTCATGGACCCGGACGGATTCCCTGACACTCTGGACTTCCAGGGACCCAACGGCATGGTGAGCGTGCGAAATCCGCAGCTGCGCTATGGACTCGCGCTGACACCGAGTACGACTCTGTACATCTCCGTGGAGAAGCCCAGTTCTGACGTAATCTTTAAGACTCCGCAATTCTCAAACCAGCCCAATGCTCCTGGCCCGGATGGCGCGATCCGGTTGCGTCAGGAATTCGAACGGGGACATTTCCAGGTCGCCGCAGTATTTCGTTCCATCGCTGCTTTTGTTCCAACCACACCGACGCCGAAAACGGATTCTGTTTTTGGATGGGGAGTGAATGTCTCCACTGGGCTAGAGACATTCGGCAAGGACGAAGTAATCTTTGCCCTGGCCTTCGGGCACGGAATCTCTCGGTATCTCCAGGACACCTCCGGACTGGGGATTGACGCAGAACCAAAATCCTCCACGGGCCTGAAAGCTACTCCCGCGGTGGGAGTTGAGGCAGCTTATCAGCATTATTGGCTGAAGACGCTGCGGTCTAGCGCCATCTACTCCTACGCCGCAGTGAACAATACGGCCTTCCTCGCCTCAGCGGCCCCGGCCACATATAACCATGCCACTTACATGGGCTCCAACTTGATTTGGAATCCGTATGGGTCGCTTAATGTCGGCGTGGAGTTTCTCTACGGCTGGGCAATGGAGCAAAGCGGCCTAAAGGCAAATGCGCCACGCATTCAATTCAGCGCAAAGTACAGCTTCGTGAAGGTGGACGCAGACCGGTAGAGGTTTCTGCGCCGTGAGCCTTGCGGCTCAGGTTCACTTGTGAGGCAAAGACCCTCTTGAGACCGCTCAAATGACCAGGGATACGCGTCCGTCTCGCATGATTCGGGCTCCGCATTTAGGGAGAATCGCTCCCGGTTTGACGAGCCTGCTGAAATATCAGCGATTGGACCTCCCTTGGGATCTGCGCGCTGGATTGTCGGTTGCCGCAGTAGCGCTCCCGGTGGGTGTGGCCTATGCACAACTCGCCGGATTCAACCCTGCTGTGGGGCTATATTCAAGCATCCTTCCCCTTCTCGCATACGCGATCTTCGGAACCTCTCGCCAACTCATCATTGGCCCCGATGCAGCCACCTGCGCCCTGGTAACGGCAGCGGTGGCTCCTCTGGCCTCCGGCGATCAGCAGCTCTACGAATCTTTATCCGTAACACTGGCTGTCCTGGCAGGCATCTTGTGCATCGGAGCCAGCTTCTTGAAATTGGGCGCACTGGCGGATTTCTTGTCGAAGCCAATCCTGGTCGGGTTCCTGAATGGAATCGCGTTAAGCATCATTCTCGGTCAGATTGGCAAGATCTTTGGTTATTCCATAACGATGGGAGGAATCGTACCGCGACTGACGGAATTCATTGAGAAGCTCGGGCTTACGCATTGGCCTACGCTCGCCGTGGGTTTGGGCACATTTCTGGTCTTGCTGGCCGCGCCACGGCTGTTTCGCGGGATTCCTGCAGCGCTCGTGGCCATTATCGTCGCGGCGATAGCCGTTCGCGTGCTGGGTCTGGAAGGGCAGGGCGTTAAGACCGTCGGTGACGTGCCGGCCGGGCTTCCTCATGTCCGAGTTCCACAGGTTCCCCTGGCTTTGCTTCCCAGCCTTCTCGGAGATGCTGCAGGTTTGGCGCTCGTCACCTTCTCGAGCATGATGCTGACCTCGCGCAGCTTCGCCTCCAAAAACAAATACGACATCGACGCGGACCGGGAATTCGCGGCCCTCGGTGTGGCCAATATTGCCTCCGGACTTTCTCAAGGTTTTGCCGTCAGTGGTGCGGATTCTCGAACCGCCACTAGCGATTCGACTGGCGGGCGAACGCAGCTTACCGGACTTGTCGCGGCCGCAACCATCGCAGTTGTGCTGCTGTTTTTTACCGACCCTCTACGGTATGTCCCGGTTGCGGCTCTCGGTGCGGTACTCGTCAAGGCCGCGCTGTCTTTGATCGATGTTCCCTCGCTACGCACAATCTATAGGATTGACAACCGGGAGTTCGCATTATCGGTCCTTGCCACGTTGGGTGTGGTGGCAGTTGGCGCGATTCAGGCCATTCTCGTTGCGGTGGTTTTGGCGATCCTACGTTTCATAAGACTCGTATCACACCCAAAGATCGAGATCCTCGGAGAAGTGCAGGGCCTGCCAGGCTTTCATTCGATTGAGCGTCACCCCCAGGCCGCGACCATACCGGGTCTGACCCTTTTGCGTTTCAATGCGCCACTGGTGTTTTTCAACGCCCCCTATTTTAAGCGTGGAGTGATGGCAGCTGCGGACGCTGCGGGCCCTTCCCTGAAGTGGCTCGTGCTCGATATGCTCCCGATTACGCTCGTCGATGCCAGCGGACTTTACACCGCAGACGAAGTTGCGGACGCTTTGCGGGAGCGGGGCGTGCTTCTGGCCGCCGCGGGCCGGCAGACGGAATGGCGCCTCTGGGTGGAATCCCGGAGACGTGCCCCTGGTGATCGCAAGATACCTTTCTACCCCACATTCGGTGAGGTGATCACGGCCTATCAGAGCATGCAAGCTCTCCGGAGCGAGTCTCCATGAAAGCGGCGCGAATGGACTTGACCTTGCCCGGAGAGCACCGAAAGCCACGTCTTGGCACTGAAGCACGCGCAGGGCGAGTGCTTGGCGTGCTCCTTTTTACGGTCGTCTTCCTTACCTCCGGCACTCGTGGCCACTGGTTTGTTTCGGTTGGCCAAACATTCAGCGACGCTCGTCCCGCTTCGTCGGACAGCAGCTTGCTTCGCGAGATCATCACCTCGGGCCGTCTTACAGATCTGCGCTGGCCTGACTTTTCCGACTACCGGGACCACCTTCGGAGCCTTTACGAGCCGAACGCCTTTAGCTTGTTGTGGATTCACCAAGGACGGCCTACGCCACAAGCGTTAGCCATCATCGAAGTCTTCGAACAGGCGGACCGGAATGGATTGGACACGGAAGATTATGACGGGTCTCGCTGGAAGGAGCGGCTGGCACGAGAGTTCCAAGCAGGCAATGATGCGCGCTTCGATGCGGCTCTTTCGGTTTGCGTCATGCGCTATGTTTCTGACCTGCACATTGGGAAGGTCAATCCCAGACATTTCAGTTTTGGCCTCAGCGTCGAAAGCAAAAAGTATGACCTGCCGCGATTCATTCGTGATCGTCTCGTGACTGGCCAAGATATCAAGGAAGCACTGGCCGAGGTCGAGCCGCCTTTTCCAGGGTATAAGCGCACCGTGGCGGCGCTCCGCAACTACCTTGATATCGCCCAACAAGATGACAGTGAGAAGTTGCCCGTTCCTTCCAAGACGCTCGAACCGGGAGACCGGTACGTCGGGGTGGTGCGCCTAACACGTTTGCTTCAGTTATTAGGGGACCTGCCGAAAGAGACACCAGTCCCCTCCGACGTTCTTTACGATGGGGCGGTCGTGGAGGGGGTGAAACGCTTCCAGCAGCGCCACGGTCTTCCGCCAGACGGGCTCCTCGGAGAACAGACTCTGAAGCAACTCAACACGCCCTTGAGTTTCCGGATACGGCAACTACAGCTGACGCTGGAGCGTTGGCGCTGGGTTCCTGAGGAGTTCCCGCAGCCGCCGGTAGTGGTAAATATTCCGGAATTTCGACTGCGCACTTACGACGATGTTGGCCGAAGCGTTCTATCCATGAATGTAGTTGTAGGCAAAGCACTCCGGCACGAGACGCCTGTCTTTGAGAAAGACATGCGTTTCGTTGTATTTCGTCCGTACTGGAATGTGCCACCAAGTATCCAACGCTCCGAACTTGTTCCCGCGATTCGGCGCGATGTCAATTACGTCGCAAAGCACAACTACGAAATTGTCACGCAGGATGGACACTTTGTTAGCGCTGGTCAGGCGAGCGACGACGTTCTGCAGAAACTCAAGTCAGGCAAGCTGGCCATTCGACAAAAGCCGGGGCCAACGAACGCCCTTGGTTTGGTCAAACTTATGTTTCCGAACGAGTACCACGTTTACCTGCATAGCACGCCTTCGCAGCAGCTCTTTGCACGAGCCAGGCGGGATTTTAGTCATGGATGTATTCGCGTGGAGAAGCCCGCCGAATTGGCTGCTTGGGTTCTAAAAGACAAGCCCGAGTGGAGTCTGGAGCGCGTTCGCGCTGCGATGCAGGGTGGAGAGGATAATTTCCAGGTGAACCTGACCAAGCCGATCCCTGTGCTCATCCTCTACGGCACGGCCGTCGTCGATGAAGAGGGACGGGTACATTTCTTCGATGATCTCTATGGCCACGATGCCGCCCTTGAGAAGGTACTGGCCAAGGGATACCCCTATCCCGGGTAGTCGCTTTGCGGGAGGAGTGATTCGCGATGGGAAATAAGGATGACGGCAAGGCTAACGGCCGTTTGAAGCGCAAACAATACGAAAAGGAGCTCAGCAGACTTCAAGCTGAACTTTGCAAGCTTCAGGACTGGGTCAAATATAAGGGTCTGCGTGTCGTCGTGGTGTTTGAAGGTCGTGACGCCGCAGGCAAAGGCGGCACCATTCGTGCGATTACCGAACGGGTCAGCCCACGGGTGTTCCGCCTTGTAGCACTGCCCGCTCCATCCGATCGGGAAAAGAGCCAAATATACATCCAGCGCTACATCAGGCATTTCCCTGCGGCGGGAGAGATCGTAATCTTCGATAGAAGCTGGTACAACCGTGCTGGCGTGGAATATGTGATGGGTTTCTGCACGAAGGAGGAACACAGCAGGTTCTTGGAGCTCTGCCCCGTAGTCGAGAATTACGTCGTGGATGGCGGTGTTATTCTCATTAAATACTGGATGGAGGTTGGAAAGAAAGAGCAGCAGCGCCGATTTGAGGCCCGCATCAGCGATCCGGTTCGTCAATGGAAGCTAAGTCCGATGGACCTGGAATCATTTCGCCGCTGGTATGAGTACTCGCGAGCGCGCGATGAGATGCTGAAAGCCACTGATACAAAGCATGCGCCCTGGTACATCGTTCGTTCGGACGATAAGAGGAGAGCCCGGCTTAACTGCATCTCACATTTGTTGAGCATGATCCCTTACGGTAAGGTGCCCCGCGAAACAGTGAAGTTGCCTAAGCGTAAGGATAAAGAGAGTTATGACGACCAGGCCCCGCTAAGGGCGAGACACTTTGTCGCTGAGAAGTTCTAGTTGTTGGCGGGCCAGCGTAGCCGGGGCGCAGGTTGTGCCTCCCTTCGGCCCACTTTCTCCTTGACGAGCATCTGCTTCGTACCATTACTTGAATCCTTCTTCTGAAAATTGATTGTTCGTGCCCGCGACGCTGAAGCTGAAATACGCTTTGCTAGAGCTTAATGCCACGAAAAAGCTAAACACAACAGGCGTGCCTGGGCACGTCGTTGTGGCTGGAGGCGTGGCTGTCAGAGGTGTGGCGGTCAGTTGTCCAAAGGCGGTCGGCCCCGTTTCTTGATATGTGCCCGTGATTTGAGCAAGACAGGAACCTGCAAAGACCATGTTGCCGGTGAGACTACCGTTAGTGGCGGTGGTGGCTCCAACGAGCGGTCCGTTCCCAAAGGCGAAAGTTCCGCTGAACTGCGGCGGATTCTGCGCCTCAACCGAAGATGAGATTTTTCCGCACCCCCACGCCGCGATGAGAACTGCCGTGATTAATACAATGACTGCTTTCATGGTCTCCCCTCTTCTCCTGACGCCCAGTGTCCCTAGGCGCGCCGTTGCATCATGAGGTAAAGTCTAGCTGTCGCCGAGGCATTCTTGCCAGTGTCGGCAGCCTCAAAGACCGGGGCTTTTCAACTACGTCCTATTGGCGGGTCAACCGCGACCGGAAGCGGCGCCAGCCTTGGCATGCGCCGCTGCTAGGGCCGCCTCCAAAGCGCTGGTGACTGCGGCGACCTTGCCAAGCTCAAGAGCCTGTTCGGGCGTAGTCGTCGCAAACAGATGCATGATGCCGGCAATCAGACCCGTCCACCCGGTCTGGTGGCTCGCTCCCAGGCCGGCGCCGTTGTCGCCGTGGAAGTACTCGTAGAACGAGACGCAATTTCGCCAGTGGGGATCTTCTTGAAACTTTTTGGTTCGTCCGTACACCGGCCTGCGACCGTCTTGGTCTAGCAAGAAAATGTTGGCGAGACGGCGCGCCAACTCTTGCGCGATCTGATACAACGTCATCTGCCGCCCCGACCCGGTCGGGCACTCTACAATAAAACCATTCCCGTAGTACATGTAATACTGCAACAGGGCGCGGATGAGCAGAGCGTTGACGGGCATCCAAATCGGACCGCGCCAGTTGGAATTGCCCCCGAACATGGCACTATCGGATTCTGCCGGCAAGTACGACACGCGGTACTCCTGATCACCCGAACGAAAAATGTAAGGATGCTCGGCATGGTAACGGGACAGAGCACGAATGCCGTAGGGACTTAGAAACTCATTCTCATCCAGCATCTTCGAGAGAACCTTGCGAAGCTTGCTCTCGTTCAAGATAGAGGCCAGCCGCCGGCCAATACAACCTGTTTTCGTTGGATCGTGGATGAAAGCTGTGAGTTCGGGCCGCTTCGATAGAAATCTTCGAAATTCATTGCCGAGCCGCGGGTACTTCTCAACAGGTTCTCCCTCAAGCACGGTGACGGCGCACAGCGGAAGCAGTCCCACCATGGAACGCACTTTCAGGCGCTGAGCGCTGCCATCGGGCAGCCGCAGGATGTCGTAGAAAAAACCGTCCTCCTCATCCCACATTCCAACATTCTCGCCTCCATGTACCAGCGCCGCGGCAATCCACAAGAAGTGCTCGACGAGCTTGATGCACATCTCGGTATAAGCTGGTCTCTCCAGGGCCAACTGTAGGGCGATCTCTAGCATGTTCTGGCAGTACAGCGCCATCCAAGCCGTACCGTCTGCTTGTTCAAGGTATCCCCCGGTGGGAAGCGGCGCACTGCGGTCGAACACACCGACGTTGTCAAGCCCCAGGAAACCGCCCTCGTAAGCGCTCCTACCGGTGCGGTCCTTACGGTTCACCCACCAGGTGAAGTTTAGCAGTAGTTTCTGGAAGCTGCGCTCGAGCCAGTCCACGTCACCCTTGCCTTGCCGGGCTTTCTCGACACGGTAAGCAAAGATCGTGGACCAGGCATGCACCGGAGGATTGACGTCGCTGAAGTTCCACTCATACGCAGGTAGCTGGCCGTTGGGGTGCAAATAATGGTCGCGCAACATGAGGTCCAACTGCTGCTTGCTAAAGTCTTCGTCAACCAGACGCAGAGCCAAAACATGAAAGGCCAAGTCCCAAGCGGCGTACCAAGGGTATTCCCATTTGTCCGGCATCGAGATGATGTCCGCGTTGTACATGTGATGCCAGTGCTCGTTGCGCGGGGCTGCACGCCGATTCGTTTTGAAAGGATCGACGTCATGCTCCTCGAGCCACCGGTCGACGTCGTAGTAGTAAAACTGCTTGGACCACAACATCCCGGCAAGCGCTTGGCGCATGACATTCGCCTCGTCGGCGGTCAACGACGACGGGATGACCGCTGCATAGAACGTGTCCGCTTCCCGCTCGCGCATCTGCATGACTACGTCGAAGCTTGTCGCAAAAGAAGCGAATTGGCTGTCTTGTTGCGGCGGTAATGGGGGCGCCACGTCGCTGAGACGCAAGCGAACGGTTTGAAATTGTCCCGGTCCGAAGGTCAACCGATAATGGGCAGCCGCTTTGGTCCCAATGTTTTGCGGGTTTACCGCCCCTTCGCGGCGATCGACGATGTAGTCGTTGATACCGTCCTTGACATAGGGCGTCGGGTTAGGCGCTTGAAAGAGACGCTGCTTATTCGTTTCATTCTCGGTGAAAAGCAATCGAGCCGCGCCGTCACAGTACAAGAAACGATCACCTAATTCAGGGTGAGAGGCGGAGATCACACTGTTGCCTGCCCCGGTTGGTACCTTTTGCAGCACGGGCCGAGGGACACCTTGTCTCCTGGACCAAACATTTCGAAACCAAAGCGTCGGAAGCAGATCGAGCGTAGCCGGCTCGGACCCGCGATTGAAAATCGTTATTCTAACCAGGATGTTTTCCGGTTTCTCCTTGGCGTATTCCACAAACACATCGAAATAGCGATCATCTTCAAAGATGCCAGTATCGATCAGCTCGTACTCAAGCTCGTTCCGCGTTCTTTTCCGGTTGTTTTTTACCAGGTCGTCGTATGGGAATGCTCGCTGCGGATATTTGTAGAGATATTTCATGTAGGAGTGCGTTGGCGTGCTGTCCAGATAGAAGTAGTACTCCTTGACATCTTCGCCGTGATTACCTTCACCGTTCGTCAGGCCGAAGAGACGCTCTTTCAGGATGGGGTCCTGGCCGTTCCACAACGCGAGGGCAAAGCATAGATATTGTTGATCGTCGGAAATACCCGCGAGCCCGTCTTCGCCCCAGCGATACGCGCGCGATCGTGCCTGGTCGTGACTGAAATAGTCCCAGGCATTGCCATCTTGACTGTAGTCTTCGCGAACGGTGCCCCACTGGCGCTCACTCAGGTATGGCCCCCATTTTTTCCACGGCACACTTTGCAGGCGCGCCTCCCTCAGACGTGTCGCTTCTGTCGTTTCGCCCATGATGAGGCCTCCTCGGCGTGTCCTCGCGTTTGTGTCGCGCACCTCGCCGATTTATCCAGCAGAACCCTTCGCGGAGGTCGCACAACCAGGGCCTCTGGCCGACGAAAACACCGAGATGCCTTAGCACTTTCTTCGCTATAGACTAGAGATGGAACTGTTAATACTTACAGTGTCGTTCAAGGATAATGTTCATCGATAAGTGAGAATGAGTTTTTGGACCGCAGGTTTGTGCGGGATCACTGTCTGTTTCAGCGGCAGTCTCGCCGCCAACGTTGGCCATGCTCAGGATCTCGCTCCTCGGGCCTACGTCATTACGCCCATCCATTCGAATGCGATCACGCTGACGTATTCCTTTTTTGATGGCAGCCTTGTCTTTGAGGGAACCATCCCCATCACGGGCGCTCAAGCGAGGGTCAATGTCACGATTTTTAATTACTCCCATTCCCTTAAGCTTTTCGGACGCACGGCAAACTTCACCGGTTCGTTACCCTATGGCATAGGACACTTACGGGGCACCGTTGTCGGCGCGGAGGCCCTTGCGTACCGATCCGGGCTCCTGCCGGCCTCTGTCCGCTTCTCTGTGAATCTCGTGGGCGGCCCCGCAATGAACGTCGCCGAATACACGAAATGGCGGCAAAGAACTATTGTAGGCATCAGCCTCAGGCTAGTTCCGAAGACTGGCCAATACGACCCGACAAAACTGATCAATTTCGGCACCAACCGCTGGGCCTTCAAACCCGAGCTCGGCTTTTCCGAGCGCTGGGGGCATTGGATTCTGGATGCATACGGAGGAGCTTGGCTCTATACCACGAACCCCGAATTCTTTTCGCACAATCAGTTTTCGCCCGGCACGAACACGCAGACGCAAAGCCCCATCGGCTCTTTCGAGGGGCACCTCAGCTACGATTTCAAGCGGCGGCTCTGGGTGTCTCTCGATGGCAATTATTGGTTTGGCGGCACGACAAGCCTAAATGGAGTAGAAAACTTCAGCACTCTTCAGCAGAATTCGCGGGTCGGAGCTACTGCTGCGATCCCTTTAAGCAGGCATCAGTCAATAAAACTAAGCTACAGCAGTGGCGCATACGTTCGGTACGGGGGGAACTTTCAAAATGTCTCTGTGGCTTGGCAATATTCCTGGCTGGGGAGACCTAATTAGCTGATTGAAACCTTTTTTTGCCTGGGTGGACGGAGGGTGCAATTTTGATGAATTTCCCACTGCTTGTGTTTGCCATGTCGTTTCTGTTGTTGTCTCTGGCCGCTGCGGTCGGTGACATTGTCCGCAGCAAAATCCATCCCTTGGTGGAAGAAGAGCGGGATGATTTTGGCATTATCCTCAGCGCAACGCTGACCCTGCTCGGACTCCTCATAGGTTTCAGCTTTTCCATGGCCATCAGCCGGTACGATCAGCGCAAGAATTACGAAGAGGCTGAGGCCAACGCGATCGGCACGGAGTATGTGCGGGCGGACTTGCTTCCCCCTGGAGACAGGGCGAGAGTACGTGAACTACTCAGGATGTATGTCGATGAGCGCGTGCTGTTCTACACCACGCGCGACCGGGGCGGGCTTGCCAAGATTAATACCGATACAGCCGAACTGCAGAATGAGCTGTGGGCGACCGTCCGACCGGCAGCGACTGGCCAGCCCACGGCCGTTGTTGCCCTCGTGATTTCCGGCATGAACGACGTGTTGAACTCGCAAGGATACACGCAAGCGGCGTGGTGGAACCGCATCCCTCTTGCAGCATGGGCGCTGATGGCGGCCATCGCCGTCTGTTGTAATTTGTTGGTCGGCTATGGCGCACGGCGGAGAGATTGGCACATATTTCTGATCTTACCGATTGCTGTTTCCCTAGCGTTCTTTCTGATATCGGACATTGACAGCCCACGCGGCGGGGCCATTCGGGTGGCACCCCACAATTTGATTAGTGTTTCCGAATCTTTGCGGGCGCAATAGATTCTACGAAATGTTCGCTAGATGCGCTGATGCGCTGGTACCTCGCGTTGCCTTTTTATTGCGGGCTAACGCTTGACCGGAGTCCGAAAAACCATCGTTTGGCTGGGGCAAAAGCAGAACTCTTCTCGACCGCGGATCGCTTTCAGGAAATCATTGGCAGGTGCCGTCGTCCACGAACTGGTTGTTTGCCGCCATGGCCGCCAGGGAGTGAGCGCAGCTCAGAATTTTCTGGTCTAAGGGGTCATTGTCCAGGGCATCGGGTGAAACATAGGTGCGCGACCTATTTGCTTCCACAAATCTATTGCTCAACTGCTTCATGTTGTTGAATTCATTGTTCAGCAATCGCAGACCGTTTCGGTCCGCGTCGGTTGAGGCGGCTACGGAAACCAGCCGGAGGTTCTGTTGCGCCTGCCCACGAAAGCTTGCGACCCAATCTTCCGTCACTGGATATCCCTGGCGAATGGCATTTATCAGGGCAATCCGCCACTCCCTGATTACGGACATCTCCTCGATCCCTGCCTTAAGGAAATCTTTGGAGAATCCAGGCGTGGTTGATGGACTCGCCTCCGAATTGGTTGCCGGAGTATTTGCGGTCGGCGGCGACAGGCTCAATACCATTTGATTTCCTTTAAAACTGATTGAACCATTCGCCACCCGCGTCAATGCTTCGATATCGACATAGTAGCGCCCGCCCATTTCCATTACGGTCAGCTCTCCAGGATGTCCGGTGAGAACGAGTGTCCGATTCTGCGGAGCAGCGAATAGCTTAACGAGAACCGGCAGGGTTGAGAAAAACGCGAGCGCGAGAAAAAGGGCGATCCTGCTCCCGAGTAAAAGGGGCTTTCGAGAGTCTTTCTGATCGACTTCGTTCCACGTCTGGGAATCTGCCATTTACCCTCGCTCGGCCTAAGTCATTAAAGCGACGATGATGGTGCCCCACGTTGTGAGCAGGATATGTCCGAACGCAACGGTGTAGGAATAACCCAGCGTGGCAACCGGGCTGTCTGACTTCTCTTGCACGGCGGCGACGCCAGCTATCATGGTTTGAGCGCCCGCGAGTCCACCGAGCAGCAGTACCGGGTTTAGCCTCACAACGTAGCGGCCAAAAAAGAGGCCAGAAATCAGGGGCGTGAGCGTCACCACAATGCCCCCCAGGAAGAGAATGTAGCCGTATTGTCGCACAGCCGTGATGAAAATCGGGCCAGCCTTGAGCCCCACCATGGCCACGAATGCCGCCAAGCCTATGTCTTTCATGAAATGAATCGCACCATCGGGTATTTTGCCGAACCATGGTTTCACCGATCGCAGCCAGCCGACCATTACACCGGCGAGCAACGTACCCACACTGGTCCCGAGAGTGATCCTTAGATGGCCCAGCGGTATCGTGACGACGGCACCAAACAAAACGCCGAGAAATATTGCTGTTCCGAGGACAATAAAATCGGTATCTTCCGTGGGATGAATCATTCTGCCAACCAGGGGCGCAAGTCGTTCGACGGCGGCCTGGGGACCGGATACTTCAAGCGTATCGCCGCGCTGAACGACGGTGCCCGGGCCAATGGGAATCGATTGCTCGCCTCGAGTGATGCGACGAATCAAAACGCCGCGCGCTTCATCGGTGTTTTCGTTGATCGCGCGGAGAGTTTTCCCCGCGAAGCGGTCGCTCGTGACATAAAGCCCAAAGGAAGCCACGGGAATGTCCAGCAATTCTGGATCCGTCGCCTCGATGGAGGAAGGACCAAGCAGATTGATTAACGCCTCGGTCCTTCCAAGAACGGCAACCGTGTCGCCTGCCTCCAGCACGGTGGTCGAAACCGGGGAGAAGATCTCGCCACTGCGACGAATGCGTTCGACAAAGAGACGTGCGCCGGACACTGATCTTTCGGCTTCAGCGATGGTTTTCCCGGCCACCTGCCCATTCGGCGGAATGGTGTACGCTCGAAAGCTGATAGGTTGCCACGCAGAGGACACGCCAAGTTTGGTGTGCTTAATGCCCAAAGCGTCTTCCACTTTCTTTGATTCGGCCCGCAGGTCTATCCCCAGGAGTTTCGGTCCGAAGCTGCTGCACACCAGGATCACGCCCAGAGTTCCGAAAATGTAGCAAATTGCATCGGCGACCGCGATGTGCGAGATCCATTGCTGCTTCTGATCATCTGAAACGGACAAGGCACGGATAGCTTCACCCGCAGTTCCGATTACCGGAGATTCGGTCAATGAGCCGGATAACAAGCCAGCGGCGTAGCCGGGATCCAGTTTCAAGAAGCGGGCGACGACGTAAGCTGCGAAAAGACCAACAACGGGCACAAACACACCGAGGAGAACCCATCGCCACCCATCGCCTTTCAGATTCTGGAAAAAACCGGGTCCGACCGAATAGCCGATCCCGAAAAGAAACAACAGGAACAGCATCGCCTTCGCTTGATCGGATACGGGCACATGAAAGAAATTTCCAATAAAAACGCCGCCCAACAGCGAACCGGTCACAACTCCAAACCCCACACCGTGAAACTTGAGCTTCCCGATGAAATATCCGATGCCAATTGCCAGATAAACGGCCATTTCCGGATATTTGGTGAAGACGGTCGCAAGCGATTTCATGTGCCGTTCCTTCTTTGCGCGGCTCTGGACCGTTCAACGGATCCAAGATGTGCGACCGTCCAGAGCCCAAAGAAGTTCCCTGCGCTCAGGCATGTGGCCCAAGAGAACCCCGGCTGAACGGGGAATACTTGTTCGCCGAAGATTGCCAAGCGGAATCGCCGACGAGCTATCGCCCCGCCGCTTTTTGCGACTTTTCGGGTTTCCCGTCGTGCTTCGAAGCCTCGAAGGCATCCCGGTAGCCGCGCGCAATCGAGCGAACCCCGCGCCCTATTTCTTCATAGACCTCGTCGTCCAAATTCGCGAGGGACACGCGCAGGGACCAGTCTGGCGCGTCGAAGCCGCCGCCATTCAAAAGCACGATTCCGTGATCGTCGGCCAAACGAAACGCCAGGTCGAGCGGATGCACGTTCTTCTTGAGGTACTCGACGGCTTCCTCCCCAATCCTCTTACGGGCAAAGAACTCGAAGTCAATCAAACCGTAATAGGCGTCGTACAGTGGGTTGGGGGAAAGCTCAATGCCTAAGCCTTCGATCATTGCCTTGGCACGCCGCTGCACAATGTCCATGCAGGCCTTTTGATAAAGCTTGGCTCCATCCATCATCTCGGCAAGAGAGAACAGGCTCATCATGACCTGCTGGGGCAGGGAAAGCCCCGAGGTGTGGTTGAGGGCCACATCCCGGCTGTCGGCGACAATGCGGTCAATGAACTTGATCTTGCGCGGCTCGAGAGTCAGCGCGCCGTAGCGTTTGTCGAGTGCCTTGAGATCGGCATCTGGCAGCTTCGTGATCAACCGGTCGAAGAGATTCTCTTCGTGCACGGCAATGAGGCCCAGCCGCCATCCGGTGGCCCCGAAATATTTTGAATAGGAGTACACGCCGATCGTGTTGTACGGCAGTTCGCCGAGCAAGGAGCGAAAGTCCGGGACGAAGGTTCCATAAACGTCGTCGGTCAGCAGCATCAGATCGGGACGCTTGGTCTTTACCAAATTCGCGATCTTGCCGATCGTCTCTTTGCTCAGCGCGACGCCCGTCGGGTTGCCCGGATTCACGATGAAGAACGCCTTGATCTTAGGGTCTTCCAGCTTTTTGAGTTCCGTATCCGTAAACTGGAAGCGATTTTCCTGAGGAGCGTGGACATTGACCACGTTGAGGGCGTAGTCCTCGAGATGAGGCATTTCGATGTAGGGCGTGAAGATCGGTGTTCCTAAGGCGATCGTGTCTCCGGGACGTAGCAGACGGTTGGCTTTCAGGGACTTAAAGATGTAGCACATCGCGGCTGTCCCGCCCTCGGTCGCGTAGAGGTCGAATTTGCCGGCGGGCCGCGGGTTCCCGCACATCGCCCACATCAAGTACTCGTGCGCGATGCGTTCATTGTGCACCAGCATGCGGTCGGGAACCGGATAGTTGTCGCCAATGATAGAGTCTACGAGTTCGTGCACGAAGGCGTCCGGCTCGAACGCGAATTTTTTTACCGTAAACGCGACCATCTGCGAAAGAAACGACGCCCCGGGCATATCGGAGTGTTTGGCGAGCCAGGCCTCCAAACGGCCCGCGATGCCCTGCGCGCGGGGCATCCCGCCGATACCGGCGGGATGTTCCATCACGCGCTTGCTCTCGGTGATGGCAAACTGACCAAGCAGGAAATAACCCTCGCGCGGAGTCGTGGCAATCCAGTTGGGGTTGCCGCGGCCGGCGTTGAGGAATGCCGATTGCGTCGTGCGGGAAGTCTTCTTAGCGAGCTTAATGAGCTCGTCCTTAATCTCGAATGGGCTTAGCGTTTCAAAGTTACGAAGCTCCAATACGTCCATGGTTATCTCCTTTTACTGGCCTCTCGCAAGCACCATGATGAGGACCATGCCCCAGATGGTGAGCAGAGTGTTGCCGACGGCGTAGGTCACCGTGTATCCGAGCGCGGGAATCTGACTTTGGGCTCGATCGCAAACCAAGCCGAGCGAAGCCGTCGTTGTCCGCGCGCCGGAGAGGATGCCGAGCAGAATTGCGTCGTGGAACCGGAAGAGGTACTTGCCGATGAACATGCCAAAGACGAGGGGCAGGGTGGTCGCGACAGCGCCCCAGAGAAACAGCCCGATGCCCTGGGTTTTGAGTCCGTTAACGAAGCCAGGGCCTGCCGAGATTCCGACAACGGCGATGAAAATGTTGAGGCCAACCGAATTCATGAACCAGACGGTGGGAGAAGGAATCCGTCCGAACAGTGGGCGCACCGAACGCAGCCAGCCAAAGACGAGGCCCGCGATAAGCGCGCCGCCCGCGGTTGAAAGTGTCAGCGGTACGCCGCTGACTTTCAAGACCAAGGCGCCGACCAGGGCGCCCAGTGTGATTGCTCCGCCGATGAACGCGACATCGGCGATATCGGTCGGCCGGTCCATAACCCCGAGCATTTTGGACGCAGCGGCGATATCTTGTGTGCGCCCAACGAGAGTAACTATGTCCCCACGATAAATCTGCGTGTTAGGGAGGATGGGGATTGTCGTGGCGGTTGCGCCGCGTGTGATCCTCCGCAGAAAAACGCCGCGTGAGCCGGGTCGCTGAGCGAGTTCAGCAAGGGTCTTACCATCAACCTCTTTATTGGTTACGTAAACGTCGACGCCTTCCACCGGAACGCTGAGCAGTTCGGGATCGTCGACCTCGATCGAGACTTCACTGGCGGCTTTCGTGAGCGAGTCGCGCGAACCAGCGACAGCCGCCACCTTCGCGCGTTCGCCAATGATGCTCACGAGTGCCTCACGAGAACCTGCGATGGCCACAACGTCGCCCTCACGCAATACGGTGTCTGCGGTCGCTTCCTCAATGACCCCGTCACGACGCAGGCGTTGGACAAAAACGCGCGCATTGGGGACCATGGCCTCCGCCTCGATAGCGCGGAGACCGATAACTCTGGCTCCAGGCGGCACACGGAATGCTCGCATTTCCCAGCGGTGCCAGGCCGTGCCGGCCCCGCCGACTTCCTTTTTCCCGCCTTGCTTCTCTTCGTATTCCTTGCAGGCAGCAACGAGGTCAATACGAAGCAATGCAGGGCCGACCAGAGCGATCACGATCGCGGAGCCAACGGTGCCGAACATGTAGGTCACGGCGTAAGCGATCGGCATGGAGTCGATCAAGCGTTTGGCGTCGGCGGCGGCCAAGCCCAGTCGATTGATCGCGTCCGTTGAGAGGCCCAACGCAGCGGAGATTGTCTGTGAGCCTGAGTAAAGTCCCGCAGCGTAGCCCAGGTCGTAGCCGGCAAACTTGGCGATTACTACCGGGACTAACAGGCACAGCACACACTGGACCACCGAAAACAGCGCCTGTGGAAGGCCGTCTTTGGCGACACCGCGGACAAACTGCGGCCCGACGCCGTAGCCGACGGCAAACAGAAACAAGAGGAAGACGGTGGCCTTCAGCGGTGCCGAGATGGTGATGCCAAGCTGTCCGATGAGCACGCCGGCCAGAAGCGTGGCGGTGACCGAACCCAAGCCAATTCCTTTGAAGGTAAATTTGCCAAAGTAGTACCCAAGAGCGAGGGTCAAGAAAATGGCGATCTCCGGGTATTGTCGGAGAGTTGCTGCGATCCACGATGCCATGCCCATCATTTACCTCCATGCTTTGTGGCGCTGACCTGTGTTAACAAGACGGAGATTAAGGTCGGCAAGAACTCAAATCACCTGTCAGAGCTGACAGGTCTCGCCGGGGTAAACGAAGGCATTCAAAGGCAAGTCGCGGCATAGGCCAAAGGTTGGTCTCTACACTCATTCTTTGAGGTGCTACGATTTCAGTACTAGCGTTGTCAGATTCCGCCCGCTAGTCTCCTGATGCCGCCCGCGCTGACTTGCCCCTGGCAGCCTTCGCCGCGTGCGTAACATCGTCACTCGGCGGCTTTGCAGATCTTAAAAAGGCTGGATTTAACAGCTTTAGTCCAAGCGCTGCCGCGTAACCGTGGATTTCCTTGACATCCAGTTTGCGCATAAACTCAATGGTTTCTGCGTCGATGACTTGGCCGGGAACCATAATTGGAAATCCAGGCGGGTACGGGATCACGAAATTCGCGGAAACCAGCTCGGGGCCGTCCTTCAAACGTTTATCGATCTCCGGGCTGAAGAGCTTCAAGTGCTCGCATTGTTGTTCGCGATAGGCTGCGAAGAATGCGGAGCGCATGTCTCCTTCGCCCGTCATGCTAGAAGGGTCTTGACGGAAGCGATTGAAGAAAGAGGTGAAGTTCGGAAGGTTCGGCACGTCCGTCATGAGGGACTTCACCCGTGCCGCAAAGGTTTGCTGCCCTGCGCTGCCTCCGTCCGCGAGTTTCTTTTCGATCCCCTGCGAAATCTCGACGAGCACTTTAATGAGCTGAGCGATATCGCTCCGCGTATTGTTGATGTTTGTCTGCAACAGAACGCTATTTCGCGATGTCTTGTTAAGCTGGATGTCGTAATCGGCCGCAAGCATATTCTTGAACTGCGTGCCGTCAAATCCCGCGGAACCGCAGACAAGCGTCAGACGTGTTACGTCGAGGGCAAATTCATCCTCTCTCAGCGCATTTACCGCCGTCCCCCAGGTCACTCCCGGCGTCAGGTAGTCAACAAACCCTGAATTTCGGAATTCGCTTGGGATCATTTCGTCCGCACCAAGCACACGAAAATATTTCGAGATTAGTGGGTGAGAGTTCACTTCGCGCCTCACATCCAGCGCTAGTTGAATGGCGCGATTGACTAGTTCATAGCCCTCCAACTCCATCTGTCGCCTGGCAACGTCCAGAGAAGCAATGATCTGCAAGTTGGGCGAAGTAGATGCGTGGGTAAAGACGGCTTCGTGAAATTGTTCCTCGACGGTGTGGTAATCCGGATCTTTCACAAGCACCATCGAGCCTTGTCGTAAGCTGGACATGGACTTGTGTGTTGAGTTCGTCTGATAGACGCGCAGGCGAACTTTGTCGGGGTTGGCAAGCAGGCGAGTCTCCAAAATCTCTTTATCGCTGGGATCGGTCCCGAGTTTCTTTTGCTGCTTTAGATACGCCTCACGGTACGCTGGGTCCTTAAACTTTCGCTCTAAAATAGCGGCGGCGCCCATCGCCGTGCGCCTGCGGTAGAAAGGGCTCCACCTTGCAAATCCAAACCATGCCTCGTCCCAGAGGAAAATGAGGTCGGGCTTAATCGCCAGACACTCCTCCATGACCCGCTCAACGTTATAGATGTGCCCATCAAACGTGCAATTGGTAAGTACCAAAAGACGCGCGCGATCCAGCTTTCCTTCGGCCTTCAGATCGAGCAGGGCTTTCTTGATAGTGCGCAGCGGGACCGCTCCATACATAGAGTATTGCGTAAGGGGATAAGCTTCTACGTAGAGGGGAAGCGCACCGGAGAGTACAGCTCCGTAGTGGTGGGACTTGTGACAATTGCGGTCGACCAGCATGATATCGCCAGGGGCCAGCAGCGCCTGTTCGACCATCTTGTTGGATGTCGAAGTGCCATTCGTGACGAAAAACACGCGGTCCGCTCCAAATGCGCGTGCTGCCTTATCCTGAGCAAGTTTGATGTTTCCCGTGGGCTCCAGCAGGCTGTCGAGACCACCTGTAGTCGCGGAGGACTCCGCAAGGAAGAGGTTTAATCCGTAAAACTGGCCCATGTCCCGAATCCAATTCGACTTGAAGATGGATTTACCTCTCGCGACGGGCAAAGCGTGAAACGTGCCTATGGGGCGTTGCGCATATTTCTGCAAGTTATCGAAATAGGGAGTGTCGTACCTGTCGGCGATACCATCGAGGATGCTCAGATGCAATTCGAGAGGCTCCTCAACTTGATAAAACACGCGCCGGATGCAGGCCCCGCCGGTGTCACCTGCAAGCTTCTCGGGTTGCCGGTCACTCAGGAAGTAAATGTCGAGCTCGGGACGCAGCTGCTTCAGTCCCTGGGCAAGGGCCAAAGAATATTCCCCGGTATCCTTATCGATATTACTGGCTGCCAGATGTGCCGTTAGAAACTCGCGCAAAACCGGACTGTAGTGTGAAGAAGCAAAAGAAATACCTTCATAGATGATAACTGCCTCTATGCTGCCGTTGAGAATGGCCCCCAGAACAGCATCTTCGAAATCGCCGACAAAGACCGGTTCGTAGATGAACTTGTCCTGAGGTCTACGCAATTTCCGCAGTTCTTGAGCCAAGTCCGACCATGTTGCGGCGCGAGCAGGACTTACCATCAATACTTCAAAATAAGGGCGGTACTGTGTCTCTCCGCCAGCCCCGGGCACACGATCAGCCAAACTTATTGCCGACTGTTTCTCGCCTTCCCAATCGGCGAGATTGGTGCGGTAGGAGTGTGTGAGAAGGGCGGTACTGATGGACTGTGCCAAATGAGCAGTTCCCGTCGCATCACCCGAGGTAATGCGTTCGCCAAGTGTTCTCAGCAGCGCTTCCCCGGGATAGGCAAAAAAATCCTCCCATTGGCGTAGTTCCTGAAAGGACGCCGAAGTCGCCTCCTGTTGCTTTTCCTTTTCAGAAGGCTGCCGGTTTGCGGCAGCTTCCCACACGCGTGCCGCTTGGAGCAGGGAGCGCCAACGGTCGAAGCGCGCCTCTGCAACGGTAAAGAACTGGTCCACTCGAGCAGCTGGTGCTTTTGCTGTGGTACTCATGATGGCTCTCCATTTCGTTCTTTGGAACCGAGCAAACGGGCACCGCTGATGTCACGACTGACTTCACACCAGACCTCATCGCGTGTGCGCCTAGGGTCACACGATAAGCCACGAAATCAGTGTGGGAACCTGTCAAAACTTACAGAAAAAGAATCGCACGATTTTCATTGCCGTCAAGTTGGCGTTTTTCGACGCTTCTTCATTATTGAAGACGAAATAGGACAGCAACAAAACTGTCAAAAGTGACGGTACCGAGCGCTTCCCCATCCGGCGCATGCTGAACTGGACAAATAATGATGACTTAGGGTGCGTACATATAGTTTGCGGCTGTTGAATAAGGCCACTCGAAGACAAGATTTATGAACTTTCCCGCGCAAGCTCGAACGCAAGCAGTCCCAGGGAGGTGTGCACTGATTGTTGATGCTGACCCACAAGTTACAAGCGCGCTAGGCAGCGTGTTTGAACCTGAACAGTGGGCTATCCTGCATGCGCCCGACAACCGCGAAGCGTTGAAGTTGGCTGAAGCGAGAGCCTTTGATCTCATCATAACGGGGGCAAAATCCACCGGAAAAGAAGACATCGATTTACTGAGGAAAATCCGCCGGGTCCGTCCGCATGTTCGTCTCATCATCCTCACGGACGCAAGTACACCGACAGACGTGATCGCGGCGATGCGGGAACGTGCATTCAGCTATTTCTCGAAGCCATTCTCGACGGCCTCACTCGCCGAGATCGTGCGCTGTGCCACAACGGAGCCCTTCTGGGATGATGGCATCGAACTCGTCTCGGCCACGCCGGAATGGATCAGCATCATCGCCCGTTGCGATAAGAACACGGCCGACAGGTTGGTCCAGTTTTTCCAGGAAGTGTCGGACCTGCCTGCCCCCGAGAGAGATGACGTGGCAACCGGTTTTCGTGAAATGTTGCTCAATGCCATCGAGCATGGTGGGAATCTCGATCCAAACCAATACGTTGAAGTCGCGTATGTACGCACGCGCAAGTCGGTCATGTGCAGGATTAAGGATCCTGGCCAGGGCTTCTCTCTAGAAGAAATTCACCAGGCAGCCGTCAGTAATCCTTCCTATGACCCGATTCGACATGCCCTTTTCCGGGAGGCCCAAGGGTTGCGCCCCGGCGGCTATGGTGTTTTGCTCACTAAGCACATTGTGGATGAGCTGGTGTACAGCGAGAAGGGAAACGAAGTTCTTCTAATCAAATATCTCTCTCCCAAGGTCCAGTATCAAGATTTTCCGGAGAATGTTCGCAGCCGAACTACTTGACGTTTTATCTGAACTAGTGTGGTTTGCAGCTGTCAGCGCCAGAACCCATCTCATGTCCCAACTCGTGGACCTCCTGGACTAGCAGTTCTGACAGTTTCGTGCGCGACCTCAAGTCGCAACGCTTAAACATTGCGAGTTGCGTCGAGGAGGCCGCGCCATGGAATTCCGTCACCTCGCGATTACGCTATCGGTGATTTGTTATGCGGTGACCGCCTACGGACAGGTGTTATCTGGGAAGGATGAAAATTCAGAGAGGACCCAAAGCTCCCAGCAGCAACGCCACGATCTGGACGAGAACCTCCTTAAGAAAGCAGTGCAGCAAGCCTCAGGATTCGGAGAGCTGGATACTCGGTATGGAACAGCCCTTTATGATCTGGCGGCATTCTATTCCGCACATCACAATTACACCCAAGCGGCATCGTTGTACGAGCAGGTTCTCACTATCGCTGAAAAAGTTCACGGACCTCAAGACCAGGATGTGGCTACCGTGCTTGATGAGCTAGCCAGGATCTTCCGTGAGCAAGCCAGATATTCCGAAGCTCAGGACCTTTTGCAGCGCGCCCTGACCATTCGGGAGCGAATACTGGGACCGCAGCACCCCCGCACGGCTACCATTCTCCATGACCTGGCAGGCGTCTACAGTTCGCAAGGCAAGTATTCGGATGCCGAGGCCCTTTACCAGAGAACTCTCGCTATTTGGGAGAAGAACCTTGCACCGGAAGATCCCAATATTCCTACCGCATTGGACAATCTTGCAACCGTGGAACAAGATGAGGGCAAATATCAAGAAGCCGAAGCGCACTTCCAGCGCGCTCTGGCAGTACGAAGGAAAGCCGTTGGACCAGAAAGTCCGAGCGTAGCAACGGTCCTCAACAATCTTGGCATGCTTTACGCCGAACGGGCTAGGTACTCGGAAGCTGAGCCACTGTTGCAGCAAGCGCTGGACATTTGGGAAAAAGCGCTCGGTCCGGAGGCCCTCCCGGTCGCCCTCGCCCTGGGCAACCTCGCCGGGGTTTGGAAACACGAGGGCAAATATTCGGGGGCGGGTACCGCTCTCGAACGTGCGTTGGCCATCTCGAGAAAGGCTCTTGGCCCGGAGAACGCCGAAGTTGCCATTGTTCTCAACAAGCTGGGAATGCTCCAGGACAGCCTGAAGAATTACACTGAGGCGGAATCCAATTTCCAGCGCGCGCTGGAGATTCGGGAAAAGACTTTTGGGCCGGAACATCCGGAAGTGGCTGACGTCTTGATTAATATCGCCCTCCTTCGCCGTGAGGAAGGGAGATTCTCCGAAGCGGAGGCTTTTTTTGACCGCGCATTGGCAATACGCGAGAAGGTTCTTGGACCGGAGCACGCCAAGGTGGCTGACGTGCTCAACGACTTGGCAGTAGTCGATGGCTCGCAAGGTAAGCATAAGGAAGCCGCGATGTACTATCGGCGAGCCTTGGCCATCTGCGAAAAAAAACTCGGGCCAGACAATCCGAACACTGCAATCCTTCTCCAAAATTTAGCCCTGGCCCAGCTGACGGCAGGCAAATATTCGGAAGCTGAACAACTCCTCGATCGCGCGCTGGCTATCAGAGAAAAGAACTTTGGGCCGAACCATCTGGAGTTAGCACCAACGCTCAGCGATCTCGCAGTACTGCGATATTTCCAGCACCAAAATGCCGAGGCTGAGGCCCTTTACAAGCGTTCGCTGGCGATATGGAACAGAAGCGGGGAGACCAGATCAACGAATTTTGGACTGTCATTGCAGAATCTAGGGGAGCTCTATCTGAAGGAACACAGGTATGACGAGGCGGGACCGCTCTTTGCGCAAGCGCTTGCCGTTAAGGAAAGTTTATTGGGCCTGGAACACCCGGACGTCGCACATGTTCTTAACGAGTTGGCCCTTTCCGATCTGCTTCAGGGTAACTATGCCGACGCCGAACCTTCCTGCCAGCGAGCACTGGCTATCTTGGAAAAGTCTTCTCCTCCGGATTACCCCGCTTTCATTCAGACCCTGAGAATCTACGCTCAGGTGCTCCAGAAGACCAACCGCCAAGCTCAAGGTGAGTTGCTCGAGAGCAAGGCGATGGTCTACGCGGCCAAAATGAGGAATAAATCCAAGAAGGACATCGCCCTTGTGTCTCCCTAATCATGGGCTTTCGCCGTCATCCCATTAACGATAAAGCACCCAAAAGAACTGTGAAGTTGACAGCCCTTTGTGCCCCCCTCATAATGCCGACCAGTGCCCCAGAACCTTCCCATTGGGTGCGAAAGGGACGCTTTTTCCCCGGGCAACGCCCTTCGTAACGGGAAACGTTATCGGACCACAGGTGCTGTACACGTTGTCAGGGACGGAGTCGGCGCTTGTCCAAAACCCGCGTACTGTTGGCTGACGACAACATTCAAGTCGTCGAGTATGTCCGTGGATTCTTATCTGGCAACTGTTGCGAAGTCGTTGGCGTGGTAATGGACGGGGAAGCGGCTATTGGCGCCGCTGCTCAATTGCTTCCGGATGTTGTCGTGCTCGACATCTCGATGCCCGTTCTTAACGGAATGGAAGCGGCCAAACGCATACTCCGGGCCAACCCTTCCACCAAAATTGTTTTCCTCACGGTTGAGAAGGATAAGGATACGTGTCGCGCCGCCCTCGAAGCGGGCGCTTTTGGCTATGTGCTCAAGCCTCGCTTGGCTACCGACCTGATTCCAGCAATTGGCCTGGCAAAAGAAGGCCATCGCTTCGTGTCCCCCGGCTGCGAATAATTCCTAACTCTTTCCGCCTGTCGTGTCAGGCGCCTTCGAAACGGCTTCCTGGCTGCGAAGTTCTAGTGCATCAGCTGATTGTTCAACGAAGTGCTTTTTAGGGCAACGACGAGACATTTTTTGAGACATTTTCCCTAGACATTTTAGACATTTTCCCTAGTGTTGACTTGTTTCTAATTTTGGTTTAAGTTAGCACCCCCCAAGCGGATTTGGTGACCTGAGTTGGGGGGTCGTCAAATATGCTGAATCAGAAAGCGGTTCTACCTTTCTTTCGATTTGGTACGCCCACCGAATCTCTGGATGCACCCTGCAGAAACG
>WNGP01001262.1_pt1 | contig 24986 bp, 26 predicted proteins | sample 5407671 | NCBI WGS metagenome assembly WNGP01 (sample SAMN13153381, study PRJNA577476) | soil metagenome | isolation source: 40 cm soil or saprolite under Garry oak tree replicate 2 | place: USA:California | collected 2016-06-15
CGGCGCAGCGGGATTGAGTACATGACGCCCAGAATCCCGCCCAATGCACAGATCGCGAAAGAGATCCAGAATGGAAAACCAGTCCACCAACCGATCATGATCAATCCCGGCAATACGAAAATGATCGACGACAGTGTGCCCGCCGCGGACGCAACCGTCTGCACAATGTTGTTTTCCTGAACTGTTGCGTCCCGGAAAGCCCGCAGGATCGCCATGGAAATCACCGCCGCGGGAATCGATGTGGAAAAGGTGAGACCGGCCTTGAGGCCGAAATACACATTCGCCGCGGTGAACACCAGCGTGATGATGACGCCGACGATTAGGCCGCGGACCGTAAGCTCGGCGCGATTATTCGCGCGGGTTTGTTGATTGCCGTTCACGATGCGACTTTCAATTCTAAATTACGTCGCCCGGCTCTCAGCCCGACCAACGCGAGCGGAGAATAGTGTGGAATGCCAAAACGGGTCAAGAAGTGTAGTTCAATCTGTCACACGGATCAGGCTGCGTCGGCACATTATCGGCGCCGCTCCGCACTTGCGCCCGACTGACGCACTGCGTGCACGCCCCAGATCAGAACTGCTCCACTGGCGAGCGTTTGGCGCCTTCGACGCTGCGCTCTTTGGCGCGCTTCTCGCCCAAAGTCGCGACACGCAGGTCCCAAATCTCATTGTCGATCTCGCGAAAGGCGGCTTCCGAGAATTCGTGGGGCGGCACGATCTTTTTCTTGAACCGTTCGACGCTCGCGAGCGCTCGATTGGTTTGATCAGATGGTAACGTGTCGAGAATCCGATGGGCGGTTTCAATCTCGGGAATGCGATGGCAAATCATGGCGAGGTCATTTCCCGCAGCGACGGCCAGACGAATCGTATCTTCGAGCTGGTATCCGGTGAGAATCGCGCCCATATCGAGATCGTCAGTCATGATGAGACCATCGAATCCGAGCTCATTGCGCAGCAAATCAGTGATGATGTGCGTTGACAAGCTGGCGGGAGTTTTTTCAGACTCGAAACAGGGATACCAACCATGACAAATCATGATGCTGTCTACGTCGTCTACGAATTCGCGAAACACAGCCAACTCATTCTGATCAAGGTCTTCGCGCGTGCGATCAATCCGCGGCAACTGGTAGTGAGCATCTGAAGTTGCAGCGGAGTAACCTGGGAAATGTTTGCCGCAGCTGGCGATCCCCCGCCCTCTCATCGCTTCATTGAACGCCCCGGCATTTCGAACGACTTGTTGGACGGTTTTGCCGTAGCAACGGCCGTGCAATGAATTGTCGGCATCATCATCAAATGAAATGTCGAGCACGGGGCACAAATCCAAATTGAACCCGAAAAGGCGCAGCAAACGCCCGGTGATATCGCCGTGACGCCTGATGAGATCGACGTCGTCCTTATCTCGGAGCTGCTGCGCGTTCGGTGGTTCGTTGCCGATCAAGCGTAATCGCGAAACGCGGCCGCCTTCCTGGTCGACGGTGATGATCGGTTCGACCTCACTCAGGTCGCGCAAATCGTCGATGAGCTTTCGCAATTGCGCGGGGCTCTCGATGTTGCGACCGAAAAGAATGAAGCCGCCGGGCTGGATTCGCCGAAACAATTTCTCCGCTTTTGCGTCAAGGCGCGGTCCGGGAACGCCTGTTAGAATTAATTGACCGAGCGAATTCCTCATAGGGCGGTGGATCGAGCAGTCGTCGCCGCGGCGACCTCGATGCTAAAACAATACGCCTTGCGCGCACTCATCATCGTCCGGCGGAGCGGACGATCCACCAGAATTAATTGACCTACTGAATCACTCTTCATAGTTTTCGGAACTTAGATGTCGATCTTCTGCGGAGAAAATAGAAAACTTATATTCTTCGCGATATTTTTCAGATGAAGATCGCAGTCTACGGCGGCACGTTCGATCCCATTCATCACGCGCATCTCATTCTCGCTCGTGAAGCGCGTGAGATGCTCGGACTGAAAAAGATAATCTTCGTTCCAGCGGCAGTCTCGCCGCTTAAAGGATCGCCAGTCGCGAGCGCGGAGATGCGATTATTGATGTTACGAGCTGCCATTGAAGATGAAGCCGAATTCGCCGCGGATGATTGCGAACTGCGCCGTTCGCCTCCTTCGTATACGATTGATACGATTGAAGAAATCCAAGCACGAGAAGGTGACACGGAAATCTATTATCTCATTGGCGACGATAACGTGCCTGCGCTCGCAAAGTGGCACCGCTTCGATGACCTGAAAAAAGCGGTTCGCTTTGTGGTCCTGGATCGCACGGGGACGAAACCAACTCACGCATATCCAATCGTGCACCGGAGGATCGACATCTCGGCCACAGAAATCAGAAAGAGAGTTGCCTGCGGCCAGTCGATTCGCTATCTCGTACCGCAGTCAGTCGAGAAAATCATTCAGAGCGAAAAACTTTACCAGGAGCAACCGAAATAACGCCAGAAAACCTAGCAAAAACCTGCGCTGAACTCGCCTCGAACAAACAGGCGGAGGAAATCGTCGTGTTGGATTTGCGTGCAATCTCCACGTTTACGGATTTCTTCGTGATTTGCTCCGCCACATCTGAGCCGCAGCTTAAAGCGATCGCAAATGAGATTGAGACGCGATTGCGAGAGGATCATTCGATTCGACCTGTGGCAATCGACGGGTTTCCGGCCAGCCAATGGATCGTTCTCGATTACCTGCAGGTGGTTGTCCACGTTTTTCACCAGGCGAAGCGCGTCTTTTACAGTCTCGAGAACCTTTGGGGCGATGCGCCACTGTTACGGTGGGAGACGGCCACGACGCGTTAATGTCGATCCACAACGCATCTCACAGCCGTTATACTTACGGCACGATCAGTTTTCATTAACGCCGGCAGCAGCCCGACGTGATGGTCCGCAGGGACATTAAGCAGCGGGTCCTTCCGCATTTGGCTGAGGCGGCGTGTCAATGACACCGCACTGCTCGAAAAAACGGCTTGCTCCGCGTCGTAGCGGTCCCCCTCGGCGAGGGACCGCATCTACGAAACGGCGCTTCTACAACTATTTCGGCGACGCAGAAGGAGCAGGGCTTGCGCTACTTTCCGGAGGTTTGACGCCCAGCAGTTCCACTTCAAAAATTAACATCGAGTTGGGAGCGATATCAGGACCAACGGAGCGCTCGCCATACGCGAGATTCGGCGGAATGAAGAATTGATATTTTGATCCGACTTTCATTAGCTGGACCCCTTCCGTCCAACCTTTGATTACTCCGTTAAGCGGGAAAGTCGCAGGTTGCCCGCGCTTATACGAGCTATCGAACTCGGTACCGTTGATGAGTGTCCCGCGATAATTAACCGTCACGGTGTCAGTTGCTTTGGGCTGCGCTCCCGTTCCGTCTTTAATGACCTTGTACTGCAGTCCGCTGGCCGTTGCTTTCACGCCCTCCTTCTTTTTATTCTCCTCCAGAAACTTCGCACCTTCCGAAGCATTCTTATCTCCTGCTGCCTTTTGTTTTTGTTCCATATCCTTTTCAAATGTCGCCATGACCTCCTTAACTTGATCGGTCGTAAGTTGAGGTTTCCCGGCGATCGCGTCTTTTATGCCGGCGGAGACCACGTCGGGATTGATCTGTACATTCTGTCGGCTGAGGTTGAATCCAATATTCAGACCAATGCTATAGCTGATCTTGTCCTTTTGATCTTTGAGCTGTGGTGACTTCTCTTGCCCGAACAAAGGCAGCACAAGCGAGCACGAGGCGATAATGAGTATAAGATGTTTCATAAGATGTATTTCTCACGCGGGCTTGCTTTATATCGAGCGCCGCAGGAGGTGGCACGCTAATGGATAAACGTTATTCGTCAAGAGAGCAGCGCTGTGGACGAAACCCTCGAACGCGGATTCTCTTTTCTCTTGCAGTCGTCGCATATATTGCCGCAGGATTAAAGACACTTCCCGGGGTCACTATTTCGCACAGCGATGCGCTGAGGATTGGAAAAAGAATTTGGCAAAACGAATGCAATGGAACCATCGCCGGCCTCACCTCGTGGAACGAAGGTGAAAACTTCGCGTCGCTGGGAATTGGACACTTTATCTGGTACCCAAAGGACCAGCGCGGCCCGTTCGAGGAAAGTTTCCCCAAGCTTATAAGCTTTGTCTCGAGTCGAGGCGCCAAGTTGCCAAATTTGCTTTCGGAAGCCGGCTATCAGCCATGTCCATGGAACTCGCGCGCGGAATTTCTTCACGCCCAACACACAACGGAGATGAATCAATTGCGGCAGTTCCTTGCCGATACGGTTGCTCTTCAGGCAGAATTCCTTATCGCACGCCTGCAAAACGCGCTGCCCAAAATGCTGGCGGAAGCCGCGTCCCCTGATCGTCAAAACGTGCAGCAACAATTCGATCGCATGTCGAGAACGCCACAGGGCTGCTACGTCCTCGCCGATTATGTTAATTTCAAGGGGGAAGGAGTCCTGCACACAGAGCGGTATCAAGGCCAGGGATGGGGTCTCCTTCAGGTCTTGGAAGGCATGCGCGGCACGGCTGACGGCGCAACCGCAGTCGACGAATTCGCTCGCTCGGCAGAGGCGGTTTTAATTCGGCGCGTGAAGAACGCCCCCGCTGCGCGGCACGAATCCAGGTGGTTATCGGGTTGGCTTCACCGCGTAAAGAGCTACACTCGCGGCTGATTTATGCCGACAAAACGACCGATATTACTTTGCGTATATTTGCTGATCGGGCTGATGTGTTCGGTCAGCGCTCAGCTGCGGCTCTTCCATCACGCGCCGAACCCGCCCCAAACAATGCGCAAGGCGTCCGATCTCATTCACAGGCAAGAACCGTTGAAGGTGAATCAGCCTTTGCTAAAACAGGCAACGGCGGAAAACACGCACATCGTCGTCTCAATTCCGAAACAGCGGACTTACCTCATGGTCGGAGAGCAAATCGTGGCCGATGGCCCGGTTTCGTCTGGCAGACGCGGACACGAATCGCCGATGGGCGCTATGCATGTGCTTGAGAAAGACCCGAATCATCACTCCAGTCTGTACGGCGACTTCGTGGACGGTTCGGGCCGCGTGGTACGGGCAGGGGTCAGCGCCCGCATCGATTCCGCGCCGAGCGGCACACACTTCGCTGGCGCGACGATGAAATGGTTCTTGCGTTTGACCGAAGACGGGGTGGGCATGCACATTGGAATTTTGCCCGGTTATCCAGCTTCACATGGCTGCATCCGCGAATCGGTCGATGGCGCAAAATTATTCTACGACCATGTGAAGGTCGGTACGCCGGTGGATGTAGGCGACTTCTAGCTCCGGGATCACGTTGTAGTGGCGGCTGTCCTCAGCCGCAAATTGAACGTGTCTGCACGTGGGACGTCAGCCTCTATGCCCCTGTGATTAATTTCCTGCGCAGCAACTCGAACGCCGCCTGCGCTGCAAGCTGCTTGAAGGTCTCCCGATCGCTCGGGAAAAATAACCTCTTCACCACGGTCTCGTCGGGCCCAGCAAGCGCAACATAAATCGTTCCAACTGGTTTCTCCCGGGAGCCACCGGTTGGCCCAGCAATCCCAGTTGTAGCAAGAGCGTATGTCGACCTTGCGTATGTCCGCGCATGTTTGGCTAGGGCACGCGCAACTGCCTCGCTTACAGCACCATGTTTCTCGATTAACTTAGGATCGACATCCAACATGTCGATCTTGGCCTGATTGGCGTAACAAACATAGGCAGCAACAAACACGTTCGAGGCGCCTGGCACATTCGTGATTCGGTTCGCAAGCAATCCGCCCGTGCACGACTCGGCCACAGCGAGTGTTTCGTTTCTTGCTGTCAGAAGTTTCACAATCACTTCTTCGAGATCTTCCTCGGTCACAGAAAAGATCGAGGGTCCCAGCTGACTCTTGATGATCGCCTCCGCGCGCGCGACCGCGTCAGGTTTCCCGATAATCCGAACATCGACTTCTCCGGGGCGCGCGCAGTAACCGAGCTCAATCCCCGGGACAGCGAGAACTTTTTCGCCAATCGCTTCCTCGACAGTCGACTCACCCGTACACGCAATTTTGTAGAGCCGCTCGGTCGAGGCGGGAACCTGTACGAACGAACGCAGAATCGGCATCACAGATGCCCGAAAGATCGGCTGAAGTTCGCGCGGCGGTCCCGGCAGGAGAAAAAGGTGCGGCGAGGGAGTGCGTGGGTTGATGTTTGCCTTCAAATATAATCCCGACGCGCTTCCGTTTTCGTTTGGAAGAATCTGCGCCCCAGCCGGGACATCCGCTTGCCGGGCGATGCGTGAAGTCCATTTGATCCCGCGCGCTGCAAGTCTCCTCCTAAGCGAAGCCAGCAGCTGCGGATCCTGACGCATCTTCAATCCAACTACATCCGCGATGATTTCCCGCGTTATGTCGTCCGTAGTTGGGCCGAGCCCGCCAGTTACGAACAAAATTTCGGCACGCGAAAATAATTCTGCGAGAGCATTTCGAATCGCTTCACCGTCCGGAACCGTGCGCCGTTCCTCGATGCGCAAACCCAAAGGAAAAATCTCCTTCGCAATGAACGCAAGATGCGCGTCATGCACATCCCCCAGCAAAAGCTCTGTGCCGGTATTTAGAACGACGACGCGCATGGCGGCAACGTGATTCGTTGAAAAGTTACAACGTTACAACGGAGGAGTCGCTTGGCTCCCGATCTAACTCGGCAACCTTTTTAACCTTGTAACGCTTTTAACCTTCTTAACGCCCGGCAGCACGTCACTACGCCGCGGTCTTGTCTTGCTTCTTGCGAATAAGCGGAAGCTTCCTGCCTTCCACCACGGCGCGATTGATCGTTACTTCCGCAATATCCTCGCGGCTCGGCACTTCGTACATGATGTCGAGCATGATCCGTTCGAGCATCGAACGCAGAGCGCGCGCCCCGGTTCCTTTCGTGACTGCTTGCGCGGCCAGGGCGCGCAAGGCGTCTTTCGTCACTGTTAACCGCACGCCTTCCATTGAGAAGAGCTTCGTGTATTGCTTGACCATCGCGTTCTTTGTCTCGGTCAAAATCGCCACCATTTCTTCCTCTGTCAGGGCGTCCAGAGAACTGACAACCGGCAATCGCCCAATGAATTCCGGAATCATTCCGAAAGCGAGCAAGTCTTCCGGTTCGACATGTCGGATGGCTTGCTTCTGCAATGCTTCCTCGACTTCGAGAGTCGGGCTACCAAAGCCCATCACTTTCTGGCCGATGCGTTTTTGGATAATCTTATCCAGTCCGATGAAGGCGCCGCCGCAAATGAAGAGGATTTTTTCAGTGTTCACCTGAATGTATTCCTGGTGCGGGTGTTTACGTCCGCCTTGTGGTGGAACGTTGCAGGTGCTGCCCTCCAGAATCTTCAAAAGTGCCTGTTGAACGCCTTCGCCGGAGACATCGCGGGTAATGCTCACGTTGTCGGTCTTGCGTCCGATCTTGTCGATCTCGTCGATGTAAACGATGCCGATCTCCGCTCGTTTCACATCATAATCGGCATTCTGCAAGAGGCGCAGAATGATGTTCTCGACATCTTCACCGACATAGCCGGCTTCGGTCAGCGTGGTCGCGTCGGCGATGCAGAATGGAACGTCGAGAATCCTGGCCAGCGTTTTGGCCAGCAAAGTTTTACCGGAACCGGTCGGTCCGATCAGCAGAATGTTGCTCTTCTCTATTTCAACGTCCGCAAGTGGATCTGGCTGGAATGCGGCAGATGCATCAGCCGACGCCGAAGTTTGCAGAACGCGCTTGTAATGGTTGTGCACCGCCACCGAAAGCGTCTTTTTGGCGATCTCCTGGCCGATCACATATTGGTCGAGCAAGCGCCGGATTTCTGCCGGCTTCGGCACGCGAATGTTGGAGGACTGACGCCGGGCATCCTCGTTGAGCTCTTTGTCGAGGATGCTTTTGCAAACGTTTATGCAGCTGTCGCAGATATAGACTCCCGGCCCTGCGATTAATTTGCGTACCTCGGCGTGACTCTTGCCACAAAACGAGCACATGGTGAGGTTGGAAGCGCGAGCCATATTTGGTTGTTAGAAAAGGAGCTCTTATCCCCCGGCCTTTCGCGGCAAAGCGGCCTCAGCGACTTCTACCGACCGGTCGCCGGAAGGAGGGGTTGTGCCGTCGAGCAGCTTCACTTCCTTGCGAGACTTAATTACTTCGTCCACCAAACCGTACGCCTTCGCTTCCTGAGCGGACATATAATAATCGCGGTCCGAATCGAGCCGCACCTGTTCCTCGGATTTACCGGTGTGTTGGGCGATGATTTTGATGAGGCGCTTCTTCAGCTTGAACATGTAATCGACCTGACGCTCGACGTCGCTCGCCGCCCCCTGAGCGCCGCCGGAAACCTGATGGATCATGATATCTGAATTCGGGAGCGCGAACCGTTTGCCCTTGGTCCCCGCGCAAAGCAAAACCGCAGCCATGCTCGCGGCCATCCCGAGGCAATAGGTCGTCACATCGCACGTGAGAAACTGCATGGTGTCGTAAACCGCCAGTCCGGCCGTTACCGAGCCACCCGGCGAATTGATATAGATGTTGATGTCCTTTTTCGAGTCCTCCATTTGCAGAAAGAGCAACTGCGCGATCACCAGATTGGCAATGTGGTCGTCCATCGGCGTCCCGATGAAAACAATGCGATCTTTAAGCAGCCGTGAGTAAATGTCGTAGCTGCGTTCACCCCGACCGGTCTGCTCCACAACCATCGGAATCAGCACCGATTGCGATCGATTTTTACTGGATACGCTCATGATTTTTCTTCTCCAACAGTGCTTTCTTCCGTCTTGTCGACGCTAACATTCGCCTTCAGGAAATCAAGAGTCTTGCCTAGCAGGATCTGTTCAGCGAGGGGATTAAGGCCATCGTGCTCTTCCAATTGTTTGCGCATTTTGTCGACGGAAACATCGTACCGCGCTGCTTCCTGCCTGATCCGTAGATCGATATCTTTGCGCGAAACTTCAATCTTTTCGCGTTCCGCGATACGATGCAGAATGAAATTGGTCTTTAACCGGTGGGCGGCGAGCGCTGCGGCACTCTCAACAAGCTCTTTCTCTTTGTCCTTAAGCATTTCATCAGGAATGCCCCGCTCGCGATTTCGTTGCACTAGCTCTCCTAAAACGCGTCGTGTCTCGTTTTTCAGCAAAACAGGCGGCAACTCAAATTGAATGCGCTCGTGCAAATACTTTACGACCTGTCCCTCTTTCGCCCGCTCGCGCTCATGTTCTTTCTCGTGTTCGAGGTCGTGTTCGATCATTTGACGTAGATCGACAAGCGTCTTTCCCCGAACCAACTTCTCCGCGAAAGCATCATCAAGCGGCGGCAGAACTTTTTCTTTTATCTCGCGTAACGTAACCGTGTAGCACGCCTCTTTGGCCGCCAGCTCTTTGACCGGAAAATCCGCCGGGAAAGCGATGGTGATCTTCCGCGCTTCATCGCGCTTCTGTCCGGTCATCTGCTCGCAGAATGCCGGGAGAAAATTATCGGGCGCGAGATGTAGCCAGAATTTCTTGCCACCGTGAAGATTCTTGCTCGCCTGCGGTGCAATTTCACTGACCGGCTTGCCGTCAATTGAGCCTTCGAAGTCGATCACCGCAAAATCTCCCATTTGCAGCCCGCGCTCTGGTGCGTCGACAAAGTCTGCCGATTGATCGCGCAAGCGCTCAAGCGCCGCGTCGACCTCCGGATCGGAGACGCTCGTCTCGGGCAACTGCACAGGAATGTTTTTGTATTCCGGCAGGTCGAACACCGGCGTAGTAACCACGGTCGCGCGGAAGCGCATCGACTTGTCTTCGCCGAATTGGACGTCTTCGATGTTGGCCAATGAAGCAACGCGCAATTGTTCCTGCTCGATTGCGTCGTGGTAACTCTTCGAGACGAGTTTTTTGGTCAACTCTTCCTGAATTTCTTTGCGAAATCTTTTTTCGATCACCAAGCGCGGCGCCTTGCCCGGCCGATAACCTGGAATTTTCGCAATGCGCGCGAAGCTGTTTGCGATTGAGTCCCACTCCTTGGAAACCTCATCGGACGGCAATTCGATGTGCAGCGTAGAAATCGACCCGGGCTGCTTTTCAACTTCGACTTTCATCAATGGTCTTACTGTAGCGGCGCTCTATGAGCGTCGCATTAATTTTCGTCCGCCCGTAACAGGACACGTCGGCCCCGCACGTAAACGGAATGCATCGACGGAATTCCGAACCAGTACGCCGGCTCGCGATAATCTTCGCAATCGAAAACAGAGAAGTTGGCGAGCTTACCTCGCTCAAGCGAACCGATCTTGTTTCCGCGATTGAGACTATAAGCAGCGTTAATTGTCGCTGCCGTGATTGCTTCCGCAGGCGACATCTTTAGCTGCGTGCAGGCGAGAGACAAAATCATGGACATGCTCGGCGTCGGCGAGGAACCCGGATTGAAATCCGTTGCGAGCACCACAGCAAGTCCAGTCTCAATCATCTCTCGCGCGCGCGGGTATGAGGTCGATCCAAGCGCGTAAACCGAACCGGGCAACAGGACCGGCTGAACGTTCCTGGACTTCAACGCCACAATCCCGAGTTCGTCTGTTTTCTCCAGGTGATCCGCCGTCGTCGCGCCTAACTCCGCCATCAATCTCGCGCCACCGCAGTTGGAAAGTTGATCGACGTGACCGCGTAATTTCAATCCCAGCTTCTTGGCTACGCTCAGGATTCTGCGCGATTGCTCAATTTCAAAGTAACCGCCTTCGCAAAAAACATCACAAAACTCCGCCAGCTTTTCCTGCGCCACTCGCGGCAGCATTTCGTTGGTCACAAGATCGACATATTCATCAGCGCGCATCTCGCGCGAAACTGCATGCGCGCCCAGAAACGTCGGCACAATTTCCAGCGGCGTCTCCTTATTAAGCCGCCGCATTATGCGGAGAATCTTCAGTTCGTGTTCAGTCGTTAGGCCGTAACCGGACTTTGCTTCAGCCGTTGTGGTTCCGCAGCGTAGAAACCATTCCGTGTGCTTTTTGGCCTGTGCGAAAAGATCGACGTCACTGGCCGCGCGCGTCTTCTCCACCGTTGACCAAATACCGCCGCCAGCCTTTGCGATTTGCGCGTAAGTTTCGCCCCGAGCACGTCGCTCGAAATCATCCAGCCGATTTCCGGCGAAAACTAGGTGCGTATGCGCATCAACAAATCCGGGCAGAACAACGCGTCCACCCGCATCAACAATCTCTGCACCGCCCGATTCCTTCTCGATCTCATCGCTCGGCCCGATCATGTCGATCTTACCGTCGCGGATCAGCATTCCGCCATCGCGAATGATCCCGATCTCGGACAACTCCGCGCCGACGCGCGGACGCTTTGGACCGGCTAGCGTGACTAATTGCGATGCTTGAAGAACGGCCAGGAAGCTCATAGCTAGTCGGAAGACAGGCGTCCCGGCCTGTCAAGGCAGACAGCCGTCGATGGCTGTCGAAGAAAGACGCGACAGGCTAGAAGCCCGTCTGCCATGACAGGCGCGACGCCTGTCTTCCAACGGAATCGTTTAAGCAAGCTTTCCTTCTACAGTCTGGGTGATCTCCTCGAACTGCGCCTGGGATTCGGTGCGCAGCTTTCGAACTTTTTCCTGAAGCTCTGACTTGAATTTTTCATCCTTTAACTGGCCGATGTTGATGCGCACGTTCATGGCCGCCCCTTCAATGCAGGCGCGCGTGGCGAGAGCACCAACGCCCACGTCTGAAATGGAAGCCGGGTTTCCTTTTTCAGCCATCTCTGAAAGCAGTTGATAGGACTTGGAGGCAGCTTCCATCGCCTTCAACGGAACCTCGGCCGCATGTTTCGTCGCCTTCTCGATTGTCGCTAAGCGCGTGGCTTTTTCTTCTGCCGACTCTTTCGGCAACGCGAATGCGTCCATTACCTTGTTAAAGGCGATGGTGTCTTCGTCCACCAGGGACAGCAATTCATCTTTCAGTCCTTGCGCCTTTACTGCCCAACCACTAAAAAAGTTAAGCTTGTCATCCCAGCCACGTTTTCCGGCGGAAAGATTAGCTACCATGCCGCCTAATGAAGCGCCCAAGACGCCCATCAGCGCCGCCACGGAACCGCCTCCTGGCGCGGGCGAATCGCTCAACGTTTGATTACAGAACTCGCGCAGGTTCATCTTCAATAGCGATTTCTTGGAATCGGATTCGATCTTGAATTCAATCACCTTCTCTGTCGGGTCGAAAGGCTTCAACTCACTCAATCCCATCGAACGAACCGCAATGTCGATCAGCTCTTCCTCGGAGACGCCCTCCGACCATTTCTGTTTGCGGAGAAAATACCTTCCTGCGTCTACCAGACATTTTTTCGGAACCATGCCGACAATTTCCGATCCCGTCACACGCAGACCGCGTTTACTCGCCGATTCGACACAGGCGTCGAAGGCAACATGCAAAGGTGTTTGCTCGATGTTCGTCAGGTTCATGGACACCTGCGCGATTCCGTATTCCTCGACATACCAGCCGATGGCCTTCACATGTTTTAGCATTCCAGGAATGCGGACGGGCTCGCCGTTTGCATCCAGCACCGGTTTTCCGGGAGGCGTCCCGTCTTCCGTTTTGATCCTGCCTTGCTCCCGTACATCGAACGCGACGGAGTTCGCCCTTCTCACGGCTTTCGTGTTGAGATTAAGATTATAGGCGACCAAGAAATCGCGAACTCCAATTACAGTCCCGCCCGATGTCTTGTTGAAAATCGAAGGTCCAAAATCCGGTTTCCAGACCGGGTCTTTTATTTTCTCAAAGAAACCTTCATATTCGCCCGCGCGAATCACCGAGAGATTCGAGCGCGATGGGGCCTTTGCCGCTCTTTCGTAAAGATAGACCGGAATTTTCAATTCCTCGCCGACGCGCTTTCCCAACTTCTTTGCGCAAGCGATCGCTTCTTCCCAACTTACATTGCTCACTGGAATGAATGGACAAACGTCGGTCGCGCCCATCCGCGGATGCGCGCCCTTGTGCTTGCGCATATCGATGAGCTCAGCAGCTTTTTGAATCGCACGAAACGCTGCTTCCACCGCAGCGTCAGGACTTCCAACAAACGTCACGACCGTCCGATTCGTGCTCGCGCCAGGATCGACATCCAGCAACGAAACGCCATCCACCGATTCAATTGCATCGGTGATCGGCCGAATAATATTCGGGTCGCGGCCTTCAGAAAAATTCGGCACGCATTCGATGAGCTTTTGCATGATTCAATCCCGCGTTTGCGGCTGCATAGGGATGTCGATGTCATGCTGGGCGGCGAATTCGATCGCGCGCAAGTAACCGGCATCGGCGTGACGAAGGACGCCCAGTCCCGGATCGCTTGTCAGAACGCGCTCGAGACGGCGTTTGGAATTTTCACTCCCATCGGCGACAACAACCATGCCGGCGTGCTGCGAAAAACCAATGCCGACACCGCCGCCGTTGTGAATTGACACCCAGGATGCGCCGGCGGCCGTGTTTATAAGCGCATTGAGCAGCGGCCAATCGGCAATGGCGTCGCTCCCATCGAGCATCCCTTCGGTTTCACGATTCGGCGACGCGACTGAACCGGCGTCGAGATGATCACGCCCGATGACGATGGGCGCTTTGATTTCGCCGCGGTTCACCAGCTCGTTCATCGCAACGCCGAACTCGGCGCGATCGCCGTAACCGAGCCAGCAGATCCGCGCGGGCAATCCTTGAAATTGAATCCGCTCTTTCGCGAGCTTCATCCAGCGGGCGAGCGTCTGATTTTTGGGAAATAATTCGAGCGCAAGTTTATCGGTGCGCGCGATGTCTTCCGGATCGCCACTAAGGGCGACCCAACGAAATGGGCCGCGGCCCTCGCAAAACAGGGGCCGAATGTATTCGAGAACAAACCCGGGAATATTGAATGCGTTTTGAACGCCAGCTTTTTTGGCCTGGGCGCGAATGTTGTTCCCGTAATCGAAAGTGACCGCACCCTTCTTTTGCAGCGCGAGCATGGCCTCGACATGCACCGCCATCGAATGCATAGCCCTGTCGATGTATTCGTCGGGATTTTTTGCGCGTAAAACAAGCGCGTCTTCGAGCAACATCCCGTGCGGCACATAACCGTTCAGCGCGTCATGCGCGCTGGTTTGGTCGGTCAGCACATCCGGAAATATGCCGCGCTTGACGATTTCCGGCAGAACATCAGCGCAGTTGCCAACCAGACCGACTGAAAGCGATTGCCGATTCTTGCGCGCATCCTCAATCATCCGCAACGCGTCATCGAGCGAGTGCGCGATCTTATCGCAGTAACCGCTTTTTAATCTTTTCTCGATCCGCGCCGGATCAACTTCGACGCCTAGGAAAACTGCGCCATTCATGGTCGCGGCGAGCGGCTGCGCGCCGCCCATTCCACCGAGTCCGCCCGTCAAAACGAATTTTCCATCGAGCGATCCGCCGAAATGCTTTCGGCCCGCCGCAGCGAACGTCTCGAACGTTCCCTGCACGATTCCCTGACTGCCAATGTAAATCCAAGAGCCTGCTGTCATTTGGCCATACATCGTCAGGCCAAGACGTTCGAGGCGATTGAACTCGGCGTAGTTATTCCATTGGCCAACGAGATTCGAATTCGCAATCAGAACGCGCGGCGCTTCGTCGTGCGTCCGGAATTTGCCGACCGGTTTTCCAGACTGCACCAAAAGCGTCTCGTCATTTCCGAGCTCGCGTAGCGATCGCACGATCACGTTGAATGCTTCCCAGCTCCTCGCCGCGCGCCCCGTCCCGCCATAAACGACGAGCTGGTCCGGATTTTCGGCGACGTCCGGATCGAGATTGTTCATGAGCATCCGCATGGCCGCTTCCTGATGCCAGCCTTTGCACCTTCGTTCGTTGCCGCGCGGTGCGTGAATGACTCGTTTTCCGCTCATAATTTTTCGTAGCCGCTATCAAAATCACCGCTGCGAATCGCTTCAGCAACACCCGCAATCTCACTGGAGAGCGAACGATCCTGTGTCAGCGGTTGCGCGATTTTTCTGACAGTGACCAAAGCGCGTTCCACGCCACCGCCCGCTTTCAAGGGGCGCCGGTGTTCCAGCCCTTCAGCAGCGGCAAGCAGTTCGATGGCGAGCAAATTTTCTGCAAGATCGACAATCGTTCGGAGTTTCAGCGCGCCGGTCATTCCCATCGCAACGTGGTCTTCTTTTCCACCCGACGTGGGAACATTGTCGATGCTGGATGGATGGGCGAGGACTCTTGCTTCGTTGAGCAGAGCGGCTGCAGCGACATGCGCAATCATGAAGCCGGATTCCATGCCAGGACGCCGGGCAAGGAACGCGGGCAAACCTTCGTTCATATCGGGATTGATCAGCCGTTCAATCCGGCGCTCGCTAATGCTCATCAAATCCGTCACTGCGATGGCAGCATAATCAAATGCCAGCGCAAGCGGCGCGCCGTGAAAATTGCCGCCGGAAATTACATCGCCGTTCTCAGAAAAAACCAGTGGGTTATCAGTAGCCGAACCCGATTCGATTAGCAGAACATTCTCGCAATGCGAAAGCGCGTCGCGAACTGCGCCGTGCACCTGCGGCATACAACGCAAGCTGTAGGCATCCTGGATGCGCGGATCCTCCTTCAAATGTGATCGTCGAATCTCGCTTCCTTCCAAAATCGACATGAGATGTTTAGCTACCGCTCCCTGGCCGGGATGGGGCCGAGCGTCTTGCACGCGCAGATCGAAAGCGGCGGGAGTGCCTTTAAGCGCCTCGAGGCTCATCGCGCCGGCAACATCGGCGACGCGAGACAGACGCTTGGCACGAAGAAGCGCGAGCCCACCGACGGCGTGCATTGCCTGTGTGCCGTTGAGCAGCGCCAGCCCCTCTTTTGCTTGCAGCTCCACCGGCTTCAGTCCAGCGCGACGGAGCGCTTCGCGGCTTTCCATTCGTTCACCTTCGAAAAATGCCTCGCCTTCGCCGATTAAACTCAACGCAAGGTGCGCAAGTGGAGCGAGATCGCCGCTGGCGCCGACCGAACCTTTTTCTGGAATCACCGGAGAGACATGGTGGTTCAATAGTTCACAAAGCATCTCGATGATTTCGAGGCGGATTCCGCTGAAACCAAGGGTAAGCACATTCGCGCGTAGCAACATCATTGCACGCGCTTCAGGCTCCGAAAGCGGATTGCCAATGCCGCAAGCGTGACTGCGAACAAGGTTGAGCTGGAGCTCAGCCAAAGCATCATGCGGGATGCGAACGTCCGACAGCTTACCAAAACCCGTGCTGACACCGTAAACGACGTCGTCGCGCGCGATGATCTCTTCGATGACCTTCCGTGAAGCAAGGATGCCAGGCCGTGCCGAAGGCGACGTTTGCACAGGCGCATCTCCAAACGCCACCGCGGCGATCTCGGCTAGTGTCAGCGTTTGGCCGCTCAATTGCATTGGCGCATTCTAATTAGAACTCAGGCAAATGGGAAGCAGGCGGAAATCTGTGCACAAATTGGGGCTGGAGCAGTTCGCTCGCAGATCTTCATGCGGATCGAGCGCTCCTTTAGCACGCCGCAGCCGCGCGAAAGCATTCCAGTATTCGTCACGCAAAATAAGTTCGCAGACGCAAAATCCACGCGCTTCTGAAAATCGCGTCAAAAAAAAGGCCAGGTCGCGCACGACCTGGCCTCTTTGCGCAAAATTAACCGCAGTAACAAATTCGGCCGCCAGATTTATTTCCCGCTATAAGCGGGGGCCGGGGTCACTACCTCCTTACGTTGCGCACAAGCCCCGAGTCCCAAAGCAGTGACCAGTACGGCCACAATCATGATCATTTTAAAAAATCTCATCTTCTCTCCTCCTTTCTTAGCAGGTTGCTCCGTTTGTTTAGGCAAGGAACTACCGGGAAGCAACGCTTTTCTTGACTTTTTTGGATGTATCAAAATGTCGCAAATCCCAATTTGGGAGTCCCAACAGCTTCAAGTTGAAAACTCCCCACGCATTCATTCTTCGATCACCACAGGGGCGCCCTCATCGACGAGAGCGAACAGTTCAATTACGTCCGCGTTGTGCATCCGCACGCAACCGTGGCTGGCAGGCCTGCCGATCTTGTCCTCATGTTTCGTACCGTGGATGTAGATGAACCGGTCGCGCGTATTGGCGTTGTGCTCTTCCAAACCATCAAGCCATAAAATGCGCGACATTACCAAGTCCTCAGTCGGAGGAAGCGGATCGCCCGGTTGAAGGGGTACGCGACTTTGAAAGACAGTGTCGTCCGGCAGTCCCTCGCCGATTTTTTTCGCCACCCGGAATCGCCCGGTTGGTGTCTTCATACTCCCTTCTTCCGTTCCGATCCCGAACCGCGAAGTTGAAACGGGATAAGTGCGAATTGGCGTCTCACCTTCCTTCAGGGTGAGTCGCTGATCGCGGATCGAGATGTGGATGTTTGTCCGCGACGTTTGCATCGAATCAGGCCGACGATAGAATCCCTTTGCTGATGAAAGGCTATCACATCGCCGTCGTCGGCGCGACTGGCGCGGTCGGTCAAGAACTTTTGCGCGTGCTCGAACGCCGAAGTTTTCCAGTGGCGAGCTTACGCCCAATCGGTTCGACGCGTTCCGCCGGGAGGTCGCTTCGATTTCATGATGATTTAGTTCCAATCGAAGAACTCACGGACCGTTCATTCAATAAGATCGACGTCGTCTTTTTCAGTGCCGGCGGCGAAATCTCGCGGAAATACGTTCCGTTTGCCTGTCAGGCCGACGCAATCGCAATCGACAATTCCTCGGTTTTTCGAATGGAACGCCACGTTCCGCTGGTCATTCCCGAAATCAATGCGGAAGATGTACGATGGCATGGCGGTTTAGTCGCCAATCCAAATTGCACCACAGCGATTACGCTGATGGCGCTTTATCCGTTACATCGCGCATTTGGCGTGCGCCGCATTTTCGCGGCGAGCTATCAAGCAGTGTCTGGCAGCGGCGCCCGCGCAATCAGCGAATTGACCCAGCAACTAAAGGAAGCAGCGCAAGATCGACAAGCCGCACCACAAATTTATCCGCATCCGATCGCGTTCAATCTTCTGCCACATGTCGATTCATTTCTCGAAAGCGGTTATACAAAAGAGGAAATGAAGATGCAAAATGAAGGGCGTAAGATCATGCACCTTGCGGAATTTCGCGCTTCGGTCACTTGCGTGCGTGTGCCGGTTTATCGCGCACATTCGGTTGCGGTAAGCGCGGAATTCGGGTGCCCAGTATCGGTCGAACAAGCGCGCGAGGTTTTGGCCAAAGCGCCCGGGTTGGAGCTGGTTGATGAACCCCAGAACAATCGTTATCCCATGCCGCTCGGCGTCACGGGAAAGGACAATTGTCAGGTAGGCCGGGTACGCATCGATTGCGCTTTCGAAAACGGGCTTTCGTTTTGGGTATCAGGCGATCAGTTGCTGAAGGGCGCAGCCTTGAACGCGGTGCAGATCGCCGAACTACTATAGTGGCAGGCTCGCCACGGGACGAGTCCGTCCAGCTGGCGGACGTGTCGCCTGCGAACTAAGGGATTGCAGCCCCGAGCGCGTTCGGTGCTGCTGCTACAGCACTAGCGTTGTACGCAGAGCGGCCCCGGATTATTCCGGGGCCGCGTCAACCCTAAATCAAGTTGGTGTTATCCAGGGCCCGGACTCGGAGAAGCCTTTTCGCCCTTTTTCTTGCCGCCTTGTGGTTTACCCTGCCCAGGTTGTTCGCCAGCAGGAGGTCCCCCAGCGGGTTGCCCATAGGCTCCTTGCCCTCTTTGTTGTTTTCCACCCCGGGGCTCATTAGGAGCCGCACCGGTCACGGGCGAAGTGGCGGGTTGGCCATAGGCTCCCTGCCCTCTTTGCCTTCCAACCTGTGCTTCACCGGGACCTGCACCAGTAGCGGCCCCTCCTCCAGGCTGTTCATAAGCACCCTGACCTCGTTGCCTTCCGCCTTGTGCTTCACCGGGAGCTGCACCAGTAGCAGGGGCTCCGCCGGGCTGCTCATAGGCTCGCTGCCCTTTTCCTTTTTGTTTTCCGCCCTGTGTCTCGGAGGGAACCGTACCCGTCGCAGAGGGAGGGCCGGCTTCCTCAAGCCCACGTCCTTTATGACCTTGCACCGGCTGATTGGAGATGCCGCCGCCAGACGGGATGGGTGTCGGGCCGAACTTCCCGCGCTCAAATTGTCCTTTCTGCCTGCCCGGAGGCTGCGTCGCTTCTGGAGCACCTGTCGGCGCGCCAGTGGACGGCGTAAATTCTGGTGGCACCGGTTTGCCCTGTTTGCCCTTCTGTTTCCCAGGGAACGGCGTAGTTGCGCCTTCTGCCGGTGCTCCTGTCGGCGGCGCTGGAGTTGTGCCTAATTCCCCGGGTTTGCCTTTGCCGGGTTTACCGCGTTCTCTTCCGAACGCAGAACCCTGGATGGCTGGCGAGACTGCACCAGCTGGAGATGTTAGTGGCGCGCCTGTCGCGCCCGGTTGAGGTTTTCCGCCGGGTTTGCCCCTGCCTTTGCCTTTTTCAAAAGGTGAAGGCGAGATCGGTCCTGCGGGTGAGGTAACTCCACCCGGAGAAGCGGTCGGTGAAGCAGCGCCAACGGCTTGTCCCGTTGCGGCTGCGCCAGTTGGCGGCGGAATGTTCTTAGGATTCTCGGTTTTAATTTTTTGCTTTAACTGCGCTTCATTAGGAACGCCGGTCCAGCCGTGCTCGACTTTGTCCTGGGCGACTTTCGCTTTTACTTTCGGTGGCACAATCCCTGGAGCTGCCTTGTTGATCTTCTGGGGAGCCGCGACCATTAGTTTTCCGCCCTGCACTTTCGTCAGTGCTCCGGACTTGGCAGCCAACGATAAATTAGTACCCGGTTGCCGCTCGATAGTGAGCCGCTGAATTGGCCGGCTCGAACGCGCGCTCAGCACGTTATAATCCGGACCATAGTTATACACTACATTGTTCTGAACAGTGATGTTGGTCACGTTCACTGTGTTGTTAATGTAATTGACATTTTGCGACCACGGGTAAATCCGATCGCGCAAGACTGGCTCACCGATAAAACGAGCATCGATAAAGTTGTAATAGGCTGGACCGATATCGAATTCGATGTCTACACGTCCGCCAATAGGCTGCCCTTCATAAACGATGCCGGGACCACGGGGCGGCAACGGCGCCCAGCCGACATAATCGCCGCCGGTTCGCCAGGAAACCCATGCCGGCCCCCAGTCGAGGTCGCTACCGAGAAACCAAATCCAACCGTAATCAGCCAGCTTGGCCCAGCGGCCATAATGATAGGTTGCCCAGCCGAAATCTTCGTAAGAGACCCATGTCCAACCTTCATCGGTGTAGCCCCAGTAGCCGTCAGCATAAGGACGCCAATTAGGGTCATTCACCGCCACATCGGGTTGCCAGCCATAGCCGTAACCTTCAACATCGATCCAGTTACCGCCGGAAAGATTGTTGTAAAAGAAATCAGTCGATACTTCGTCTGCCAGCGTCTGCGGCAGAGCAGGCAAGACGACAGTGAGCATCGCTAATGCGAAAAGTATTTTTTTCATATTGTGAGAGAAGGTTTTGAGGCGTTCGACTTCCGCGCCTGGCGATTTATTCATCTTGTGATTCGAAAACCGCGTTCCGGTCGCGCGTGACTCGTTTGAACGACACGCGACGTGCGCCGCGGCTCGACCGGCCGCGCGGGATTCCGCCAGGCTTAAATCGTAGAATCGTTAAAAGGCTGAATCGTGACTCCGATGTAACGTGCAACCTTTCAAACGAATCGCGAAATTGCGGCAGTGCACGCCGCAGAGAGTCCGGCGCCAACTCCTGGGGGAACTGTGCCGACACCCGCAGCGTCCACGCCAATTCCGACTCCTATTCCCCTGCCAAGACCGATGATCACGGCCCCGCCACCGCGGGGGGCATGGATGTGGGATGCGAAACGCCAGTCTGCTCTGGATCGGCCAGCATACGGTCAAACGCAACCCGTGCAAAGATACCAGGATCCGTACGGTCGAAGTTACTGGATCGATGCTAATGGCGTACGCCACTACGACCAGTAGCGAAGATTCTGAAACGCGCCACTCATTTGGAGCAACACTACCCGGTCAATTCCACGAGCTGTTGTCCGACGACGTCCACGCTTCGAGCGCTGAGGTCACGCCAATCAAGTAGAATGCAAAGCCAGCATCATCGTTGGGGTGAAAATCAGCGCGTCCTTCATCGCAAAATTGGATTGACCTCGCTCAGAACTTTCTGCCAGCCTTGCCGGCTATGCGTCTGTTGGTTGAAATAGTTATTATTGGCGGACTAATTTACCTCGGCTGGGAAAAGCCCTTTAAAGAATGGCGAAATCAGATGCGCACAGTAGTGGCGTCCAAGCAACCGGCAACTGCCCCAGAGGACGCTGTAGCGACGCCAGTTCCGCAAACGAGAACCCCAATTCCGTTGCCAAGACCGATGATCACAGCGCCTCCGCTACAGCACGGCGCATGGAGGTTAGATCCCAATCATCGATCGCCTCTGGATCCTCCTGCTTCACCGTCGCCTCATTAATTGAGAAAGGCGCCTTCAGTGAGGAGCTCCCTCAATCACTAAATAAATATAAATAATTTCGCTTCTGCATCCTACCAACTCTCGACCAACAACTATCAACCCGACTACTCGATCACTTCCTCGAGTTGTTGACCGGGCACGTGGTGCGCCCGTCTCTGGCGTTTGCCAATTATCCCGCGGCGACGATCGCCTTTGCTCGCAGGTTTCCCGTCTAGAGCGAATGAGTTTTTTCCTAAGGGCATGCGCCACGACGACCAGTGAGGAGCGCGGGAAACTTGCTATTTGCTAGGGCGACTACTCTCGAACCCATTCTTGGCTCCAATAGCAACGGTCGCTCGGCAGGGTTCGGAATGATCCGTATATATACACGCATGACGGAGGCACGGGCCGGGAGTGAGAACTGAGTGGTCAGTAGTCCCGCTGTCCCGTAGCCTTGTCGTCACGTATTGCGCCGCCGAGGCGCCATCACTCCTTCGAACTACGAACGCGGTAATCAGCAGTCAAAGATCAAGCAGAATACGTAATCGATCCTCTACCTCGGACATGGCCTCTCGCGAGAGAACGCCCCATTTGGAGATTAAACGATCCTTTGAGATAGAGCGGATCGCTTCACACAAGATCACGCTATCGTTCCTAGTTCCTCCGTCGCCCTTCCGAACTCTCACGTGGAGTGGAATACCACGTTCTACCGATGTCAGGGGCAAAACGACAATCAGATCAGCCGGACCCGCGTTAAAAAAATCGACGGAAAGAACCAGCACGGGCCGGCGGCCGGTTTGTCCGCGTCCGCGCGTCGGGCGGAGATCCGCAAGCCAGATTTCGCCACGTTGCGGGTCGGCCGTCAATTTCAATTCCTGAATCCGTCACCCAAAGTGGCGTCGAGTTCCCGTAATTCGCTACGCCATGCCCGCCACGCTTTCTTGTCCTGGCGAAGCTTTGCGTATGCGCGATTTGCTCGTTCGAGAAGCAAACGTCGCCGTTGATTTTCGACTGCCTGGTCGAGGATTTCCTGAAGCGAAGAATTCGTCTCTTCCGCCATTCTCTTGAGGCTCTGGTGTGCTGCTGGGCTGATACGAATCGTCGATGGCATACGAAAAAGTATACATAATCGTATTCGAACTTGTCAACCATATCTACGTTTCCGCCACTAGAGCCGCGACCAAGTGTGATGTGGACCCAGTATCTTTTCTCGCCTTATTAACGACGTCACCGCAGAACGTTGCACGGAATCTGTGCTCCGTTAGTCGAGATCCAACTCCTTTTTCACCTGCTCCCATCGCACACCCGGCTTGCCGGCATTGCGTTCAATTGCGCTGCGAAGCTCTACTCGGTTACTTCTTCGAGCTGTTGGCCGCGCACAGTTCCATGTAGCGATCAAGGCGATATGGAGCCAGTATCGCCCGTCGGCTTGAGGCTATTCGTTTACGCTTTTCCCCTCGTGCTCTTCTCTAAGAGCCTGGGGTTGAAACTTGACTGTTTTAAACAGTCAAGTTTTCTGCGGGCATTCGTCTCTCAGAATCTGTGAGCCGGCTTCGCGGGGCGAAAATCTATTCGTTTACGACCTCGATCTGCTTGTCGAGCTTCCCCGGTAAACCGGTCGATCGCAACGCGCACCCGGTAATGCTGCTCGCCTTCAACGATAGTGAGCATGCGCATCAGGTACCTCGCGGCAAACAACGCGCGATGGTTCTGATGGATTCTTTGCATCGCGGGCCAAAAGAACGGCTCCCCCGAAATCTTGCCAATACTTGATTGGCCTTTATGCTTTTGTTTGTGAGCACGGCACGCGAAATCGAAGAGGCAATCCGTTCCCTACCGCCATCCGAGCGCAATAAACTACTGCACAACATCCCTGATTTATTTCCCGAGTTAAGCGGCGACGCGGAATGGGAGCGCATCATCGCGGATGAGCGGCCGCGTCCAGCTCTTACAGAATTACTTGACGAAACGGAGGCAGAGTTTCGCCGCAACCCAGGTGCATTTCCCGAATTGACCGAGCGTGATTTTTCTTCACCCTCGTGACCTCGCGGCGTACGGCTCAATTCTGGCAGCTCTATCGGCACTTACCGAAGCAGATTCAGGCAGCAACACACAAGGCCTACCAAATATTTCGTCAAAGTCCTGCGCATCCCGCTCTGCATTTGGAACGATTGAAATCCGACCCGCGCGCTTGGTCAGTTCGTATAACACGGGATTATCGAGCTGTGGCTTTTCGCAGCGGCGATAATTGGCTTTGGATCTGGATTGGGACACATAGAGAATTTGATGGCAGGTTTCCCGTCTAGAGCGAATAACTTCTTCGCTCAGGGCGTGCGGCGCTGTGATGAGTAGGCAAGCAGCTGGAAGGATCCAGAGTCAAAAGTGAGAGTCAATAAACTCTCAACCATCAACTATCGACTGCTGCCCCTTACTCGGTTACTTCTTCGAGTTGCGTACCGAGCACATCCACGCTTCCCGAAACTAGATCGCGACCGAGCGCGATATGGAGCCAATACCGCTTCTCGCCTTATGAATTGCCGGCCGTCAGACTTCCAGCATTTGGTTTATATTTTCCCGTCTAGGCAATCACCTCGATGAGCAGGTTTCAGTGTCGCGTTGGGTCTCAGGGATTGACGTTCGGGGACGCGGCAGCGAAACTATCTGCGGAGGACGAAGATGAGTGTGAAAGAAATTATCGCGGAATTGCCAAAGCTGTCCGACGAGGAGCGTGAAATGATTCTGCGGCAACTAGTCAACTTGGACGAATGTTTTGAACCGACGCTGGCTATGGAAGAGGCCATCCGGCAGGGTCTCCACTCATTACGCGAAGAGAAGACTTATTCAGCGGCAGAAGTGCGCTCCCGGATCGCCGCATGGACTGCGCGGTAATCTATTCCGAGGCAGCTCTGGCCGATTTGGAGCAGATCACTGCATTCATCGCCACGGATAATGCTCAAGTTGCAGAAAGGTTTGCAAATCGGTTGGTTGATCTGGCTGAATCGCTACGGTCAATGCCGCAGCGTGGACGACCGGTGAAAAAGTGGCCGGGCGTCCGTGTAATTGTACTGGCCCCGTATTTGATTTTCTATCGCTACGAAAAACCAGCCAATAGGGTGGAGATATTGCGTTTTTGGCATGGAGCGAGAGAGCCACTTAGTTTGGAGCTATGACCCTCATTCGCTGAGGTCTCGCAGACTGCCGAAGGCAGCACTGAGAGTCAATCAACTCTCAACTATCAACCACCCGTCCGCCGTAGCCTGGGCGAAGGCGGGTCAACTCTCCGACTATTCGGTCACTTCTTCAAGCTGCATACCGAGCACATCTACGTTTCCAGAAACTAGGTCGCGACCCGAGCGCAATGCCTGCCACGCCGAAGCCTCTGGTCGCGCGGTAGCCCTGGCGAAGGAGGATGGTGAAGGCTGGTGGAGCCGCTATCGCTTTTCCCCTCGTGCTCTTCTCTAAGAGCCTGGGGTTGAAACTTGACTGTTTTAAACAGTCAAGTTTTCTGCGGGCATTCGTCTCTCAGAATCTGTGAGCCGGCTTCGCGGGGCGAAAATCTATTCGTTTACGATCTCGATTTGTTT
>WNGP01001373.1_pt1 | contig 24980 bp, 28 predicted proteins | sample 5407671 | NCBI WGS metagenome assembly WNGP01 (sample SAMN13153381, study PRJNA577476) | soil metagenome | isolation source: 40 cm soil or saprolite under Garry oak tree replicate 2 | place: USA:California | collected 2016-06-15
GCGCAATTGACCAGCGCGCTGAAAGGCTACATGCCAAATACAACGCCGGCGGAAGCATGAGACGAACGTTGCTTGCGATTTTGTTCTTCATTGCGCTGGTCGCGATCTGGAGCGCGATCGTGCGGGCACAGATCTGGTCGCCGATTCTGCTGCCCTCGCCGGGGAGCGTGGTTGAATATCTCGCGAGCGCTTTTCGTGACGGGACGTTGCTTCAAGCAACCGCAGTAACGCTGCGGCGTTTGTTGCTTGGATATTTTATCGGACTGGCAATTGGTATACCGCTGGGATTGCTGACCGCGTCTTCGAAATTCGTCGAAGACACGATCGGCGTGCTCGCGCTTGGTTTGCAGACACTGCCGAGCGTTTGCTGGGTGCCGCTGGCCCTATTGTGGTTCGGACAAACCGAAGGCGCGATGTTGTTTGTCGTGATCATGGGAACGGTCTGGTCGGTTGTAATCGCAACTGATACCGGCGTGCGCACGATTCCGCCGATCTTCGCGCGGGCGGCCCGCACGATGGGCTCAGGTCCGTTTCACAAATGGGTGCACGTCCTTTTGCCGGCGTCGCTTCCTTATCTGGTCAGCGGAATGAAACAGGGCTGGGCGTTTGCGTGGCGTTCATTAATGGCCGCGGAAATTTATGTAACGATCCTCACCGGTTTTGGCCTTGGTCACCTTCTCCATTACGGCCGCGAATTAAACGCGATGGACCAAGTCATCGGCATCATGCTGGTGATTGTGGTGATCGGATTGTTGGCGGACAAAATTTTGTTCTCACCGTGGGAACGGTTTCTCCACCGGCGCTGGGGCACGGGCAGAGTGTGAGCTGTAGCCGTCGCCCTCCCGGCGACGCGAATGGTGGCAGATCAACATCGCGCTTCACAGAGCAAAGCGGCTACAGTTTAAGATGTCAGCGCGCAATAGCGCTTCGGCGGGAAGAACGCGATCTTAACCGCTGGAATGGCAGGCAAGGAAGTTGTAGGAAAAGGGATTCTTCGCAGCCACTTGAATGAAAATACTTTGTGTCGTTGAACATGGTAACGCTCCCAGCACGCGGCTGCGTCTGCGAGATTGTCTTGATTACTATGCCGGTCTCGGCGTCGAGGCAACGGTCGTCCCGACGCGACGTTCGAGCGTGACGGAGCGGCTGCGCGTGCTCAAAGAAGCACGTCGGCATGATGTAGTTGTTCTTTTCAAAACAATCGGCTTCAACGAATTCGAGCTCGGTCTCCTGCAGCGTGTCAATCGCCGCATCATTTTTGACTTCGACGACGCGGTGATGTTTCGCGATCAGAAGCACCGGCGGCCTTTGCGCGGTAAAGACTTCAAGAAATTCCTGCGAACCGTCAGACACTGCGCTGCGGTCGTGGCGGGCAATGATTTTCTTGCCTGCTTCGCCGAAGCGGCCGGTCGCCGAGCAATTATTCTGCCGACTTCGATCGACCTTCGGCGTTATCATTTAAAGCAAAACTTCGACGGTCCGGGAGTAACGATCGGTTGGGTTGGGCTAAGCGATGGCCTGCCCTATCTCCGGCACATCCAGCCCGCATTGCAGCGGCTGAGCGAAATGTTTCCTGGACTAAAACTGAAGGTCGTGTCCGACAAACCGCTTCAACTCGACGGAGTGCACGTCGAGAACGATCCATGGCGGTTGGAGACGGAACAGACCAATCTCGCGAGCTTCGACATCGGAATTATGCCGCTGTGGGACTCGGTTTGGACACGGGGGAAATGCGGTTACAAAATTTTGCAATACATGGGAGTGGGGACGGCGGTCGTCGCGTCCGATGTTGGCGTGAACAATGAAATCATTTCTCACGGCGAAAATGGTTTCCTTGCGCGAACGCAGGATGATTGGGTCGAGGCGCTCAGCACTTTGATCCAAAACGCGGAGCAACGAAGAACTTTCGGATTGCGCGGGCGCGAGCTGATCGAGAAACGCTATTCGTTGGAAACCTTCGCCCAGGGTTACGCCAAGCTCTTGCGCGAAGTCGCTCGCATTCCGGGCGAATCGGCGGATTCTCGCGGGCGTCGCAGTTTTGGCCGATGGAACTTCAGCAGCCGCGCGCGCGAGCTTTCCGGTGGCGACGCAGTTGTCATCTCGGTGCCGAAAAGCGGACGCACCTGGGTGCGGACTTTTCTCTGCGCCTATTTTTGCAAACGGACGGGCAAACCGTTCACCCTCCGCCCCGACCGTTATCATGAGCCGGACATTCCGCGCATGATTTTTTCGCACGATTTCGCCGAACAGCGAATGAAAGCGACGCTGTGGGAGCGTGTTCGCGGCAAATATCTGGTGCCGGCACGAGAACTGGCCCGGGCCCACGTGATTCTTCTCGTGCGCGATCCGCGGGACGCATTGTGAAACGCCACAGGGGTTGAAAGAAAAAAGCATCGGCGATCTCCTGCGCGACCGGCGTTACGGCATCATGTCGATTATCAAGACGATGAACAACTGGTTCGCAGAATTCGGACGCCGCAAAAACTTTACCCTTTTACATTACGAATCATTGCGCGCTGCGCCGGAGCAAAATTTCCACAATCTTCTGAGCACGCTCGGCGAAACCTCGCCCGATCCGGAAGCATTTAATTACGCGCTCGAGTTTTCCGATTTCGCGAACATGCAGCGGCTGGAGGTGGCCGGGGTGTTTGACTCGAAAATCTTACGCTCACGCGACGTTTGCAATCCGGAATCGTTCAAGGTGCGTCGCGGCAAAGTAGGCGGCTATCGCGATTATCTTTCGCAATCAGCTGGGTCGCCCAGCTCCTTCCACTCTACCTTCGATGAATCGACTCAACTAGTCGAAGGAGCTGCCCGGCAAGGCCGGGTTTGGCGACACCGTCCGCCTGTGCTCATCGTCGGCGCGCATCGTTCGGGTACGACTGCGACCGCCCGCGCGCTGGAATTACTCGGATTACAAATTGGTCAGCACCTCGATAGTCATCGTGAGTCGCGACCGTTGCAAAAATTGCACGAGGATTATCTGCAGCGAGTTGGAGCCGCTTGGTATAATCCGCAGCCATTCCTGAAATGGATCGGGACCGCAGAAGGGAAGCAGGATTGCAGTTCCTATCTGCGGACAAACGTTCGCCGCGGTTTCGCTAGAATCTTTGGTTACCGCCGGAATCCCAAAGGACTTTGGCTCCGAGTGCAGTTCAATTTCGGTGCGCGATGGGGTTGGAAGGAACCGCGCACCACGTTGTTCGCTCCTGCCTGGCTGGAAATTTTTCCCGAAGCGCGAATTGTCCACGTGGTCCGAGACGCAGAGGCGGCGGCATCAAGCATTCGCGAGCGTGAATTGAAATTTCAAGCGGCCGGCGATCCGCCCACGCCCAATCTCGCGGACCTTAATTACTGCACGCAACTTGTCCAAACCTACCTTGCGGCCGGAGAGCAACTCGCTGATTCTCCGAACTATCAGCGCCTCCAGTTCGAAGAGCTCCAGGCAGATCCGCCCGCGATGCTGGAACGATTGGGGAATTTCTGTGACCTGCGAGTGGCCAGGCGAGATCTTTCTGCCGCGGCCGCAAGTATTCGGCCGGCGCGTGTTAGATCAACATTTTCCTAGATCGACCCGCCTTCGCTACGCTAGGGCGCGGCCGACATCTCACTTGACGTGCATCGCGTCTTCCCAGCGAATGGCAGCGCGCAACAATTCAGTGAGTGAAGTCACGTCGAATTTTTCTTTCGCTCGCGCGCAATACGCCTGCACCGTTTTCAAGCTCAGACCCAAATCCTCCGCAATCTGCGATGGTGTTCGGCCCTGGCCGAGCAATCGGAAAATTTCCAACTCGCGGTCGCTCAAGCGCTGGACGGGAGTCGCTGCGGAAGTTTTGCGCGAACTCATACGACGCGCCATTAAGTTGACGACTCGATCGCTGACGTAAATGTCCCCCTCGATCACACGGCGGATCGCGATGAGAACATTTTTTGTGGTCTCGCGTTTCATCACATAGCCACGCGCGCCGGCGTGCAATGCCCGCTCCGCGTAGAGCTCTTCGTCGTGCATAGAAAGCACGATCAGCGCAACCTGTGGAAACCCGGTCTGTAATGTCTTGACCAGTTCCAGTCCTGATTCGTTTTTAAGCGAAATGTCAATCAACGCGACATCGGGCCGGCATGATTCGATTCCCGCAATCGCTCCGGCCGAATCCTCTGCTTCACCGCAAACGGCGAGATCGTTTTGTTGGTTAATGAAATTGGCGAGTCCGTCGCGAACGAGGGGATGGTCGTCGACGATGAACACTCGGCGCTTGCGCGCGACTCCGTTGGATGATTTTTGATTCATAAGAGTTGGGGTTTCAATCAGCGGACTGGATCGCGTTTAAATTGCATGTCACCAGCGTGCCGCCATCCTGGTTACGCATGATCGCAAGTTTACCTCCGATTAAAGAGGCGCCATGCGTCATCAAACGCAGCCCAAGCCCGGGCGGCTCGGGAATTTTTTGCGGAAATCCGCAGCCATCGTCGGACACTGCCAGTGTTAGTTTTTGGCCGTTTCGCGCAAGCTCGATGTCGATCCTACTCGCGCCAGCATGCTTAACGGCGTTCATCGCTGCTTCTTGAGCGATGTGATAAAGTTGCGTGGCCGTTAATGCGTCTCCAACGTGGATAGCGTCATCGCCATCGAACGTGCAAGGAACTCGAAATCGCTCGGTAATATTTGCAGCCAGGCCGTGCAGCGCGACGTTCAATCCATCGGCCTCGAGTTCGGGAGAAAAGAAACCGCGCGCGAGATTCCGGGTAAGATCGATTCCTTCCTCGATGTACTGCACGACCTTGTCCGCGTCTTTGACCTCAGTCGCGGACCGTTCAGCGAGTTTTTCGCGAAGGACCTGCGCAGCAAGGGCTGTTCCGGTTAAATGCTGGCCGACACTGTCGTGTAAATTTTGGCCGAGCCGTCGACGCTCGCGATCGGCGACTTTAGCGATTTCCTGATCGAGGCGTTCTCGCTCTGCCATTTCACGTTTGAGGGCATCCGTGCGATCGCGCACGCGTTGATCGAGTTCGTTTAAGAGCGTGCGCAGCTTTGAAAGCAGGCTGGTGAAGACAGCATACGATCCGATCGCCATACCGATATTCCATAAACCGACTGTGGGCACACCCGCCGCCACGTCAGAAACCACCCACGCGATGCTGCTGAACATAGAAAATGCGAGGCCTATCCAAAAATTACCGAACCATGTCCCAAGCCCAATCGGTACAAGATAAAACAGCAGAAACGTTTGTTCGTAGCCGGTAAGATAATCCACGTATCCCAGGCCAGCGGTGATGACGAAGCAAACGGCTACAAGTGTAGACCGCGATGTCGTCAAGCGATTACGCCACCGCAATCCAGCCATGTTCGAGAACGATGCAACCAAAGCGTTTGATCCAACATACGTCAGCGTTGGCATTACTCCATTGAACCCGATCTCGCGAAAACGTTCACATATTTTTCGTGTCGGATTTTGTATGACCAAACGATTTGGTCCGCGGTCTCGCCTCAGACCGGCTTGCCGAAGAAGGCTTGGCGTCGTATGTTCGTGACACGGGGGCGCACTGGCTTCGACTCATCGTTGGAAGCGCAGGCGGCATGTCGAGGATGGTTCGTTGGCCTCGTAAAAAACCGAGCCAAAACAAATAAACGCAGATCACCACGATCTCGCTCTCGCGGCTTAATTGACCGTGACGTTTGGAGTTGGACGCCTGCTACGGCGCCAAACGTGGACAGCAGGCTAATCGGATGGCGGAGCGACCGCGCCGGACGGTGAAGGAAATTCGCGGACGCTCGGGAGTGGATAGTGCGCCGGTGCAATGTCAGCTCCTCAGATTAAGCGCCGGATAAACATGTAGATGTTTGCGTGGATAGCGACGAGGACAGGGGTTCAACTCCCCTCGCCTCCAGATTATTGATTCTGAGATACTTATACGTTCATATTTGCTGACACAGGAACTGTAATAGGAACATATCCGCCGAAGTCCATCGTCAAAGGCTGCTCGCCCCTCCGCACGGACCGCGATTATCGTTCGCCCCGCGCGCGCGCGTAGTGGTCTCTCAAAAGTCCATCACGCACGACATCAATGATCAGGCCCAGCGATGTCCAGATTGGACTGATTGACGTGAATTGAGACGTTCATTAGTCTCGCACCGTGCTTCATCTTGTTGGCCGCGTTGCCACAATTGTCGCTCTTTGTTGTGCAATCGGATTGCATTGGATTGCGTTGCAATCAGCCGCATGGGCAACAATGATCATTTCTTACTCGAAGCAGCAATCGTTGCGCACCGCAATCGTCCAAACGTTCGATGGTGCTCATCCCTGTTCGCTTTGCCACGTCGTAACCAAAGGGAAAAATTCCGAGCAAAAATCCGACCTCCAGTCGCTGGCGCCAAAGATCGATCTGATTTGTGACGCGCACACCGTGCGGTTGTTGCTGCCCTCTGCGCCGTTCGATTATGGAACATGCGACTTTTCGTCATCCCAAATTAGTCATTCCCCGCTGGTTCCTCCACCGCGGTTGCGATCGAGCTAGTCAGCGACCGAGTCAACTGCGTCGTGCGTGTGCACGAACCGCAGTCCGCGCATGCTTATCTAGCTGAGGATTATAGCGCGTGTTCTTGCGCGCCGTTCCTCGCAAACCGAAAGGAGTTTCGCAGCTGAAACACACGTTTACACACCCCATTTTTGCACCACTCAGCAAGGCGGCTTTGACCGCTGTTACTGTCTCTCTCATCATAATCTTAGGCCCGCCTGAAACGATTTCGGCGCATGGTTTTGCCGGAAGCAGATTTTTCCCAGCTACGCTTTCGACCGACGATCCATTTGTGGCCGACGAGTTATCGCTGCCGACTGTTTCCGGCATCGTCACGCCGGACAATGGCGGCACGCGCGACACGGAGGTTTCTTCCGACATCGCACTGCGCATTACGCCGAAATGGGACATCGAGTTTGGCGAGGCGTTGATCATGCTCAATCCTTCAGAGGGCAAGGCGGTAAATGGCTTCAGCAATCTTTCCATCGGCTCGAAATACGAGTTCTTTGAGAACGACGAACACGAAGCCGTGGTCTCGATCGGCCTCGACGTGGATGTCGGCGGCACGGGAAGCAAACAAGTGGGAGCAGATACTTTCAGCACATGGACTCCGGGGCTGTTCTTCGGCAAGGGCTTGGGCGATTTGCCGCAAGGATTGCCGTGGCTGAGACCACTTGCAATCACTGGCCTCGTCGGCGTCGCCTTACCGAGCAGCGCGCGGACAGACGGATCACGAAACCCCGCTGTGTTGCAATCGGGTTTTGCAGTTGAATACAGCATCATTTACTTGCAAGAGCAGGTCCGAAACATCGGCCTGCGCGCGCCATTCGACCGCCTCATTCCGTTGGTGGAGGTTTCGCTTAGTGATCCACTCGACCGGGGGCAGAGCGGACTAATTACCGGCACCGTCAATCCCGGCATCATCTGGTCTGGCAAATACTTCCAAGTCGGAGCCGAAGCGGTGATTCCGATCAATTCGCGCACCGGAAACGACGTCGGCTTCATCGCGCAGCTGCACTTATACCTCGATGATCTTTTCTCGCACAGCTTGGGCCGGCCTTTATTTGGAAGAAACAGATGAGCCCAGTCCGCCGTATCATTTTCGTCTGTTTTCTCGCACTTCTGCCGGTTGCGCATGTGATCGCGCACGCCTTTTTGGAACATTCCGATCCTGCCGTCGGAGCCAAAGTGCATTCCGCGCCAGCGGAGGTGCGGATTTGGTTCACGGAAGCAATCGAGCCGGCGTTTAGCAGCATTCAAGTCTTCGATGCGGCTGGGAAACAGCTCGACAAGAAGGACACGCATTTGGATCCCTCTAACCGTTCGCTCCTGCATGTCTCGCTACTGCCGTTCGGTTCGGGAACTTACAAGGTGGTCTGGCACGTCGTGTCGGTGGATACGCATGTGACCAAAGGCGATTTCATGTTTCAGGTTCTCCGATAAACCGCAGCACTAGCGAAGCAAACGCCTAAACATGTTGATAATTATAACGCGCTGTGTGCACATCGGCGCGTGCTTGATTCTCCTGTCACTGTTCGCATTTGAAATGCTCATCGCGACACCGGCATTGAGGCAGGCTGACCGAAGCGTTGTGGAACATGTAGAAGCTCTACGCGGCCAGTTTCGACGGCTGGTGGTGTGGGGTGGTCATTGCTTTGCAAGATTTTTGCCTGCCTCAAAGACTATCTACGTCTTGGCAGGCCAGTTTTTCTGGCTCAGGCTCGCCATGTAAAAGCCGCGATTGGCTAATCCAGAATCTGCAAACTAGGAAATCAGTTTGCAGTCGAGTTTATCCATTCGCTCCAGAGCTGCGGCCAACCATTCGGATTAGCGTGAGCGTAGTTATAAAAAGCGCGCACAAACGCGATCCGGTCGTTGGTATAGGGTGCCCTCCAGTCTCTCGGCTTAGCAGGCCGAAGCACGTCGTAGTCGTAACCAAGCAATTGCTGACGGCGCACAATGTCCTCCATCGGGACGCGAGCGGCGTTTCGCAGCATGTCGTAAAGCACCATGAAGGTGGTCGTCCGTCCGCGGCCCGCTTCACAGTGAAAATGCGCCCAACCATTCTCCGGAAGCGCGCGGACCGCGAGAATAAATCCATCGACTTCAGTATCAAGGGGCCGGCAATGATCTGTTACGGTGACCCGCACATAAGCCGCCTGATTGGGCTTAACAAACTCACGTTCCATGCTCGCGTGCCCGACGGTCACATTCTGCGGCATACTCGGAGTAGCACCGGGTTTTTTAACGGCAGCGCCCGGCCTAACAATGATTTTACTCCCAAGCTTGAGCGATTCTACCCGTGCCCTCTCATCTGCCTCGATTGCGCCTTGACTGCGCCCGACATTCGCCCAGTCGCGTGTAGCAAACCAGCTAATAGGCAATCCGTTGACAAATATGTGCGTCTCCTGCCGCAAATCGAAGACGGTCACTGGGCCGCGCGTGCGCGCCAACAAAAGCTTGAGACCATCAGCCGTAAACTCTCCGCTTCCAGAAGCATGAAGATCGGCCAAGCCGGTCTCTGCAGGAATTTCGCCCTTGTCCGTCTTAAGCCGGTCGTCAGTTGTGCGGAAGTTCCGCGGCAAACTCTTCTCCAGTTTTGGATCAACGTCCCAAATCAACACCGGAGAGTCCGCATCAGTAGGCCTGACCGGCGGATTTTTCTGCACGAGCGTGGCCGAGAACAGCGCTGCGGAAACTAGAAGTAACGCCAAACAAACCCGTCGACTGCCAAATGGAGAGATAACAAAACTCATGATACGAGCGCGATAATTGGAGTCAGACAATGCTTAGGAGCAAGAGATTTCCGGCGTTATCTCAGCCCGCAATTATTTGGCACTTGTTAAGACCCAGCATGCTCTGGACAAGAGTTTTTGGGCAAAAATTCTTCTCGTGCGTTACACCGATCATCCCGCCGGCCACGCCTACTGCGTGTGGAAAGCCGACGGCGCCATCTACGGCTCCCACCGTAATGCCGGCTCGTTTCCCATCCCGGTTTACACTCGAGACGCTCGCTCCATCGCCATTGTTCTGGCGCAGGAATTGGGCAAAGTTCTGAACGAGCCACTTTCGGTCGACCGCCCCGAGTTCGTTGAATCGCAGCAGACAAAAGTTTACAAATTCTAGGGCGGAGCAACTGATAGGCGTGGGCACTACTACGGCTTGTCGCCCCAGTTTTTCTTCTGGAACGACACTCGTCCGGAGCCGTGTTCGAAGGCCTCGAAGTGTTCCGGGTTCTGTTGGTAGTATTTTTGGTGATAATCCTCGGCCGGATAAAATTTCATCGCCGGCAAAATCTCGGTCACGATCGGTTTTTTGAACTTGCCGGAGTGCGCCAGTTTCTCCTTCGACGTTTCCGCGACCTTTTTTTCCTCGTCGCTGCCATAAAAAATCGCGGCGCGATAACTTGGACCGACGTCGGTGAATTGGCCGTCGGACTGCGTCGGATCGATTTGCTTCCAGTAGATGTCGAGCAACTGCTCGTATGAAATTTTGGCCGGATCGTAGGCGATCTGGATCGACTCTCGATAGTTTGTCTTCTCCGAGCCGACAAGTGCATAAGTCGGATTGGGTTCTGTTCCGCCGCAGTAGCCTACTGTTGTCTTAAGTACTCCCGGCGCTTTGTCGAAGGCCGGCTGGATGCACCAGAAACAACCACCGGCAAAAACCGCGGTTTTCGTTGTTGCCGGCGGTGAATTTTGCGCCTCCGCCGCAGCAGCCAGACACAACAGTAAGAGATAAGCGAAACGGAAGAGCCTCATATTTGTCGATCTTAGACAGCTCTGGCGCGTCGCCGTTGCGAATAAATTCCAGCCGCCTTTTGGCTTGCCAGCGCTTGGTCACGCTGCCATAAGCGTAACGTCTCGAAACCAGCAGGAGGTCACTATGGCTAAAACATTTGGAATGCTTTTTGGTATCATCTTCTTGGCGATTGGAATCCTCGGGTTCGTTCCCGGAATCACCACTAATGATATGCTTCTCGGCATTTTCATGGTGAACAAGGCTCACAGCATTGTGCACATGGCTTCAGGCGCAATTTTCCTCGTCGCTTCAATGTCGGGGGCAGGAGCTGCCCGCTTGTGGTTCCAGATCTTCGGTCTTGTTTACGCGGTCGTGGCCGTTATGGGCTTCCTCGTTGGCGACGGGATGATCTTCAATCTCATCGCGAACAATCAGAACGACACCTGGCTGCACGTCGCGCTCGCCGTAGTCATGCTCGCGATTGGTTTCGGCACGCCAAAACAAGCCGCCTAACTGGTCCGCGATCCAGTTTTAGCCGTTGCGAGGTTGAATCGCTTCGCAACCGCTCCATTTTTCTTCTGTGATCGAACTGATCCCGGAGACATACGTCGCGCCTCTCGACCTGGTTGCGATCTTTGGGCGCGTCGCACCGCTGCGTGTTGATCTGGGATGCGGCGACGGTTCGTTCTTAAGGGAACTGGCGCAACGTTATCCCGACCAAAACTTTCTCGGGATGGAACGTTTGGTCGGGCGCGTAGCCAAGGCATGCCATAAAGCGGCCGCACTGGAAAATGTCCGGGTTGTAAACGTCGAAAGCTCGTATGCTGTTCGCTATCTCCTGCCGGAAGCATCGGTCGAAACATTTTATTTGTTGTTCCCCGATCCCTGGCCCAAACGGCGCCACCGTCGCCGGCGAATCGTTAGAGCGGATTTTCTCGATGCAATTCATCGCGCGCTTGCGGATGACGGCTTTTTCCGAATCGCTACCGATCAATTGGATTATTTTGAAGAGATTTGTGGTATTGCCCGGAATCATTCCGGCTTCGCGATTGTCGATGCAAATGCCAGTCCGGCTCGGACCGCCCTTCCGTTAACGAAATTCGAGCGGCGATTTCGTGAGCTGGGCTCGCCGATTTACCGATTGGCGCTGCGAAAAATCTCGCCCGTGAAATAGGCGCGTGCCTGTCACTCGCGCTCGCCGAACTCCAGCTCCACCGCGCCGGTTTCATCCTGGCGAAACAATTTTATATTACGCGCTCGAACCTGCCCCGCCCATTCATCTGAAATTCGCTCCTGCTGGGGGAAATCCCGCGACGTCGCCACGATCAATCGCGGCCGGACTGCGTCGAGAAAAACGTCCGAGCCGGAATTTCCCGAATGATGCTGGCCTTTGACCAAAACATCGCTGCGCAAATCAGACCGCGATGCGAGCAATGATTTTTCAGTCGCGTAACCGCTATCGGACACAAACAAAATCTTCGTCCTTTTGATAGAGAGCTGAACTACGAACGCCTGATCGTCGGCGGTGGCTGCAGTGAAGTCCGCTGGTGGAAACAAAATTCGCCCGCTCACGTCGGAAGAAATGGGAAAATTCTCACCCGCTTTTAGAGTCAGGAGATTCAATCGATGAGTTGGAAAAATTTCGTGAATCCGCCGGTGAACGGTTGAACGATCAGTCGCCGAATTGTCGATCAAAACATGCGGAACAAAGTCGCGCAAAAGATTCTCCGTGCCTCCAAGGTGGAGCGAATCACCGTGGGTCAGCAACAGTCCGGTGATTCGATTGATTCCCGCCCCGTGCAAATATGGCCGAAGGACTCGTTCGTAATCGCGGCCGCTGCCGCAATCCAAAAGCCAATCAGCTCGCGAAGCCCGAACGTGGACGGCGGCACCCGCGCCGACATCCAGCACTGTGATCTTCGCGGGTAGTTTTTCGGCCAACTAGGTTCGGCGACGTAGTAATGACTTCCAGGAACCTGCGCGAACCATTGAATGAATGCGATCACCGCCGTCGCGAGCGTCCAGTTCGCATTGTTGAAAATGAGCGACAATCCGGAAGCGATAGGCGCCACCACCAGCGACAGCAGCGCGATCGCCAAGATGAAAAATGCGATCGGCACCACGACCAGATTCGCGAAAAGCGAGCTTGGTGTGATCAGATGAAAATACCAGAAGATCAATGGCAGTGAGCCGAGCCACGCCGCCAGAGAAACCGAACCGCCACGACAAATCCACTCGTAGCCGACTCCGATCATGCGCCGCAAACCACTCACCAGACGCCGCGGCAGGAATGGATCAGGCGCGCCAATCAGTCGAAGCCATCCGGAAAGCGGATCGGCCAATAAAAATGATTCCGCCGACGACCGCGAACGAAAGTTGAAATCCGGTCGAGAAAAATTCGTTCGTGTCCCAGCAGAGAAGAAAAAACGCCGCGGCGGCCAGACTGTTGAGCGCGAAAACTTTTCGTTCGAAGAAAAAACTGCCAAGCAGAATCGAGCTCATAACCGCGGCGCGAATGCTGGAAACGTGCAGTCCGGTGACCGCCGCATAAAAAAGCAAAAGCGGAATGATGAGCGCCGTCGCCCATTTCCGGGAAAGCCTCGCCATCATCGCAAGAATCCATAAAAGGCGAGGCACAATTCCGACGTGCAGACCGGCAACGGCGAAAAGATGCAGCGTGCCCGTTTGTTGAAACGGCTCCTCAATGTCTTCCGGCGTCTGGTGGCGCAAACCGAGAGCAATGCCACTCAGGAAATTTTGCACCTGCGGTGAATCATCCAGTCCGCGGCAAATCGCAGTTTGCATCCAAGCGCGTGACTCTTGCGCCGCTCGGAAGATCGGATTTCCCGCTCCCTTGCGAATCAAAACTCCATCTTCTGGATAGCGAACAAACAGACTTCGTCGCACATCCTGACGCGCGAGATATGAACGCATATCGAAGTCACCCGGATTGCGCGGCGGCGCAATCGGCTCCGCGATTCCAAACATTTTCAGTTCATCGCCGAATTCCGGATTGCCACGCCAGCGGACGAGCAACGTCGCATGAGTCGGCCTCGTTTTGCCGTCGAACTCGATCGATTCGAGCTTGAACAGGAATGTGGCGAATCCGTTCGGTGCCACCTTTGGTTCCGATGTCACGAACCCGACCGCGTTCGCCGCCCGCGGCCGATCGCTGAGATCAGTCGCGAGTTGCAAGCCCGCTGTATCGCCGATCCGAAAATTGTGGAGCAAAAAGAAACCGCACCCGACCAGCAGATATGTCGATGTGAGGTTTGGCCAGCAAAGGAGTGGGATGGCAAGAACCGCGAAGATGATCGCACTAAGCCACCACTGCGATGCCGCGATTGGAAAAAAACCTGCAACGCCAATTCCCAGCGCCGCCATCAAGGCCAGCCCGAGAAACGGTTGCCGCGGTATATTCATCGTGACGAGAGAACTCGTCGGTTAGGTAATACGGCATCTGACTCGCAAAGTTTTGAATTTAAACCGACAACGGTGTAACCACGCGCCTGTGGCGATCAACGGCCCGCAGGACCGTGGCTACACAAAGATGCGCGATTCTATGGCCCGGCGTAACTTTGCTTCGTGCAGGACCTGTTCGAAGAAGAAGATGTCGATTCTGCTAAAAACAACCCGCCTCAAGCGGGCGCGCCGCTCGCGACGCGGATGCGGCCGCGGTCGCTCGATGAATTTGTCGGTCAGGAACATATTCTCGCGCCGGGAAAATTATTGCGCCGCGCGATTGAAGCCGATCGTTTGCCCTCGGTGATTTTATCCGGCCCGCCCGGCACCGGAAAAACAACTCTCGCTCACATCATCGCTGACATGACCCACGCCAAATTCGTGCGGTTGAGTGGCGTTGAAAGCAACGTCGCGGAGATGCGACGCGTGATCGCCGGCGCGACCAATCGCACCCGCACTTCCAGACAAAAGACGATTCTGTTCATCGACGAGATCCATCATTTCAACAAAGCGCAGCAGGACATTCTGCTGCCGGACGTCGAGAGCGGGAACCTGCGACTCATCGGCGCGACGACTTACAATCCATTTTTCTACATCAACAGTCCGCTTGTTTCACGCTCGCAGGTTTTTCAACTCGAACCGCTCCGTGTCGAAGAACTCGAAGAACTAATCGATCGCGCGCTGGCGGACAACGAACGCGGTCTCGGCAATTATAACGTTAAGGTCGACAAGAATGCTCGCCGGCATCTAGCCAAATTAAGCGACGGTGATGCGCGGAAATGTTTGAACGCGCTCGAGATCGGCGTGATGACCACGCCGCCAGATTCGAAAGGCGTTATTCATTTTACAATCGCGGTTGCCGAGGAAAGCATTCAGCAAAAAGCGATCGTGTACGATCGCGCGGGCGACGCGCACTACGACACGATCAGCGCGTTTATCAAAAGCATGCGCGCATCCGATGAGAAAGGCGCGGTGTACTGGCTCGCAAAAATGCTCCACGCTGGTGAAGACTTTCGTTTCATCGCGCGCCGCATTGTCATCTTCGCGAGCGAAGACGTTGGCCTGGCCGATCCGGAAGCGTTGCCGCTCGCGATCGCGACGCAGCAAGCAGTCGAATTCGTTGGCTTACCCGAAGCGCGAATTCCGCTCGCGCACGCGGTCGCGTACATGTGTCGCGCGAAAAAAAGCCGCGAAGCCTACGACGCGTTAAATGAAGCGACGCAACAGATCGAAGCTGAGCAAACCAAACGCGTCCCCGAAGACCTCAAGAATAAACACTTCCCGGTAAATCCGCAAAAATAATCGGACAATTTTCCCAATCCACTGCGGGTCACGCTTGTGTAAAGGCAATTCCGTGGTGATTCAAGAAGCGCGCAATCTCGGAAACGTATGCGGCAGCACCGGCATTTAGAAATTGGTGCTCGACGAACTTTTTTGCGTTGACTTCGACCTGCGGGCTAAAACCAAGCGCAAGATGCTGCGTGCGGCTTTGAAGACCCCAAACCACGCCGTTGACGTCGAACCAAGGGCCGCCGCTTTGGCCGCGTAAGCCAGGACTGGGACATTTCAACGAATTTGGCAGTGCGTGATTTGTCGGGCGCCTCAAAATTTATATAATGCGTTTTTATGCCGTCGAGGGGATACCGCACAAACGTCACCGGATCACTGATGATGAACTGAGAAGACGCCGAATCAAATTGCGCCTTAAATTCGTGAAACGGAAAGCCTAATTTACACAAAGACCTGCCTTGCGATAACTCCACGGCCGCCCGTCCAAACCGTGGAAACTGTTGATCGGCGGGCAGATTGAGATTTTCAAGCTTGATGGCAGCTAAGTCAGCAACACCATCGACGTGATACAAGGGTGCGGTTATACCCGGCCCCCAAAGATACGATACGTTTGAAATCCAGTTCGGGTCGAACCCAAGAGCGCGGATCTTCTTTTGTTTTTTGCTAAGCGAAACGTTGGGCTCGGCCTCAATCGCAGCGCGCGCGATGGCGTACGCCTCGTATTTTGGCCCGTCTTCATTAAATTTGAGCAAAGCATGTAGCGCATGCCCCGCGGTTAAAATCCACCCCTCTGCATTCAGGAGAATATAGCTGCCGCAACCAGTTTCCACTTTGCCAGAGTGAAACTGCGTAGAGATTAAAACGGCGCGAGTAAACTTGGCCGCTTCAGTGACAGCGCTCGCAAACATATGCTCCGGGGGTTACGCACGAGAATTCTACTAAGGTTCAAATGCTGTTGCAACTAATGTGGCGTTGTGGCCGCCGAAGCCGAATGAGTTGTTCATGACGACGCGCACTTTCTTTTCTTTCGACTTGTTGGCGGTGTAATCGAGGTCGCAAAGCGGGTCCGGATCTTCCAGATTGATTGTCGGCGGAATGACGCCGTCGCGGATCGCTAATGCGCAGGCCGCCATTTCCATTGCGCCGGCGCCGCCTAACAAATGGCCGGTCATCGATTTGGTCGCGCTGATGGAAACCTTGGCTTGCTCGCCAAAAACTTTTTTAATCGCCTTTGTTTCACTGATGTCGCCGAGACCGGTCGAAGTGGCGTGGGCGTTGATGTAATCGACGTCGCTTGGCGAAATCTTTGCGTGGTCGAGCGCTAGTTGCATGGCGCGGGCGGCGCCTCCGCCGTCCTCCGGCGGCGCAGTCATGTGATAGGCATCCGCCGAAAGTCCGTAGCCAGTGAGCTCGCAATAAATTTTCGCTCCGCGCCTCTTCGCGTGTTCGAGCTCTTCCACAATGGCAATGCCGGCGCCTTCGCTTATGACGAAACCGTCCCGATCGCGATCGAACGGGCGCGACGCGCGCTCGGGTTCGTCGTTGCGACGGCTGAGCGCTTTCATCGCTGAAAAACCAGCGAGACCAAGTTCGACGATCGCCGCTTCGGAACCACCGGCGACAAAAATATCGGCGTCGCCGAATTTAATCATGCGCCATGATTCGCCGATCGAGTTATTGGAAGTCGCACAAGCGGTGACGATGCACATATTCGGGCCGCGCAATCCGAATTCCATCGAGATAACGCCGCTGGCCATGTTGCTGATCAGCATTGGAATGGTAAAAGCGGAGACGCGTTGCGGCCCTTTGTTCATCAATGCGCTGAATTGGTCTTCCAGCGTTTTCAGCCCGCCGATTCCGCTGCTAACGATCACGCCGAAGCGATCGCGATTGACCTTCTCCAGGTCGAGGCCGCTATCCCGGATCGACATCTTGGCGGCAGCCATCGATAACTGAACAAAACGATCGGTGCGCCGGACGTCTTTGGCGTTGTTGAAAAAGTTTTTTGGATCAAAGTCGCGCACTTCACCGCCGATTTTGCAATCGTAGTTCGCCGTGTCGAAGGCTTGAATCCGGCCAATGCCGCTTTTGCCTTCAACGAGATTTTTCCAAAACGTCTCGAGATCATTTCCGATGGGCGTGATAACACCGAGGCCTGTGATGACGACTCTGCGTTCGCTGTTCATTGAGTGATTTAGCGATTTGGTGAATGAGCGATTGAAATCATTAAATCACTAAATCGCTCAATCGCTAAATTCTTCTAGCTCGTGCCCATGCCGACGCTTTGCACGGCTTGGAAAAGTTTCCCTTCGGTTTTGATCGATGGCGCGATGATGATCTCGGTCTGCTGAAACTCGGCAATGTTGCGCGCGCCAACGTTGCCCATGCAAGTCGTGATCGCGCCGACCAGATTCTGACTTCCATCGTCAACTTCGGCCGGACCGAAAAGGATTTGTTTCAACGGACCGGTGGTACCGACCTTGATCCGCGTACCGCGCGGAAGATTTACATGCGGCGTAGCCATGCCCCAATGATAACCGCAGCCGGGCGCTTCCTGAGCACGAGCGAACGCGCTGCCGACCATGACGGCATCTGCGCCACAAGCGAGCGCTTTGCAAACGTCGCCGCCTTTGCTCATCCCGCCATCAGTGATGATCGGAACGTAACGCGACGTTTTTTTGAAATAAGCGTCGCGGGCGGCCGCGCAATCGACCGTGGCGGTCACTTGCGGAACACCGAGTCCAAGCACACCGCGTGAAGTGCAAGCCGCTCCAGGACCGACACCAACAAGCACGCCAGCTGGGCCGCATTCCATAATTTCGAAAGTGACGTCATAACCAACAGTGTTTCCGACGATCACTGAATGCGCATGTCGGCGCAAAATTTTGTGAGATCGAGCGATTTGTACTCGGTGGAGATGTGTCGCGCGGTCGAGACGGTGCTTTGAACGACATAAACATCCGCGCCCGCTTCCTGCGCGATCGGCCCAAACTCGGCCGCTCGCTGCGGAATCGAACTGACGGCAGCGATCCCGCCCTGATCTTTAATTTGTTTCACGCGCGCTGCGATCAAATCGGGGTGGACCGGTTCCTGATAAATTCGTTGCAGCAGCGAAGTGATCTCAGATTTCTCGGTTTCGACAACCTTTTGGAGAACTTCCTGCGGACTTTTGTAGCGTGTTTGGACGCCTTCGAGATTCAGAACAGCCAGACCGCCAAGTTTGCTCATGGCGACGGCGAAACGAACATCGACGACTCCGTCCATCGCGCTCGCCAGGATCGGAATTTTTAACTCGAGGGGGTCGGCATTCTTGCGGGGCAGACGAAAACCGATGTCGACTTCGTTTGGATTAATCGTGACGCGTCCCGGCACGAGCGCGATCTCGTCGAACCCGTAGGTCACGCGCGCTTTTCGATTTCGGCCAATCCACATTCCCATAATTAAATCTGCTCCAATCTAAATCTTTCGTTCAAACTGCCGCAACGCGGACAGCGTGGGAGTAACGTCGCCGTTCGATCTTCAAACTCGAACGCGCAAATCACGCACCGTAACCGGTAGCGCAATGCACGTCGCTCACGCCGGCGCCGGTTCCACTCACCTACTATCCAGAGAAGGAAAATCGTGGCAAGGGAAAGGAGCAGATAAATTGTAACCAGCGCGGCGAGACTGACTCGAATCACGGCGCGCCTGGTGTCGGTTTGGTATTCGCCGGGGCGACATCGTTACCCCACTCGATCGTCGCGATTCCCCAGACGAGCGAGTCACCATTCGATGTCGATCCTGTCCGCCACTGGACGGACTCGCCGGGACGAGCCGGAAAACGGCAGAGTGCTAGATGTTCTCTCGCCTGTTTGTCCAAAGCCGCGTCACCGGATGAAGTTAAGTTGAAACAATAAACAACCGCGCCTCGTGAATCGACCGCAATCCGAAACTGCGCGTTTTGCGGCGGCTCGTGAGTGGAGGTTCGGAACTTGGTGGAAACAAATGTGGGCTGACCGACCCGATCAAATCCGTCGGCAAAAGTCACTTTGGTTGGGGTTACCCCGATCGGGCTCGCTGGAATGCGAGCTGCCGCAGGCACCGGACCCGGCGGTTGCGCGCTCGGAATGCGAAGATCGACAGCAAGCGGCGGCGGTTCTTTCAAAGCCGGCTCGCGCGCAAAATAAGAAGGAACATGCTCAACTTTCCCCATCTCGCGGCGCTGCAGGTGTGGCGGTCTTCTGGTGGTTGACACCAGCGCCGGATCCTCTGAGTCGATCCAGCGTAGAAGCGTTGCCGTCTGTTCGGAATTCGCGGTCATCAAACTGACTCGCCGCGGCGCGGGAAGCAGAGAGACGGTTTGCGGATACACAACTTGAAAAAGATAGGAGGCCGCGACGTGAATCACGAACGAGGCGACAATGAATCCGATGAGGATAAGACTCCGCCGGCGCGGCTGGTCCCAGTTGAAAATGAATTGCGCGGAGGCGGGCGCGTTCATTTCGGCAGAGCGCCGGCCAACGAGACCGATGAAATCCCGTGTTCAAGCGCGGCATTGGTTACTGCCACAACCAATTCATACGGCGTCTGGCGGTCCGCCTTAATTATAATGGAGCGATTTTCGCGTTTGGCTTCATCGAGCAACGGGCCAAGTCCCTCGAGTGAAGTTTTCTGATCGCGAAAATAAATCCCCGGGACAGCGCCGCTGGTAACGCTGATGATTTGCGGATTTCGCTGGGCGCCGAGCAGGAACGGCGAGGCTGGCGCCGAAACGGCGATCCCCGGTTGGAAGACAAAGTTCGAACTCAACAGCAGGAAAAAGATGAGCAGAAACACGACGTCGATTAATGGGAACACGACTAGCCAGCCGAAATTATATTCCTTGGTGCGGCTGAGCTTCATACTTGTGCACCGTCATTGTCGATCTTGCGATTGTTCGCCACGGCGAATCCGTCCTTTGGCGGACCGATCTAACGATCGCGATGCGCTTCCCGCGAACTTGTCAGCGTTTCGGGCGATTGCTGAAAACTGATGATGCCAGTGAGCGCTTCGCTGTCCTTCAACATGTGCACGATCTCGATGCCGGCGCGCTCCATTTCGTGCAACATCGTATTCACCCGCGACGAAAGATAACTGTAAGCGATGAACGTCGGCGCGGCGACGACAAGGCCGGCCGCGGTAGTAAGCAGACTTTTGTAAATGCCGCCGGAAAGTTCAGTCACAGTCGCGTAGCCGCCGTGGGAAGCGATCGTTCCGAAGGCATCGATCATTCCGGAAACGGTTCCGAGCAGGCCAAGTAAGGGCGCGAGAAAAGCCAGCGTCGCCAAAACGCCAAGAAAGCGTTCGAGCTTCGGAACCTCCAGCTGCCCCGCTTCCTGCACAATTTCACGCAACTCCGATCGGGACATGTCGTGTCGAAGAAGCGCAGAATGAATAACGCGCGCGACCGGGCCGGGCGTGCCGGCCGATTCGTGCAACGCTTCGGCGAAATTCCGGCGTTGGACCAAATTTGAAAGTCCTTTTAGGAATTCGCCGACGTGGATGGTAGCGCGATGCAAATAGAAAAAGCGCTCGGCGAAGACAGCGATGGCGATAATGCTGCAGGCCAGAATCGGCCACATGAGCAGTCCGCCCTTTTGGATGTAGTCAATCATGGGGGTTACCTTCTTAGCTCTTTTTCGGAGCAGGAGCAAGCTACCGTGGATCTAATTCTGTTCGCAATTTCCGCCTCACCTCTATCCTCTCCGTCAGGGGAGTACGCGAAGGGCCAGCTGAGGGTTGACTCACAACGTTCGAAACTATTTCGCGAGCGCATTACGAGGTTTGGAGGACGCCGTAGGTGTCGGGGAAGCTACGCCCGAGAGTAACTTGCCAGTCGGATCGAAAACTGAGTAGCCGATCTGTTTCCCCTTTGAATCGTACTTGTAGACAATCTTGTTGATGACTGCGTCGTCTTTTCCGAGGTGCGCCTCTTCTTCGAGCCGGCCGGCCGCATCATATTTGTATATGCTTTTGAACAGGAACCTTTCGTCCGGTCCGAAGACAATCCCGCTGACGAATCGTCCGGTGTCACTGATCTGATAAACGATTTTGCCGCGCGGTTTTCCGTTAGCATCAGTCGTGGTCGCGATTGCTTCATGCTTCGCATTGTCGAACTGATAAATGGTGCGCGAGCCGTCGGCATTCAGCGTGACCGTCACTCGAACAGCGTCGTTTGGGGTGGTCGGCGGCATTTGCGCGATGATCGGAAGAGTCAAAGGCAGACCGATCGCGAGAAATACTAAAAGCGAGTTGGGCGACATCGTTCGAGATGCGCAGTTTAAATGAGTAAAAACGGGCGGCAAAGCGGGCAATTAATTTTTATTGACGGCTGGCACAGAAGGTGGTTAAAAGTGGGGAAAAGTGGGTTAGAATGGAACACTTCTCCGCCCGCCAATGCATACGTCCGACCAACGCTTCTACGCCGGCGAGTTTCGTCACTCCATTGACGAGAAAAATCGAATCACCATTCCAGCGCGCTGGCGGCGCGGTGACACCGAGGAATTCATCATTCTTCCGGAAGCGACTCACCAATTTCTTTTGGTCATGTCGCCTGAAGAATTTTCTCGTATGAGTGGTGCCGCCGAATCGGATCCGAATGTTTCCGCGCGCGATCGGCGCATTTTTTTTCGTCAACTCCACTCTCGCGCGCAGCATGGCGCAGCCGATAAACAAGGCCGCCTGGTTTTGCCGGAAGATCTTTGCAAAAAAATTGAATTGAAAGGCGAGGTCGTGTTGGTCGGGGGCCGCGGCCGTTTTGAAATTTGGAATTTGCAGCGGCGGAAGCGCGCTCAGGAGGAAGAGACGCCCACTTATCAGCACGTTGCCAACGTCATTGGTTTGTAATCAACCCCATTATGAAGGCATTATTATTTGAGCGGCCAGTTTGGTTTGCGACCGGGCCGCTCGTTTGGGAAGAGGAGCCGCAGGAAATGGAGGATTTCACTTACCATCAACCGGTGCTAGCCGCCGAAGTGGTGGAATTGCTCGCGCCACATCCGGGTTCAGTCGTTGTCGATGGAACGGTCGGCGGCGGCGGTCATACCGAAGCGATTTTGAAAACCGGCGCCGACGTTCTCGCACTCGACCAAGATCCGGAGGCGATCGAACAGGCGCGGGAGGAACTCGCCCATTTCGGCAGCCGCGTCACCCTGCGCCAGGCAAACTTTCGGAACGCGGACAAGATCCTCGACGAACTCGGTGTCCAGAAAATCGGGGGTGCACTTCTCGACCTCGGTGTCTCCTCGCGCCAACTGGAAAATGCGACCCGCGGGTTCAGCATGATGCGCAACGGTCCGCTCGACATGCGAATGGACCCGAGATCGACAATCACCGCCGCTGACATCGTGAACCGCTGCACCGAAGAAGCGCTGACGCGATTGTTCCGCGACCTCGGCGAAGAACCGGCAGCGCGCCGCATCGCCAGCTTGATTGTGAAGATGCGCAAAGATTCGCCGTTTACGGAAACGCTACAGCTCGCGCGAGCGATCGAAAAAGTTGTCGGCCGCCACGGACGCAGACATCCCGCGACCCTGGCGCGCGTATCGCGGTCATCACTTTTCATTCTCTCGAAGACCGGATCGTGAAAAATTTCATCCGCGATCACAGCCGCGAATGGCTGGACCGGCCGGAGTGGCCGGAGCCGCGACGCAATCCGGAATACGACTTGCGCGCGATCACTTCGAAACCGGTCGAGCCGGGCGAGAATGAGCAGAGACTGAATCCGCGCTCCCGGAGCGCAAAGTTGCGCGTGGCGGAGAAGGTCGAATGAATCGGTCCCGCCGAAAAAATTGGAACACGGTTAATGCCGCCTCGCTTGCGCGCTGGATTGTGCTCACTGCGTTTCTGGCGCTAACGGGGTTAAGTTATGTTTATCTGACCCTGCAACTCTACCATTTGGGTGATCGCAAGAAGGCGCTCGAGACAGAAGTGGCAAATTTGCGAATGCAAAATGAAGTGGCGAGCGCACAGATCGCCGCCCTCACCTCGCGCTCGGCATTGCAACGCCGCCTGAAGGAAGGTTATCTCAAAATGATTCCGATCGCGGAGCATAACATTGTTCGACTGACGATGCCGACACGAAACCAGGAAGACATTCTCCAGCCAGTTTCCAACCAGCGGGCCGCGAGATGAAATGGAACAGCCGGACAAGATGCGCACTGGTTTGCCTCGGCTTCGTTCTACTCTTCAGCGCGTTTTCGTTTCGCTTGATCTATCTCCAGATGATCAAGCACGACCAGTACGCCGGGCTCGCGGCTGAGAAACACGTTTACAAGCAACCCATTTTTGGCGAGCGCGGCACGATTCTCGACGCTAATAACGAAGTCCTGGCGCACAATGTTCCGGTCGAAACCGTGGTCGCTGACGCGACTCATCTGACCGACACCGACGCGACTGTCGATCTTGTAAGCAACGAGCTGAAGCTTCCGCGCGAAGAAGTTTCGGAGAAGCTTCACGGCGACCGCCGTTACATCGTGCTGAAACGCGAAGTGCCGAAAGCAATCAGCGATTCGCTCCGCCAAAAACTGCGCGCCCAAAATTTACGCGGCATTTATTTCGAACGAGACGCGACCCGTATTTATCCCAACGGCTTGATGCTTTGCCACGTGATCGGATTCACCGACTTCGAGCATCACGGCATCCAGGGCGTGGAAGGTTCGCTCGATGAATATCTGCGCGGACAGGATGGCTATCGTTACATTGAGCATAACCGCGCCGGCCAGGAGCTCGTGCTTTATCGCGGTCAGGAGCGCGCGCCGCGCAATGGCTATCAGGTCCACCTGACCGTCGATCTAAATTTACAGAACATCGTGGAGAACGAACTCGACGCCGCCATGCGCGAGTATTCGCCGAAAAAAGCGACCATCATTTTGATGCGGCCGCAGACCGGCGAAATTCTGGCGATGGCCAATCGGCCCGCGTTCGATCTCAATCACCGCTCCGAGGCGAAACCGGAGCAAATGAAAAATCGTGCCATCAGCGACATGATGGAGCCTGGCTCGACGTTTAAGATTGTCACCGCTGCGGCCGCGCTCAACGAGCACAAGTTCCGCCTTGATTCCTACATCTTTTGCGAAAACGGAATTTGGAACTATGGCGGCACCGCGCTGCACGATCACGCCGCTTTTACCGACCTGAGCGTCAAAGACATTCTCGTTAAATCGAGCAACATCGGTGCAGCCAAATTGGCTGTCAGTGTCGGCGACCAGAAATTTTACGAATACATCCGGCGCTTTGGTTTCGGCGAGCGGACCGGCGTGGAGCTTCCGGGCGAAATTCCAGGACTAATCCGTCCGCCGCAATCGTGGAGCAAAATTTCGATCACTCACATTCCAATGGGCCATGAGATTGGAGTTACTGCGCTCCAAATGACTGCGGCCATGGCCGCGATTGCCAACGGCGGCAAATTAATGACGCCGCGCATCGTAAAATCGATCACCACCAGTGATGGGAAGACAATCAGCACGCTTTCGCCGATTGTCTTACGTGAGGTTATATCGCAGCAGACCGCCAGCCAGATTGGGAGCGCACTCCGCGGTGTAGTCAGTGATCGTGGCACCGCCGCGGCCGCCGCTGTTCCGGGTTTCATCATCGCCGGAAAGACCGGCACCGCTCAAAAAGTCGATCCACACGGCGGCTACGAAAAAGGACAGTATGTCGTTTCGTTCTGCGGTTATTTGCCGGCTGACCATCCGGAATTTGTCGGACTCGTTGTCTTGGACGACGCACAGACGAAACCTGAGCTGAATTACGGTGGCCTTGTTGCCGGCCCAATTTTTTCCCGCATCGCCGAAAGGGCCGCCCGTTATCTCGATCTTGAGCCGCATGAGGAAATTCGCAAAGCCATCCCAGTCGAGCGAGTTGCCTTAACCAATGCCCCGCGCCATTGAGTCCCTGGCATAAGAATGGTCAATCCTCATGCAGCTCAAAACTCTTCTCGCCGCGATTCCCGTTCG
>WNGP01003008.1_pt1 | contig 24968 bp, 26 predicted proteins | sample 5407671 | NCBI WGS metagenome assembly WNGP01 (sample SAMN13153381, study PRJNA577476) | soil metagenome | isolation source: 40 cm soil or saprolite under Garry oak tree replicate 2 | place: USA:California | collected 2016-06-15
CGGGCCACGGCTCCTCGCGCACGCCCGGCGAATACTTGATGAACTCGGCGCCGAGCAGATCGAGCGGGGCGATGGAGACGGTCGCGTCGATGCGGGGCCGCACGTCGGGCGCCACGCTGAGCGTCACGGTGACCTTCCCGGTGCGCTCCAAGTGCACGCCCTCCACTCTCCCCACCCTCACGCCGGAGACCAGCACCGGATCGCCCTTCTTGAGGCCGGCGACGTTCTCGAACACGACCGGGATGCGCTGCCCCTCCCCGCCGACGCGCCGGCCGGTGAGCCACAAGAGCAGCGCGACGAACACGGCGAACCCCACGAGCACGAACGCCCCGACGCCGACTTCTTGCTTGTACGTGGTGTCCATGTCTCCTCAGGTCTGCTCGTTCTGGATGACGGCCATCTCGAGGTCGCGTTCCAGGAACTGCTGCACCGCCGGATCCTTCGACGCCAGGATCTGCTCCGCCGTACCGACGGCCCGGATCTTCGCCTGCGACAGGAGCGCGATCCGGTCCGCCACGCGGAACGCCCCCCGCACGTCGTGCGTCACCACCACGCTCGTCACGCCCAGCTCCTGCTGCAGCCGCTCGATCAACGAGTCGATGACATCCGCGTTGACGGGGTCCAAGCCGGACGTCGGCTCGTCATATAGTAGATAGGTGGGCTTGCCGGCGATCGCCCGCGCGATCCCGACGCGCTTGCGCATCCCCCCCGACAGCTCCGAGGGAAACTTGTTGCCGACCTCGGGCTGCAGATAGACGAGCCGCAGGCATTCGCGGACGCGCTCCTCGCAGTACGTATCGTCGCGGTAGTGCTCGTCGTTGGTGATGCCGAGGCGGATGTTCTCAAACACACTGTCAGAGTCGAACAGCGCCCCATTCTGAAACACGTAGCCGATGTGGCTGCGCAGCTCCGACAGCTCCTTGCGCCCCAGGGTCGGGACCGACAGCCCATCCACCAGTACCTCGCCCGAATCGGGTTTGATGAGTCCGATGATGTGCTTGAGCAGGACGCTCTTCCCCGTGCCCGACGGGCCGAGCAGCGCGACCGTCTCGCCGCGCTTGACGGAGAAATCGATCTTGTCGAGCACGACGTTGTCGACGAAGCGCTTGGACACCTGCTTGAGCTCGATCATGTGCCGAGCAGGACCTTGGCAAGCACCGTGTCGAGCAGCAGGATCGTGATCGACGCCGCCACCACCGCGGTCGTGGTCGAGCGCCCCACCCCTTCGGCGCCCTGCTGGGTGTTGTAGCCGATGTAACAGGGGATCACCGTCACCGCGGCGGCGAAGAAGAACGCCTTGATGATCGAGTAGTAGAGATCGAACGTGTGAAAAAAGTAGCGCGACCCGTAGGTGAACTCCGTGAGGGAGAGGTGCAGCGAGCTCGACGCCGCGACATACCCCGACGCGATTCCCATCACGTTCGCGAAGACCGTCAGCGCCGGGATGACGAGGATCCCCGCGATGATGCGCGGCAAGAGCAGATGGCTCATCGGTGAGCGGCCCAGGCTCTCGAGCGCGTCGATCTGCTCGGTGACGCGCATCGTCCCCAGCTCGGCGGCATAGCGCGCGCCGATCCGGCCCGCCAGAATCAGCCCGGTGAGCACCGGACCCAGCTCCAGGACCACCCCCGCCGTCACCACCCCGCCCGCGTAATACAGAGGAATGACGCTGCTGGTGAACTGATAGCCCGTCTGGAGTGCGGTCACCGCGCCCGCGAACGCCGCCACGAGCAGCACGATCCCGAGGCTGCCGTAGCCAATCGCAATCGCCTGATCGATGGTGCGCGGAAACCAGATGCGCCATTCCATCAGACCTACGCTCAGGTCGCGGACGAGAAAGGCGAACCGCCCCGCGTGCCCAGCGGTGCGCAGCGCGTAGCGGCCGACGTGACGGCGCAGGTCGAGGGCGGGGGCAAAGGAGGTCATGGGATGTAGTATGTTATGTATCGATGCCGACCAAGTCCACTCAAACCTTTACGCGCAAGCTGCTTAGGTGGTATGGACAGCATGCGCGCGACCTCCCCTGGCGCCGCACCCGCGATCCGTACCGCGTCATCGTGTCGGAGTTCATGCTGCAGCAGACACAGGTGAGTCGAGTCTCGGAGTTCTATCCGAGATTCCTGGAGCGGTTCCCGACGATAGAAAGACTCGCGAGCGCGCGCCCGAAGGCGGTGCGAGAGGCTTGGGATGGATTGGGATACTATGCCCGGGCTTCGAATCTCCACGCGCTTTCGCGCGTGGTCAGCAAGACGATGAACGGCAAGTTGCCGGACGACCCGGAAGACCTCGATGAGCTTCCGGGAGTCGGGAGATACACTGCCGGAGCCGTGGCTTGCTTCGCTTACGAGAAGCCGGTGCCGGCAGTAGACACGAACGTGAAGAGGGTGATCACGCGAGTCTTTGTTGGGGACGGGGGACGGGGGACGGGGGACGGGTACGTCTGGGACCTCGCCGCGCAAATCGTACCCAAGGATGGGAAGAGAGCTTGGAGATTCAATCAGGCGATGATGGAGCTGGGAGCGTTGGTGTGCGTGGCGAGGACGCCGCGGTGTCCTGAGTGCCCGGTGAGGAGTGAGTGTAAGACGGGGCGGGCAGAAGCTCCGACAAGGCCCCGAACTCGTAGCCGGACGCGCGCGCGTCCGCGATAATCCCCGGCAGAGCCTCCGCCGTCTGCATCCTGTCCCCTCCCGGATCGTAGCCGTCCCCATCGTGCAGCAGTACGATCGCCCCCGGCCGCAGGCGCGCGTGCACCCGGCGGCGGATCACGTTGGCCCCGGGCCGCGCCGTGTCGAACACGCCGAACGTCCACCCGAACACCGTGTAGCCGAAGCGGCGCGCCAGCGGGCGCAGAAACGGGCTGCGCAGGCCGTGCGGGGCGCGGAAGACGCGCGGCTCGCGCCCCGTCCTCACGACGATCGCCACATGCGCCTGGGCCAGCTCGTCGTGGATCCGCGTGGGACCGAGGAGGTGGAGCTTGACGTGGTGCTCGGTATGATTGCCGACCTCATGGCCCGCTTCCCGGACACGGCGCGCCAGCTTGGGGAAAAGGCGCACATGCTTCCCCACCATGAAAAACGCCGCCGGCACACGCTCGGCCGCCAGCATGTCGAGGATGACGGGCGTCGCGCGCTCGTTGGGGCCGTCGTCGAACGTCAGATAGATGCGACGATCCCGCGGACCACGCTCGACCGAAGGACCGAACAGCAAGTCCATCCCCATCATTGCGTCACCCGCCGGTACACGTCGAGCACCCGCTGCGCCACGACGGGCCACGCGTACTGCTCGGCGACCGCCCGCCCCGCCCTGCCCATCGCGTCGCGCCGCGACGCATCGTCGAGCAGCCCCGTCACCGCCGCCGCCCACGCCGCCGCGTCGCCGCAGGGCGCGAATACCGCTCCCCCTCCCCCCGCCAGGTCGCGAAACGCCGGGATGTCGGACACCACAAGCGGCGTCCCGCACGCCATCGCCTCGAGCAACGTCACGCCGAACGAAGCGCGGGTGGTGGGACAGAGATAAACGTCGGCGCCCGCGTAATAGGCAGGGCGCTCGCGGCCCGCGTAGCCGACGAATCGCACCGCTCGACCGAGCGGACGAGCGACGCGTTCCAGCCGGCCGCGCCACGGGCCGTCGCCTACCACCGTGAGCTCGGCGCCCGGATAACGCGAGACAATTCGCGGCATCGCGGCGAGCACCGTGCCGAGATCGTTGCGCGGCTCGATGCGGCCGAGCCAGAGGAGACGCGGCGGCCGGTCGTCAGGCCGCGCGCCGTTGGAGTGGAAGAACTTCGTATCGACGCCGTTCGGCACGATCTCCCACGGCGCCTGGAAGTAGCGCGACATCGCTTCCTGGGCCGCGCGACTCACGGCGATCGCGGCCGCGTGGCGATCGAGCATCCGTTGGAACGGCCGCCGCAACAGCCGGTAGCCGAGCGAGCGGGGGAACCAGGTGTGGAACGTCGCCACCACGGGGATCCCCGCGCGCCACGCGGCATAAGGCGCCCACACGCCGAGGGTCGGCGCGAGGCCGCCGTGCACGTGCACGACGTCGAAGCGCTCCGCGCGGAACAGCGCCTCGAGCCGGCTGCCCAGCCGCCACCCGACGGTGATGCGCGCCACGCCGCCGTTGGCATAGATCACAACGCTCGTCCCCACGCGGCGGACGGAGTGGTGCTCCGTGCTCCGCGCTGCTGCTTGCCCTCTCATGTTCGCGGTGACGATCGTTGCCGAGTGACCGAGCGCCTCGAGCTCGGCCGCCAGGTGATGCACGTGCTCCGGCACGCCACCCAGCTGCGGGTAGTAGTCCTCGGCGACGAGCGCGACGCGCAGCGACGTCATCGCGCCTTCTGCGCCAGGCGGAGGGCCGCCGCGACGACGGCTGCCGGCCGCTCCTCTTGCAGGTAGTGGCCCGCGCCCGGCTCGCTGTCGACCTCAAACGACTTGAGGGAGCGGGTCAGGAGACCAACTTCTCGAGGATCCACGTCGCCGTCGTGGCGCGCCGTACCGACGACCAGGATCACGGGGCACGAGATCTGGGCGAGGCGCGGCGCCAACTTCTCGGGCTCACGCGCGTGCGCCATGGCCTGATACGTTTTGAGGGTCGCGTCGAAGGCGCGCGCGTCCCCCATGGTATAGCCGAGGACCACGCCGTCCGTGATCCAGGAGCGATCGCCGGAGGACTCGAGCAGCATCCCCTTCACTTTGCGGCGCACGAGATTGATCCCGCCAAACAGCTTGATCCACGGCAGGAAGCGCATCGCGCTGCGGAAGCCGGACGTGGTCGCTTCCTCGGTCGGACCGCCTTCGAGCGACACGATCCCGCGCACCAGGTCGGGCCGGCCGACCGCCAGCCGGAACGCCAAGGCCCCGCCGAGCGAGTGGGCCAGCACCAGCACCGATCCGGTATGGAGCGAGTCGAGTGCCGCGGCGATGCGGTGCGCCTGTGCTTCGAGAGAGTAGTCGGCCTTCAGCGGGCGGCCCGACAACCCCGTCCCGAGCGGCTCGATCACGATGGGGCGGTAGCCCGCGGCGGCCAGCAGGGGAACGACTTTGCGGAAGCTGAACGCCCCGCCGACGAGACCGGGAATGATGGCGACGGGCTCGCCCGCGCCCGCCAACGCCTCGACGTGCAAAGTCTCTCCCGGCGCGACCGGGATGTAAGGACGCTGCTCGACGGGCAGCAGGCACAACGCGAGCAGCCACACTACAGCGTCTCAAGCCGCGCCGCACGGGAAGCGACGGTGTTCAGGTCGCCGCCCAGCACGTCCATCGTGCGCTGGAACTGACAGTCGATCACGAGCAGACCGATGACGTAGGCGGCGAGGTTCACCACGAAGATCACAGAGAAGAGCAGCGGGAACGGAACCCAGAGCCCGAAGTACAGCGCGAAGCGCTTGGCGCCGGGATCGAGCCGCGAGCGGTCCACGATCGTCGTGAGCAAGAGGACGGCGGTCGCGGCGAGCGCGGCGAGGCGGAGCGGCACGAGCCCGCCGGCGGCGCAGCCGGCGAATATCGCGATCTCGGAGGCGCGGTCGAGCCGGGTATCGAGACGGCGCCCTGCCGCCGACGCGAGGCCGAACTCGCGCGCCATGGCGCCGTCGAGCGCGTCGACCACCTGGCCGGCGGCCATGAGGATCAAGGCGAGACCGACGCGTCCCACGGCGAATGCCGCCGCGGCGCCGAGGCTCACCCAGAACGCGCCCCACGTGACCTGGTTGGGCGAGAGCCCGAGGCGCACGTGGAGCAAGCGCAAGACCGGCCGGACGGCGCGGTCTAAAGCGGTGCCAAGAACAGGAGCAAATTCATACATAGGAGCACCACGATGAGGACGGCTTCCTTGGTCCGGTCGGAAACACCCACTAGAAAGCCCTGCGTCACGACGGGCGAATAGGGATACCAGGGCATCTTCTCGTAGCTGACGCCGTAATCCATCGCGAGGTGAATCAAGAAGAACAGCGCCGGGACCCAGGTGCGCAGAAAGATGCACAGCGGCACGATCCACAGCAGCGCGACGGGTTCTTGCAGAGAGGTCCGCCAGTAATAACCCAACTGCCTCCGACGGCCGACCGCGCGCAGATAGAAGGGAGCTTTGATAGCGTGATCGACGTCCACGCCCACACCGAAGACATACGCGAGCGCCGCATCGCCGCCGCGCAGCCGCAGCGCCTGGACGCCGAGCGTCGTCGCGAGGACGTGAGTGACGATCGTCATGCCGCCGGCTCGCGTGCAGCGGAGGGCCACATCCCCAACAGAAGACCAACCCCAATCCAGGCGAAGTCCCGCACGCGACCTACGATCGACATGTACAAGCCGACCTGCGGATCGAGTCCGAAGAGGCCAGCGAGGACATAGAAGGAGCCCTCCCGTGCGCCCAGCTCGAACGGCACGAAGAAGAGCACATTGCCGAGCAGCGCCTCGAGCCCGCCGATCGCAAACGCCTGGAGGTAGCCGAGCCGCACGCCCACGCTCGCGGCGATCAGGACGAGCTCGACCATGTAGATGCAGCGGCTCAGGTACTCGAGGCCCACGGCCTGGAGAAAGCCGCGCCGGTGGCGCTGGTAGAAGTCGGTGATCTGGCTATCGAGCTCGACGAGCAGCTCGCGCGGCACGCGCTGCGTCCAGCCGAGGAGCCGCTCGAGCAGTCCGCGCCGGTGGCCGAAGAGCAGCAGGGCGATCAGCCCGAGCAGCACCGCCGCCGTGACGGCGAACAGAGCTCTTGGCGCGGCGGAGGCCGGCAGCAGCAGGAACGCGAGGCCCAGGGCCGTGAGCCAGACGAGCACATAGCTCAGCGTATGCAGCATGCGGTGCAGGATGACGGCGCCCGCGGCGCGCCGCTTCCCGAGCCAGGGCGTCACCGCCGCGACGCGGTACGGCTCGCCGCCCAGGTTGACGAACGGCGTCAGGACGTTGATGGCGGCCGCCGAGACGAGGATCGAGTACGTCCGCCAGTAGGACGGCTTGCTCGGATCGCGCTTCACGGTGAGGTGCCAGGCGCGGGCGCTGCACGCGTAGACGAGCGCGTACAGCGAGACGATCGGGAAGAACAGCCAGCCGGTGCGTGCCGCGTCGTCCGCCAGCCGGCCGACACCGGTGCGGGCGACGAGATAGCCGAACACGGCGGCGCCCACGACGAACAACGCCGCCTGCAGCTTCCGACTCATGCCGCCTTCCCGCTCGTATCGTAGGCGCTCTCGAGCACCGCCGCGACCTGCGCGATGTCGTCCAGGTGCCGCGCGCCGTCGCCCGAATCGAGCGTCGCGGCGAAATCCCCGAACAGTCCGGCGAACCAGCTGGCGTACGACGCCTTTTCGAGCTCGGCGCTGTAGTCGAACGATTCCGACTGCCCGCCGATCTCGAGCGTGAGCGTGCCGCCCCGCCATACGATGCTGCCGCGGTCGCCGATGAAGCGCATCTCGGTTTCGCGCGTCCGTGCCGCCCAGGTCAGGAACATCACCGCCAGGCGATCGGGATACTCGAACAGGAGTTGCGCGGTGTCCTCCACGTCGTACTCCCCGTGCTGCAGCCTCCCGGTCCACGCCCGGACGGCGCTGGGGGGCCCCGCGACGTCGAGCAGCTCGTACACGAGGTGCGTCCCGTGGTCGAGCAGCACGCCGCCGCGGCCGTCGGCGCGGCGCCCGCGCCACGGCACCGCCCGCTGATCGGCACCCTGATCGGCTTTGAGCCGGTACACATGGAACTCGGCGAGATGCCAACGGCCGATCAGTCCGTCATCGAGCCACTGCTTCACGCGCCGCCATACGGGGTTGTAGCGGTACTGGTGGCAGGGCATCACGACCCGCCCCGCGCGCCGCGCCGCCGCCGCGAGCGTTGCCGCCTCCGCGCGGGTCACCGCCACCGGTTTCTCGCACAGCACGTGATAGCCCTGCGATAGGGCCCAGAGCGACAGCGGGAGATGCAGGGCCGTGGGCGTGCAGATGTCCACGAAATCGATCGGACCGAGGTCGGCGAGGTGGTCGGGCGTGGATACGAGCGGAATGCCGTCCACGGCACGCACCGGCGCCGAGTCGACGATGCCCACGATCTCGAGTCGCGCCGCCACGGCGGGGTGGAGCTGAAACGCCGGCAAGTGGGCTAGGCGGGCGATCCCGCCCAACCCGATCAGCGCGCCGCGATAGAGCCGCGGGGGAGCGTCAGGCGAGCTGCGCATGCACCGGCAGCTCCGCGGCGGCCCGCCGCTCGTGGGCCAGGATGAGCGCGACGAGCACGACGTTCAGCGGTCCCACCACGATCCAGCAGTAGGCGGCGGGCCACCCCGGCACCGCGGTGACGGCGAGCAGCGCGAACCTGATGTTCTGCGCGATCCAGGCGCAGGCGCGCACCAGCGGCGCCTGCCGCTCCGCCCACTCCGCCCGCACGGCCGCGGGGACCGACCGCCCGACCAGGGATCGCACCAGGGCGGTGGTGCGCGGAAACAGCCACGCCTGACGCCGTACGTAATCGAGGTACAGCCACGCCGCGATGCGGTCCCACAGCGAGCCGGCCGCGGGTCGCGCGTGTTCGGGCAGGTCGAGCTCGCTGCCCTTACCCACCGCAAAGTAGAGGTACGCTTGGCGGATGTAGTCGGCCGCCGCGGCCTGGTAGGTGTGCGACAACAGGCCCGCCAGGGCGAGCGTGGCGCCGCGCCATCCCCACCCCGCCACGAAGAGGCGCGCAGCGAGATGCGCGTAAAGATTCACAAATCGAAGGCTGTCGGACACGCCGTCCAAGATCCGGCCCGTCCGTGTCGATGTGCCGCGCAGCCGGGCCAACTGGCCGTCGGCGCTGTCCAATATGTCCGACACGATGAACAGCAGCACGCCAAGCGCGTTGAGCCGCATGCTCTGGTACCAGAGCAGCCGCCCGGCGACGAGCCCGAGGATGAGACTCGCGAGTGTGACGGCGTCGGGCGAGACGCGGGTCGACGCGAGCGCCCTTGCGACGCGCCACCCGGCCGGCCGGAAGAAACGCCGGTCGGCCCACTCCTCCACGACCGGTCCTTTATTCGCGTACACGCTGGACCGCCTCCTCGAGCACCGCCTTGACGGTCCCGAGCGCTTCCATCGCCTGCTCGTCGGTGATGACGAGCGGCGGGTTGATCCGCACCTCGGGGTTGTAGATCATCGCGATCACGCCGCGGGCGAGCAGCGTGTCGAAAATCCAGCGCGTCACCTTCTTATCGAGCAGCCGCCGCGTGCCGGGCACGACGAGATCCATGCCGAGCATCAGGCCGCGGCCACGCACGTCGCTGACGATGGGGATGGTGCCTTCCCACGTCTTCATTTCGGCGAGCATCAGCGCGCCGAGGCGGCGGCTGTGCTCGACCAGCTCTTCCTCTATGATGGTTTCGATCGTGACGTGCGCGGCGGCGGCGGCGAGCGGATTGCCGCCGTAGCTCGACGAGCTGCCGCTGGGGTTGGCCCACGGCTTGGAGAAGGCGATCGGCTCGCGGATCACGAGGCCGCTCACCGGGAACCCGCCGCCGAATCCTTTCCCCACGAGCAGGACGTCGGGGACGACGCCGTCGTGCTCCACGGCGAACATGGTGCCGGTGCGCCCGAACCCGGTGATCATCTCGTCGCAGATCAGCAGCGCGCCCAGCTCGGTCGCCAGCGCCCGCAGCTCGCGCAGGTACCCGGGGGGCGGCACGACGTTGCCCGCGGTCCCCTGAATCGGCTCGACGATGATCGCGGCGATGTCGTTCGTCGTCTCGAGCGCGATCTTGTGGCGCAGGAAGTCCACACAGTGCCAGTGGCACGACGGGAACGTTTTGCCGAAGGCGCAGCGGGCGCACGAGGCGTAGGGGCTCGAGTACGCGCCGGGCGCGAGCGGCCCCAGCTCGTGCTTGAAGCTGCCGCTCAGCAACGGCAGCACGCCCCCCGTCTTGCCGTGGAAGCCGCCCCAGAATCCCATCATCTCGTGCTTGCCGGTGGCCGCCTTCGCGAGCCGCACCGCCGCTTCGACGGCTTCGGCGCCGCTCGAGTACAGCTGGGTGCGGTTCAAGTCGCCGGGCGCGATGGAGGCGATCAGCTCGACCAGCGCGGCGCGGTGCTGGGAGGTGAAGCTCCCCACGTGCACCCGCTCGAGCTGCCGCGACATCTCGGCGACGTAGCGCGGATGCGCGTAGCCGAGGCTCGCGACGCCGACACCGGCGAGCAGGTCGACATAGCGGTTGCCGTCCACGTCCCAGAGGATGGCGCCCTCCCCGCGGTCCATGCACAGCTTGCTGTACAGGGCGACGCTCTGGGTCCCGGGCGCCAGGTACCGCGCTTCGGCCTCGAAGACTCGCCGTGACTCCGTTTCGGTGTCTATCACAAGGATGCCTTTTTGTCGATGTAGGCGGCGATCGCCTCCGCCGCCTGTGCGCGGACCGGTGCGAAGCTCGGCCAGTCGTTGATGTCGATCAGCACCGGTGCGTCGGGCTGCGGCACGGCGACGTCCCCCCCAAACACCTCGAGGGCCAGCGCCCGCGCTGCCGCGAAGACCAGCGCGCGCAGCCGCTCTTCGTTGACCACCGCCTGCCCGCCATCGGCGGGATACCAATGGAAGAAGCTGCCGTCGGCCACCGCGTAGAACTTGAGAATCGGGCCGGGCACGTGCGCCTGCAGCGCCACCCGCGCCACGCCGCGCAGCGTGCGCGGGAACGGCAGGCCCGCATCGGCCATCCGCTCGACCAGGCGATGCCGGTGGCAGTTGAGGACGCTCGCCGGCGGATTGACCGACAGCGCCTCGAGCGGCACGAGCCGCAGCAGCCGCTCCGACGCCGCCGCGCCCTGGCACATGTTCACGTACAGCTCGGCGGGCGGCAGGCGCCCCGCCACGACGTCGGTCTCGCCCGTTTTGCTCACCGCCCAGCCGCGGCGCGCGAGACGCTCGACGGTCTCGTCCAGGATCGCCGTGTCGTTGTGCCGGTGTTGCTGCGGCGAATACGTGGGGCTGCGATACAGCGCGACTAGACGCTTCATGAATCGCCTCGGGCGCTCGCGGTCGCGGTAGGTTCGACGGCGGCAAGCCACGCGGCCGCCGCATCGAGATCGCGTTTGTGATCGAGGTCGATGATCCGGGGCACCTCGACGGTCGCGACGGGGCCGCCACGCCGCACCAGGAGCCGCAGAAAGGCTCGCATGCGGGGCAGGGTGCGAACGGCTTCGGCGGCGATGCGCCGCGCGGCGGTGCTCAAGCCGTAGACGCCGCCGGTCACGAGCGGGGGCGGGGCCAAATGATCGGAGATGTCCACGGCCAGCCCCGCGGCATTGCGCGTGACGTACAGCGGTCGTTCATCGTCGACGAATGGCGTGACCGCGAGCACCGCGAGGGACCCGGCGGCGAGGTGCTCCGTCACGCCGGTGTAGAGGCGCCGCCAATCGGCGCCGGGCATAACCGTGTCCACCATGGCGCAGAAGACCGGCCCGGGGGGGACGACGGCCAGCCCTTCGACCAGCGTGTGCAGCGACGAAGGGGTGCGGCATGACCGCACCTGCGCCTTTGGGGCAAAGGAGAACCGTATGCCATCACGTACCATGCAGGTAACGGAGGCGCACCCCAGTTCGAAGAACGTTTCGATCAAGTGGACAATTTGCGGCCGCCCGGCGACCTCCACGAGCGCCTTGGGCGTTTCCACGCCATCGGCGGCGAGCCGCGCGCCGTGGCCGCCGGCGAGGATCAGCCCCTGCATCATGGCTCGAGCACCTCGGCCAGCTGCGGCAGCGTCGTCAGACGCACCGTCGGCAGGCCCGCCGCAGGGGACTTGGCGGTGCGGGGCGCCAGCCAGGCCGTGGAGAGGCCGAGCGCCGCGGCAGGCCGGATATCCGACTCGAAGTTGTCGCCGACCATCCACGCCGGCGCGGAGGTCACTCCGGGCCACGCGAGCGCGTGCTGGAAGAGCCGCGCGTCGGGCTTCGTCACGCCCACCCGCCCCGAGTCGGCCACGACGGTGAAGTAGGGCATCAGCCCGAGCTCCTGGAGGCATACCTTGAGGTTGCCGGTAAAGTTCGAGACGACGCCCAAGTGGTAGGCCTGATGCAGCCGCGCCAGCAGCGTCGCATTGCGCCGCACCACCGCGAGCGTCGTGGCGTGAAACTCGTCCGCGATCGCCTGGGCGCGGAGCTGCGCACCGTCGGGAAGCCCGGCTAACAAGAGCGCCGCCTGTGCGTCTACCATCGCGCGGAAGCCCAACCTCTCGATGTCAGTGCGGCGCGCGAGCGCCCGGTCGGATTCACGAAACGCGACCTCGAATGCGGGGAACGGCTCCGCGCCCCCCGCCGCGCGGTAGGCCGAATGAAAACGGACACTCCAGCGCGCGCCGTCCGCGTCCAGGGTGCCACCAAAGTCGAAGAGAACCAGGCCGCGCACTCGTGCCCGCCACCTCAGTTCGGACGCACAAAGACTCCCACACACGACCCCGCTGGGGGGGCCGCCGTCACACAAGCATTGTGATGTAAGGAGGGTTGTCGGCGCCGTCCTTGGCCAGCGGCCGCGGCACTATCTCATCACCGTCCCTGCCAGTAACGCGAGGAGAGCGAACACACCGGCCGCCGTTGCAAAGATCGCCTGTCTCCTCCTTAGTCCCGCGAAGCTCTCGGGCAGCTCGCCGCGCGGGTCGATCTCGAGCCTTCCCATTCTTGCCGCCGTGGGCGTCACGATGACGATCGCGATCACCGCCCCGATCAGGCCGAGGGCCTGCATCGTGAGGAGCCATCCTGGGACGTCGGCGGTCGTGAAGAACGGCAGCGACAGCACGAAGCCGCTCGCGAGAACGAGCAGGGCGCCGGGACCGATCAAGTTACGCGCGACGACGCCGGTGGCGCGGTACACGGCGAGCCGCTCCTCGGGCGGGAAGTGCTTGGCAGTGATGCCGGCGAGCATCATCGCGAGCCCGCCGCCGAGCCAGGCGGCGAAGCCTATGTAGTGCAGGAAGAGCCAGAGCCCTCTCATGCGCGACCCACGACCTCGGGTATAGGTTGCCGTCCCTTGAAGCCGGCATCGAGCTCGTGCCAGTGGGTGATGCGCTCTTCGCCCAGCTTCCAGCACCACAGGATCTCGCGGTCGTCGAGTTTGCCGTGGAAGTCGACGAGCCCCTCTTCGGACCCTTTGAACTCGCACCCCACCTGCTCCAGCTCGACGAGGCACGCGTTGATCTTGCGGGCGACGTCGTCGACCTGGGACTTGAGGCTGAGCTGCTCGGGAGACTCACCCCAGTCGGGGCGCGCACTGGCGGCGATGAGCTCGTAGCGGGAGACGAGATCCTTCCAAGTCGGATAGTAAGACGCGATGTCCTGGACGATCCGCTTGACGAGGGGGAGAGTCCGGTTGGCTTCGGCGAGAGTGAAGAATTTGGGAGCCACAAGGATAATCTAGGCTATGCAAAGGCTAGACGCATAGACGCGCCGCGGTCCCTAGCCCATCACGATCCCGTTCACGTCCTCGGGATGGGGGATGAAGCCGACAACCCTGTCGCCATCCACCACCACGATTGTCGGGCGCACGTGATGGTCGCCCGGATCAAGCTGTTTCGGCACCTTGTATCCCTTGAGCTCCGCATCGGGTTTCACGACGGGGGTGTCGGTTCGAGCGTGATCTTGGACGGCGCAGTCACTCGGATCGTGGCCCAATCCTACGCACCGGACGACGATGTCCCGGTCCGAGATGGTGCCGAGATAGCGCCGGTCTTTCGGATTATCGACCACGGGGACAACCGAGATGTTCTTGACGCGCATCAGGGCCGCAACTTCTGACGCAGTGGCACCGGCCGCGACGACGATGGGATCCGCAATCATGACTTCGGAGGCGCGCATGGCTGCTAAGATGCGTCTATCCCCAGGTCCCGTGCCAGCCCCAGGATCTCCTCCCGAATCGCCCGCCGCTCGACCACGAGCCGCAGGAACGCCCACCGCTTGAACAGGAACAAGCCGGCCGCGCGGGCGCGCCCGATCAGACGGTCGAGCCGTTCGAAGAATACGAGCGAGCCGTAGCCGGCGAAGGGCAAGAGGACCATCGCGACAGGTGCAGCCCACCAGCCCCGCCATGCCCACACGGCCGCGGCGGCGAGGCCCCACGTGACGGGAAAGAGCAGCATGGCGGCGAGCACTTTGCCGCTCGCGACGGTGGCTTCGTCACGCTTCGCGACACCCGTGGCCACGTAGCCGACGGCGCGGTAGGCGGGATAGTGCACCACCGCACCCGCCAGCGCCGCCGGCAGGAGGAGCGCGAACACGAGGACGCTTTGCGCGACGTAGCGCAGGACGCGCTCCGCCGTATAGCTCCGCGGCGTCAGGTGGCGCGGCTCGACACCGGCCGCGCCGAGGGTGGTTTCGTAGCGATCGACGCGCGCCCGGAGCGCGGTGAAGCGGTCGGGCCAGCGCTCGCGCATCAACCGATATCCCAGGGCGAAGCGCCGGCGCAGTTCGAGCTCGGCGACGAGGGAGGCAGGCGCTTCGGGGAGTTCGTCCGCCGCCGAGAAGATTCGCTGGGCCCGCCCGATCAGCGCCAGCGCCTCGACCCGCTCCGCCTGAAGCGTGACGTCCGAGAGGGCCCGCTCGATGCGGCTCGTCAGCTCGCGCACCGGCTCGGCGGGCGGCTCCGCGCCGGGCGCCAGTGGGACGGGTTGCACGCCGAACGGCTCCCCGAAGTAGAGCAGTGCGGCGCTGCGGAACGTCTGCTTGGCGCGGTAGTACAGGCCGGCGGGCACGATGACGATAGGCGTGCCGCCCAGCGCCGCGGCGGCGCCGAGGGTGATCCGGGCCGCGCCCGTCTTCAGGGGTTTGAGCCGCGGCTCGTCGTGCGAGCCGCCCTCGGGGAAGATCGCGATCGCGCCGCCGGTCACGAGCACCCGCCGCGCCGCCTCGAACGTCTCGCGGTTCTGCGACAGATCGGCACCGGCGTCCTGGCGCCGCTGCACGGGGATCGCCTGCATCACCCGGCAGAACCAGCCGACCACGGGCATCCGGAACAGCGGCGCCTTGGCGAGCAGGGACACCCGGCGCGGCGCGAGACAGAGGAGAAACGCGGGATCGATCAGGCCATTCGGATGATTGAGGACGAACAGGACCGGACCCTGCGCCGGCACGCGCTCGCTGCCCGAGACCTCGATGCGGCGGAAGAAGATCCGCAGCACCAGCGCGAACAGCGCGCGGAGCGCCCTCCTCAGGACCGCGCTCCGCACCAGGCGGCGTACGTCCAAATCGCCCCGCTCACGAGCAGGGCGACGGGAATGATCAGCACGGCGCGCTCGAGCGACGTCGCATCCGAAATCGCGCCGATCAACGAGGGCGAGGGCACGTCGCCCAGCACGTGGATCGCGAAGATGCTCATCGCCACCGCGGTCGCCCGGATCTCGGGAGGCACGACGTTCACGATCGCGGAGTTCACCGGCCCGGTGGACGCGAACAGCAACAGCTGCGCCGTGACAATGGCGGTCCAGTAGACCGCCGGGACGACGGAGGTGAGTCCCACCAGCGCGAGCGGCGCGGCGATCAACGTCGCGACGCCCGAGACCCAAAGATAGGACTGCTTCGTGACGGGCAGCAGCCGGTCGCTGAGCCAGCCCCCCAGCGCGATCCCGAGCAGTCCCGTCGCGATCACCACGCCCGCGAATCCGACGGAGGCGTGGCCTTCGGAGAGCCCGCGCACCCGCTCGAGGAACTTCACGACGTAGAGGGCCATCCCACCCAACGCGAACGTGTAGGCGGCGTAGCCCAGCACGGTGAGGACGTACGGGCGATTGCGCAGCAGGGCGGCGTACGCCGCGCGCGCGCCGCGCGCTGCGCTGCGCGCCGTGCCGAACTCCGCCTCGTCCATCGCGCCGCGGGGCGGGTCGTAAAGCCGCAGGGCGAGGAAGGCGAGGACGAGGCCGGGGGCGCCCGCCACGACGAACGCGCTGCGCCACCCGAAATGGACGTCCATGAGGCCGCCGATCGCGAGGCCCAGCCCGAAGCCGACCGGGATCGCCAGGAAGAACACCCCGAACACGCGGCCGCGGAATTCCTTGCGGAACAGGTCCGCGAGCAGGCTGGGCGCGATCGTGCCGTAGGCCGCCTCGCCGACGCCGACCAGGGCGCGGGCCGCCAGCAGGCTCGCGAAGCTCCACGCCAGGCCGCCCAGCGCCGTCGCCACGCTCCAGATCGCGACGCCGAGGGCGATGAGCCGGGTGCGCGAGCGCGTGTCGCCCAGCGCGCCGAAGAACGGCGCCGTCAACATGTAGACGACAATGAACCCGCTGCCCAGCAGCCCGTATTGGAAGTCGCTCAGGTGGAGCGTCGAGTGGCGCAGCGTCTCGGAGATGGCCGCGATGATGTAGCGGTCGATGTAATTGAAGAGGTTGATCAGGGTGAGGACGGCAAGCCCGCGCCGGGCCAGCCGGGCGACGTCGAGCGGGGGGAGGGGAGGAGGAACCCCGAGCGCCATGGGTCGCAATATGGGCGGCGCCGCGCCTTCCTGCGAATCGACTAGCCTGCCAGCGCCCGCCGCGTCGCTTGGTAACCCGCCTCCACGTATTGCTCGAGCCGTTCCACGGCCAGCGTCGCGTCGCGCTCGGCGACGGCCCGCACGTACACGAGCCGCGGGCCATCCTTTGGCCAATCGGCGACGGCCCGCTCGGCCTGGACGGCCATCATGATTCGCTCAGCCTCACCATGCGCGCGCACCAGACCAGGAATGCGTGTGACGGCCTCTGCCGGCGCGGGAACTTCGTCAAACCCCGGCCCGACATTCACCGCCACGACCAAATCGGCGCTCAATGCGCGCGCGGGGTCGAGGGGGAGCACCGCGCGGAGGCCCCCGTCGGCGAGGCGACGGCCGTCGAGCTCTAACGGCGGGAAGTACAGAGGCAGGGCGCAGGATGCATAGAGCGCGTCGTGTAGGTCGATGCCCCCCTTGAACACCACGAGCTCCCCGCTGTCCAGGTCCGTGGCCGTCACCGCCAAGGGAATCTTCAGGTGCTCGAATCGCTTGGCGGGGACCAGCCGCTCGATCGTGCGGCGCAACGGCGCGGCGGGAAACAGGCTGCGCGCGAACATCCCCTTCACGAGGGCGAGCGGATTAAAGGGGGCAACGTCCTTGCGCCGCAGGCTCAAGGAGCGGCGGCGCACTTCCTCGAACGGCACCCCCGCGGCGAGCGCCGCGCCGATGACGGCCCCCATCGAGGTAGCCACGATGTGATCGGGTTCGAGATTGGCCTGCTGCAGCGCCCGAAACGCGCCGGCGTGGGCTAACGCTTTAGCGCCGCCCCCGGAGAAGACCGCGACGACTTTTATTCGCCCCGTCCTTGATCGTAGCGACGCTCCATCACCCGGGTGGCGCGCCGCTTCGCCGCGCGGTCGTAGCGCCGTTTTTCGTCCGGCGTCTCGGGGACGATGGGGGGGACGGCGGTGGGGCGGCCGTTGGCGTCCAGCGCCACGTACGTCACATAGCAGGAGTTGGTGTGGCGCTTGTCGCCGGTGATCAGCTGCTCGGCGATGATCTTGACCCCGACCTCCATGGACGTCTTGCCGGCGTAGTTCACGCGCGCAAACCCGGTGATCAGCTCGCCCACGTGGATCGGCTCGCGAAAGTCGACCTTGTCGACCGAAACGGTGACGCACTCCTTGTGGGAGTGACGGATGGCGCACACCGCGGCGATCCGGTCCACCAGCGACAGGATCACGCCGCCGAACACGTTCCCCATGATGTTGGCGTGCTGCGGCATCATCAGCTCGGACATCACCGTCTCGGATTCCTTGGGGTGACGCGGTTTCAAGGCAGGCGGCATCTAGTAGTCCACCGGCCGAAGGTAGAACTCGCCGATCGCCGTCTGCGACAGCACGGCGACGGTGGGCAGCCGCCGCTTCCAATGCGTGGAGTCGAGGCGCTTCCGCACGGCGGCCACGACGGCCGGATCGAACCCGCGCGCCACGATCTCCTCCGGCGCGTGGCCGCGGATCAGGTAATAGAGGATAGGGTCCGCTTCCTGGTACTTGAACCCGTAGTCCTGCTCGGTGCGCTGCCCCGGCACGAGGTCGGGCGTGGCCGGCTTCGAGAGGATCACGTCCGGCACGCCGACGTGCCGCGCCAGCGCCCACACCTGCGTCTTGAAGAGATCGCCCAACGGATTGACCGGGGGCGCGTCGTCGGCGTGCCAGGTGAAGTAGCCGAGCAGCCGCTCCGACTTGTTGCCGGTCCCGATCGGGAGGGCGTGGTACTTCGCGGAGAGATCGAACAGCACGATCATCCGCTCGCGCGCCATGACGTTGCCGCGCCGCGTGGCGTCGGGATCGCCGAACCGCTGCGCCTCGGCGAGATAGCCGTCCACCGCCGGCGTGATGTCCACCGTGAGCGACTCGATGCCCAGCGTGTCGATCACGAGCTGCGCGTGCGACAGGCTCTCCGGGCTCGAGGTGCGATACGGCATGCGCACGCCGATCACGTTTTCCTTGCCGAGCGCATCGGCCGCGAGAAACGCGGTGAGCGAGGAATCGACGCCCCCGGACACGCCCACGAGTCCCTTGGTGAAGCCGCGGCGGCGCACGATCTCGTCCTTCAAAAAGCTGACGAGCCACTTGTGCGCCAGCTCGGCGTCGATGTGGAGCGGATCTTCGGCTATCTCGCCTCGTCCGAATACAGGAGTGGGGACGGGGGACGCGGGACGGGGGACGGGGGACTTCGCTCCGTTCCCGGCCGGATCGAACTTGACCTTCGGAGCCTTGCCCGTCCCTCGTCCCCCGTCCCCCGTCCCCTTAAGTCCTTTCGTGAGCACCGGCAGCGCGCTGCGCAGATCGGCGAGAAGGGGTGAGTCCGCGCGCGCGTCGGTGAGCGCATCGAGATCGAGATCGGCGGTGAGCAGAGCCTCTTCGAAGAGCGGTCCACGCACCAGGACATTCCCCATCGGGTCGATTAGGGCGGAAGCACCCGGGAACCCCTTCCCTCCCTCGAAGCCGACGAGGTTCGCCAGCGCGACGAATACGCCGTGCTCCTCGGCGATGCCGCGCACGATCCGCTCCCAGCGAATCACCGACGCGGGCAGCCGCGAGCCGTCTTCGTCCATGCCGCTGCCCCGCGCCGGCGACGCGCTCGGCACGATCAAGAGCTGTGCTCCCTCGAGCGCCGCCACCGTCGCGGCGAGCGAGTGCCAGGCGTCCTCGCAGATCAGGATCGCCGCGCGCCCGCCCCAGCTCGTGGCGAAGGCGCGCACCCCCTCCTGCCCGCGATCGACGAACCGCTCCTCATCGAATACGCCGTAGGTCGGCAGGAATACTTTGCGGTGCACGTGCCGCACGTCAGGGTCGGCAGGTCCGAACGTGGCGTAGAGGCAGGAGTTGTGAATGTGATTCTGGAATCTCTCGTAGAAACCGACGGCGACATCGATCGCAGGCCCCTGGTACAGCCCGGCGAGATCCCGCACCAGCGTCCCCGCCGTCACGGCGACTTCTTTCACGCCTCCCTCGACGAAGTACCCGGATGTTGCCGTCTCGGGGAAGACGAGGAGGTCGGGTTTGGGATCGAGTTTGGCGGCCTGGGCGATCACGCCGCCGATGCGCGCCACGTTTCCCGCGTAATCGCCCTTGGTGGGGCGGAACTGGGAAATGGCGAGGCGCACGCGCGGCATGGGGGAAAGATACGCTAGTGCCGCACCTTGAGCTTCCGCAGCCGCACCTGGGCGTCGGCGCTCAGTTCCGGATCGGTGCCGACCGCGATCACTGCCTCGAGATCGCGGCGCCCCCCGGCGCTGTCCCCCATTCCCAAGCGGAGAATCCCGCGGTTTGAGAGCGCGACGACGAGGCGCGGGTCGCGCGCCAGCGCCGCGTCGAAGCTCGCGAGCGCCGAGTCGGACTGGTGGAGATGCTGGAACGCCATCCCCAGGTTGTTGTGGGCGGTGGCGCTGCCGCCGCCGGTCGTGACGGCGACGCGCCCGTGGACGAGCGCGCTGTCGTACTGGCCCTTCCGGTCGAACGCGTTGGACATGTTCACGTGGGGCTCGCGCAGCTTCGGCCCGTACACCAGCGCGGTCCGGAAATCCGCGAGGGCGCTGTCGAGATCGCCCTGGCGCAGCCGCACCATGCCGCGGTTGTTGTAGGCCTGGGCATACGACGGATTCGCCTCGAGCGCCGCGTTGAAATCTTCGAGCGCGCGATCGTCGTCGCCGAAGTGGTAGCGCGCCAGGCCGCGGTTCGAGAGCGCGATCGCCTCGCCCGGCTTGAGCCGCAGTGCTTGGTTGTAGTCGGCGATCGCCTCCTTGAACGCGCCGAGGCCGTCGTGCACCATGCCGCGATTGTTGTACGCGGGCCAGAGGTTCGGGGCTTTGCGGATCGCGCTGTCCAGGTCGGGCAGGGCGTCGTCGTAGCGTCTCAGGTACAGCTCCGCCAGGCCGCGATCGTTGTAGGCGACGGCCATGTTCGGATCGAGCCGCAACGCTTTCGTGAACAACTCGATCGCGGGCTCGTAGTTACCCGCATCGAGCTCGACGCGTCCCCGGCCGTACGTCATGCGCGCGGGCACGCCGGCCATGTCGCAGCCGAGCAGGGCAACTCCCAGCGCGGCGATGAGCATTCGACCGTTCATGGTCATCCTTTCACCACCCAGCTCAGCGCCCACATCCCCGCCAGCACCGCCGCCGTCGCCAGCGCCAAGGATGGCTGCGCGTACGCGGACCCCACGAACAGCGCCGCGTACATCAGGATGAAGAACGCCGGGAGAAATGGATAGAACGGCGCGCGGAACGGTGCCTCGGGCTGTCGCGCCCGCAGCCGGAACAGCGCCGCGACGCTGAAGCCGTCGATCACCAGGACGATGAGGATCGCGAGCGCGAGCAGCATGCCGAACTGGCCGGTGGCCGCGAGAGCGCCCGCCACGATGCCGACGACGACCATTGCCGGTCCCGGCGTGCCCCCCGCGTTCACCCGCGCCAGGGCCGCGGGCAACAGCCCCTCACGAGCCATGCCGAACAAGACGCGCGGCGTTACGAACACGTTCCCGTTGAGTGACGCGAGCACGACGAGGAGCGCGAGCACCGTAATCACGGTGTCGCCCCTGGGTCCAAAGATCGCCGCGGCAGCGTCGCCGGCGACGAGCTTCGAGGCGGCCACCTGCTCGAACGGCAACACGTGCAGGAACGCGGCGTTGAGCAGCAGATAGAGGCCCGTGACCACCGCGATGCCAAGCAGAAAGACACGGGGCAGCGTCCGCTCCGGCTCGACGACCTCTTCCGCGATCTTGGCGGCCTCGACGGACCCGTAGTAGGTCCAGATCACCGCCTGCAGCGCGACGGCGAGTTTGCCCCACACGGCGAGGCCCCGCGGCGCATCGGCGAGCGCGCCGTGCCATCCGACGCCATGCCCGGCCGCGAAGGCGATCACCACGACGCCGCCGAGCGCCAGGATCTTGGCGGTGGTGACGACGTTCTGCACCCAGCGACCCGTCGCGACGCCGGTCAGGTTCATCGCCGTGAACAGGGCGACGAACGTGACGCCGAGCGCGCGCTCCAGGTTTCCACCCACGGGCCAGCCGGCCAGCCGCACGAAGAACTCGCCCGCGGCGACGCCGATCGCCGCGATCGCCGCCGGGTAGAGCACCAGGCCTTCGACCCCGCCGATCACGAACGCCGCGCGCGGCCCGAACGCCTCGCGGGCATAGACGTACTTCCCGCCGGCCTTGGGGAGGCGCGTGGCGAGCTCGGCGAAGATCAACGCGGCGAGAAAGGCCAGCGCGCCGCCCAGCACCCACGCCACGAACGTGAGCCAGGGACGGCCCAGCTGCGCGGCGATGAGGCCGGGCGTGCGGAAGATCCCCGCGCCCACCACGACGCCGACGACCATGGTGAGACCGTCGAATAAACGAAGCGACCGTTTCAGCTCGGTACTCACAGCCGAAACGGTCGCTCGGGAACAGCGGTTACGCCAGGGCGATCAGTGCCTACCTAGCGCGGCCGCCAACGCGCGAAGACCGCCGCGCCGCGCGGCGTTCGCGAGCCGTACGCGGCTTTCAAGGAACCTGGGATCACACCGATGGAGCCGCGAACGCCGAGCCCCCACTCCCCACGCCCCACTCCCCACGCCTTCAGGTATCCGAGCACGACCGAGCCGACATCGTACGCCCCCGCAGTAACGACCAGGTCTTCCCCGCTTTTCCGTACGTACTCCACGCGCGTAAACACGTGGTGTCCACGCAGCACTTCAAGATCGCCCTCGCCCAGGAGGCTGTGACTTGTGCCGTTGGCTCCCCAGACAAACGCGGCGTTGAGGCGGCCTTGAGCAGTGAGCACCGCGGCGCCGTAGCGATGCATCGATTCAGAAGGGTGGAGCTCTTCAGGCGTGGCGAGATAGGCGTACCAGGCCGACAGGCTCCAGCGAGCGCCGGGATTCGCGGCGACGCGCACACTGTAGGAGTCGATCTTGCGAAAGTCGAAGTCGGTGCGGACGGCGTCGGGCTCGCGCCCGTTGAACGCCGATGCTTCGACTTTCACACAGTGACTGAACAGACCCGCGGTCACCGCGCCGTAGGTGATGTGTGTCGCGTCCTGCCAATGATGGCCCAGGGGGGCGAAGGGATCGCTCTGGGCCGAGGGTCGGTGCTGGAACGCCGGCGGACCGACAGCGGGCTCGCCCACCGCCGCGACGTAGAACGACGCGGCGAGATTGGCGGCGAGAGGTCGCTCCCACAACGCCGCCAGCTCGATCCACAGGTCGTGCGGGTGCTGGCGGTCGACGAGCGGCGCGCCCTTGTAGCTCTCGCCCGACTGCAGCAGCAGCGGGTAGCCGCGGGGACCGACGGTCCACGGCTCGGCGCTGGCCATGACGCGCAGCGCGACCTCGCCGCCGCCGAAGGGTCGCGTTGCCGTGAGCATCCCCCAGTTGATCACGTTGAATTGATCGCTGCCGCGCGGCCCGCCTTGGGTGTCGTACAGCGGCGCGACGATGCCGTGAACCATCAGACTCCAGTTCCCCGCGCGGAAATGTGCGGCGTGCATCGGTGATGAATCAGGGAGCCAGGCGGTTCCGGAACCGGCCCGCGCGTCGGGCATGCCGAGCACGTTCGCTCCCATCGGCATGGGCATGTCGTGGCCTGGGTGCTGGGCGAACAGCAGACTCGGCAGGAGAAGGACGGTGGGTACGAGCGGTCGAGTCACTTCCTCAATTCACTGAGGGCCAGCGCGACGCCGTTCGTCCATCCAAATCCGTCCTGCGTCGGGTACTCTCCGCCGCCGGCGCGCCGCTGTAGGTCGACCACGTCGTACTTCTCGGTCATGCGCCCCGTGGACCGATAGGTGCGCCGGTTCAGGGCGAGCCACCGGTCACGCGCCTTGTCGGCGAGGTCCGCGCGGCCGTAACGGCGCACTCCCTCGATCGCCAGCCACTGCAGCGGTGGCCACCCGTTGGGCGCGTCCCACTGCTGCCCTGACGCGATGAGGGTGGTGACGAACCCGCCGGGCTTCAAGAATTCCGCCTCGAGCCGCGCGGCGACGCGCCTCCCGTCGAGGTCGTCGGCGAGTCCGAAATAGAGCAGATACGCGGCCGCCAGGGTGGGACGATCCATCACGCGTTCGCCGCTGCGCCAGCGGACGTCGTAGAAGAATCCACTGAAGCGATCCCACGCGATGTCGACCAACGCCTGGCGACGGGCCGCCGCGGCCTTCGTGAACTGCGCCGCCACCGCGGAATCGCCCGGCTGGTGCCGGAAGGCGCGCAGGGCGGCGATCGTGCGCTCCGCCTGATACAAGAGACTGTTCAGGTCTATCGGGATCAGGTCGGTGGTCTCGAGCGTCCGCAGATCCTTGGGATCCCGCATCCAGCGGCTCGAGAAATCCCAACCACTCTCGGCGGTGGCCTTCGCATTCCGGTAGAACGCCGCGCGCGCCGAGTCGGGGAGCGTCTGCGCGATTTCGTAATCAGCGCGGTAGGACTCCGGTCTGGCCTCGGGGAGATCGTCCCAATACCGGTTGAGGATCGGGCCGTTGGGGAGACGGACCACGCGGCGGTACACCTGGGCGGGCCCCAGCCGCTCCGCGCCGTCCATCCAGAACTTGTACTCCGCCTCGAGCGCATCGAGGTAGCGCAGCGCCTGGCTGGTGTCGGTGGCCTGCGCGTACAACCCGACCATCGCGCCGAAGAACGGCGGCTGGCTGCGGCTGAGATAGTACGTGCGGTTGCCGTTGGGAATGTGCCCCACCGTCTTGATCAGGTACGCGAAGTTGTCCAGCATGTCGCGCACCAGGTCGGTGCGGCCGCTCTTCACCAGCCCGAGCATCGTGAAGTAGGAATCCCAGTAGTACACCTCGCGGAAGCGCCCTCCCGGGACCACGTACGGATGTGGCAGCGGAATCAGGGACGACCGCGCGTCGGCGCTGTCGGGTGGACGGGTCAAGACCGGCCACAACGCCGCGATGTGCTGCTCCATCGTTTGCGACGGATCCGTCCGGAATCCCTCGGCGACGGGACGCGGCAGCTCGAAGTTCTGCTCTACGAATGTCTTCACGTCGGATCCGTGATACCGCGCGACAATCTCGGCCGGAGGGAACAGCGGCCGCGCGTCGACGAACGTTTTCGAATCCGGGAAGATCCCCGACATTTGGACGTCGTGGAACAGGGGACCCAGATCATGAGCGGGATCGTAGGCGGACGGGCGGGCGGGCGGGATCGTAGGCGGACGGGCGGGCGGGCGCACGGCTCGACGGCCCGCAGGAGAGGAGTGGTAGAAGGATTAGGAGGAAGTAGATCCGTGATTGTGTCCCAGCCCTGAAGGGCGGGCTCGGCCAGGGCGCGCGTCCTAAAGGACGTCCCCGTCCTTCAGGACGGGTGTAGTGGCCGAGCCGGCCCTTTAGGGCACGGATAATCAACGAACCAGATCCTTCTCTCATATGACTCCGAGCGTCCCCTATCTGAAGATGATCCACAGTACCCCAATGCACACTACCAGCAACACCGACATCCCGACGTCGATGCGCCGGCCGTCGCTGCCCGACGGCTCCGCGCCCGCCGGCATCCCCTGTGTCGCCGCGCCGTAACTCAGCCC
>WNGP01006081.1_pt1 | contig 24949 bp, 20 predicted proteins | sample 5407671 | NCBI WGS metagenome assembly WNGP01 (sample SAMN13153381, study PRJNA577476) | soil metagenome | isolation source: 40 cm soil or saprolite under Garry oak tree replicate 2 | place: USA:California | collected 2016-06-15
AATGACCCGTGCGTCGCCGACTACGATGGTTTGCAACTCGTCAGGATGCAGGTGGGACCTGGCCGCTTTGAGGACTGCATCCGCCGAAACACCGCGGATATTCTCTCGGTAAGACTCGTAATAGTCAGCCGGCAGATCGTAGATGACGAGCGTCGCGAGAGCTGACGCGATTGCGGCAGTCGTCTCATATCGAATGGGGAAGACGCCGTCGAGATAATCTCTCGCCAGCGATAGCTCCTCATCTGAGATTCGCTCAGCGCGGATTCGATCGATCTCGAGAAGTATCTCGCGCAGTGCGGGAGCGGTTACTTCGCTTTGCACGGCGGTCGATACAACGAATGGACCTGGGCCACGACGCCAATCGTAGAATGACGAAGCGCCATACGTATAACCGTGCGCCTCTCGGAGGTTCAGGTTGATCCGCGATCCGAAGAGACCGCCCAGAACTGCGTTCATCACAAGAGTCGGGAAAAAGTCGGGATGTTTCCGTGGCAAGCCAACGTGTCCAGCTCGAAGTTCCGACTGCGATGCCTCCGGCTTATCCACAATATGGATGCTCTTCCGGGTTGTCCGAGCCGCTGCTATTAGCGGTCGATTCGGCGCGCTTCCTGACGCCCACTGCTCAAACGCACGCATGATCAGCGTCCGTGCCTGATCCGTCGAGACATCTCCTGTCATGATTACAGTTGTCGATCCGGCGCGGTACCTGGATCTATAAAACTCTTCAACGTCTTTGCGCGACAATGCACTTACGCTCTCGGTGCTTCCCTCGTCCGGCTTCGAATACCGGGATTCCTGGGTGTACAAGAACTCCGAGAACTTCTCGTCAGCTAAGCCCCGAGGTTCCGTTTCCAGCTGAAGAATCTCTGCCAAGCGTTCAGCCTTGGCCCGCTCGACTTCACGCTCCGGAAAAACTGGACTGCTAATGGCTTCGCCAAGAAGCTTCGTCGCTTCTTCGAGCTGGTCTGACAGCACTGTGATCTTGATGAATGCGCTATCCCAGTCCGCGCCCGATTCGACCGACGTTCCGAGTTGCTCGAATTTTTCCGCCAGCTCAGCTCCATCGAAACCCTGGCTGCCTTCTAGGAGCGTCCCCGCAGTCAGAGCGGCAACACCTTCCTTGCCCCCGGGATCATTGGTGGATCCGGCGTCGACAATTATCAGAACCGTGACCACCGGAAGTTTCGCCACTGGCGCTGTCACCAAGCGAATTCCAGTCGGCAATATCTGATCGTTGAAATTCGGGAAATGGTAATTCCGAGGTGGTCCAGGCTTCGGCCGAAGAGAGGTAACCATCAGTCCGCGCCAACAGCAACGGCGAGTATACTTTCGGATGGGACTCCTTCCTTCGGGACATAGAGAAGGCTTGCCCTGTTGTCCTCGCCGAAGCGTTCGGAGATTAGATCATTGACCCTCTCCGTGGTTACCGAGCGGTACCGGTCGGCCTGCTCATTGATCAGCTCCGGTCGCTTGAAATACGTGGCGAACATCGAAAGCCTGTCTGCCCTCTCACCCGCTGATTGAAGGGACGCTATAAGATCGGTCTCGATCAATGCAATTGCTCTTTTCACTTCCGGTTCCGCAACTCCTTCGCGATAAATCAGGTCGATCTCTCGCTCGACCTCATCCTCCAGCCGGGTAATAGAGGTTTCCGGCCGCGCAGTTACATCAACAACCAGGAGATCAGTCCCCTTTGCCAGGTCGAAGGTGAATGCGCCTGCATCTGCTGCTATCTGCCGCTCACGGACCAGAGTGCGATGAAGGCGGCTTCCCTTTCTCATTCCAAGCACGGCGGAAGCAACACTTGCGGCGTAGTATTTCTCGCTCCCGAATACGGGCGAGCGGAATGCCATGAACAGGCGTGGGAGACTGACGTTGTCGGGGACGACTTCCCGCAATCGGTTTCCGAACACTGGCGGCAGATCCATCGATGGGAGGGATGGTGTCCCCTTCCCACTTGGAATGGGTCCGAAGTACTCAGTAGCCAGTCGGCGTGCTTCTATCAAATCAAAATCACCCGCGATCGAGAGAACCGCATTGTCCGGCGTGTAATAAGTGGCAAAGAATTGCGCGACGTCGTCCAGTGATGCGGCCGAGAGGTCTTCCATCGACCCGATTAGCGAATGCTGGAATGGATGTGACTGCGGAAACACCAGCTCCTGCATCTTCTCGAGCATTGTGCCGTACGGCTGGTTATCCACCGACCACCGTCGTTCATTCTTAACGACATCACGCTGAGTATCCAGCTTTTCCTGTGTCATCGCTGGGAGGAGCTCGCCCATGCGATCTGCTTCCAGCCAGAGGGCTAGCCCAAGCTCATTTGACGGAACCGTTTCGAAATAGTTCGTCCGTTCGAGCCAGGTTGAACCGTTCAGCGTTCCACCAGCTCGTTGGATCAGCTCAAAATGCTCGTTCGACCCTACATGCGCCGAGCCCTGGAAAAGCATATGCTCGAAGAGATGCGCGAATCCGGTTCTGCCGGACTTTTCGTTCGCCGACCCTACGTGATACCAGAGGTTGACCGCCACAATTGGCGCGGTCTGATCCTCGGACAGCGTCACGAACAGCCCGTTGTCGAGATAGAAAGTTTCTACCGGAATTCGCATTGTCGTAAATTGCCCGCCATGCAAACCCACTGGAACCCCCTCGGCAACCACACATGATTGCTGCCCTTGCCGTTCTAGCATTGCTGTCGGGTTCCCTGTTTCTCCTTTGGCGGTCGCAGGAGCGAATCCTGTTTCAGCCACCTCGGCTATTAGAAGCACCGCCGGAGTCCGGACGGGTCTCGTATGAAGCCTTGGATGGACAACGGCTCGTCGGCTTCATGGTCGGAGATCCCCGGGCAGCACCTGGTGTTCTGCTTTGCTTCCATGGAAACGCTGACCTCGCCGCATGGCAGCTCGATTGGGCACGGACTGTGGAGCGTCATACCCGATACGCTGTTTTCCTCGCCGAATACCGCGGGTACATGTCACTTGGTGGAAGTCCCACGTACTCGAGCACGAAGCTCGATGCCCGTGCTGCCTATGACCATCTTCGAGTCGCCTTTGGTCTTGATCGCGCGCGCATGGCATTCTTCGGTCATTCCCTTGGCAGCGCCGTAGCGACAGAGCTTGCAGAAATTCATCCGCCTGCTGCATTGCTTCTCCAGTCGCCTTTCTCTTCGGCGCGTGCAATGGCGAGACTTATCGTGACCCTTCCCGTAGCTCTCGTCTGGAAGACCATCTCGAGGATCCACTTCGATACTCGCGCGGCTGTCTCGACCCTCGATCTGCCTGTTTCGGTAGTGCACGGGCGGCGTGACCGCATCATCCCGTTCAGAATGGGAGTCGAGGTTTACGAAGCCGCGAAGCGGAAGGGCCAGTTATTGCTGGTCGAGGGAGCCGGACATAACGACGTGGCCGAGATTGCCGGCATAGAATACTGGCGCTGGATTGCAGAGGCTCTGAACCCGCTGCCTGGTATTAAGTAGCATAACACCACTAAATGCTCACAGCTTCTTCTCGAAGAGGAACGCAAGCGGTGCTTTCAGCGATTCGCTGAAGATGTACTTCCAGCGCTCTTCCCGATTCGGCGAGATCGGGCTGGTCCGCGTCGGGGAGGTGTAGGGTGTAAATCCGAAACGCCTCGCCAGGATCCGCAGCCGTAACATGTGAAACGGATCGCTGACGAGCAGAGCCGTTTGAAGCCCGCGAACTTCGAGCATCCCTGCGACTGCGCGCATCGACTCGCTGGTCGTCCGGCCTTCATTTTCTACCAGAATGGCGCTATCCGGAACACCGTGCTTTCTGGCGTAAGTTCTTCCCACTGCAGCCTCACTGGTGGTGTCGCCAGATCCCGTTCCGCCAGTGAGTATCAGAAGCGCAGCTAGATGGCGGTTCCAGAGCTCGAGCGCGTGATCAAGCCGGGCTCGCAGGACAGGTGATGGCTTACCCGCGTACTGCGCGGCACCGAGTACTACGATCGCCTGCGCTGGCCGCGCCTCATCACGTGAGGCCCAAATCAGAACGGCAGTCGCGGAAATGACCCATAGTGCAAAGACCGCCATGAAAGCGACCGTCAGAATCCGCCGAACGATCTTTACCGCATGTCTTGCCTTCTCTCTTGCCCTTGCAGCACGGTTCATCCGGTAGAAGCTACGCTAGAAAGCACGCCTCGTGTGAGGCTCGGGGCACTCGACTGAGTATCCCTTCGCTGCTAAAGCGGCTTTGAATTCGTCCTGCACTGGAGCTTCTCCGTGTACCAGCCATATGGGGCCCAGTTTCGGTGACTTGTCCCGGACGCGCCCAAGCCAGCTTGTCATCTCAGTCCTGTCGGCATGAGCGCTGTACCCGTCGATCACCTCGACACGCGCGTGTAGCGGGACGTCGTCGCCGAAGATCTGTAGAACCGGCTGTCGCTCCACTACTCTTCGGCCGAGTGTATGCTCGGCCTGAAAACCGACAACGAGAATCGTATTCCGTGGATCGCTCGCTCCTTGTGCAAGATGGTGAAGAATCCGGCCGTTTTCCATCATCCCCGCCGCGGCAATGATCACCATCGGTCCGTGAGCGCGTGATAGAGCCTTTGATTCCTCCACATCACGCGTGTAGTGCAAAAGGTCAAAGCGGAAAAGCTCCTTTGCCTTCTGCACCATCTCTTCCGACCGGTCGAAGCTCTCCGGGTGCATCTCGAAGACGGTTGTCGCATCGATCGCCAGTGGACTGTCGACGTAGATCGGAACCGACGGGATTGCGCCCTCTTTGGCAAGACCATGGAGCGCGTAGATCATCTCCTGAGTCCGACCAACCGCGAATGCGGGAATGAGGACGCGGCCACCACGGGCAGCCGTCTCGCGAACCACCTGTGCCAATTGTGCTCGGGCGCCTTCTACGGATTCGTGATCCCTGTTTCCATAGGTCGATTCCATGATCAGCGCGTGAGCGCCCTCAGGTGGAATTGGGTCCCGGACTATGGCCAGGCCGTTTCTACCGATGTCGCCGGAAAAGACGAGCCGTTTTGTCTTTCCTTCCTCCGTACAGTCGATCAGAACCGACGCCGAACCGAGGATATGACCGGCGTCGATATAAGTGGCACGGGCTCCGGGAACGATGTCGAATGGCCTGTTATAGGGAACGCCCACCATCAGATCCATCGTGCGCACTGCGTGTCGCATTCCATACAGCGGCTCGATGAACTCTTTCTTCCGCTTCGCCAGAAACTCGGCGTCCTTTTCCTGAATGTGTGCCGAGTCAGCAAGCATGATGGCACATAGGTCCCGGGTCGCCGCCGTCGCCCAGATTGTCTTGGAGTAGCCTTCCGCAATCAGGTACGGAAGACGCCCGGAATGGTCGATGTGAGCATGTGAGAGAACTACCGCATCGAGATCCTTGATCGGGAGAGGAAGTTTACGATTCTTCTCAGCTGAGTCATGCCGCTTTCCCTGAAACATCCCGCAGTCGAGGGCTATCGTATAGCCGTTGACGTGAAGGAGATGACAGGAGCCGGTGACTTCACGCGCGGCACCCACGAACGTTATCTCCAAACAGCTATCCTTCTGCTACTGCATCACGCTGAAACAGGATGATGAGCCGCTGCTCGTCCAGTGACATCAGGGCTGGTTCCCACCCGCCCCTGCTTCTCTCGTTCAGAAGATCAGTCAGCCTGGTATTCTTTCATCAGGGATTAGAGATTATGAGCCGGTGCATGTCAACAGTGCTGATGCTGGAATCCTGGGGCTAGAATGATCGAGCGCGTCAAGGAGTTCCCCTCGCTGATTATTATCCGGCATCCCCTCGTTCAGCACAAGCTGACGATTCTACGCGACCAGCAGACCGAGACCAAGCGTTTCAAGGAGCTGGTCGATGAGATCGCGATGCTCATGGCCTACGAGGCTACCAGCGAACTGAGTCTCGAGCCGAGAGAGGTGAACACTCCTCTCGAGAAGACCACGGGCTGGCACATCAGCGGAAAGAAGCTGACCCTCGTCCCTATCCTCCGTGCCGGACTTGGAATGGTCGAGGGAATTCTTCGACTTGTGCCGTCAGCGCGCGTCGGGCATATCGGACTCTATCGAGACCATGGCACGCTCCAGCCAGTCGATTACTACTTCAAGGTTCCCGGTGACACGGGTGAGCGGGATTTCTTCCTGCTCGATCCGATGCTCGCAACTGGAGGAAGCGCGGCGGCGGCTGTCGCTTCATTGAAGCGAGCAGGCGCAAATCGGATTCGATTTCTTTGTTTAGTTGCCGCTCCCGAAGGGGTCCGGCATCTGAGCGAGGCGCACCCAGACGTACAGATCTATTGCGCGGCCCTCGATCGTCAACTCAACAGCCAGGGTTATATCCTGCCCGGTCTCGGAGATGCCGGAGACAGGTTGTTCGGCACCCGTTGAACGCTATCCGAACCACTCTCTTGGATTCAGCCTCTGCTGGTCGGCTGCGTCGACAACCCATTGCTGGCTCTGCGGGTCTGTCACCTCACCAGTTACTCGGTCGAACCATGCTGTTGCCTTCTTGATATCTCCGATTCGTCTCCACAGCTCGCCGACAAGATAGGTGAGGATTGGCCGCTCATCTCTTGGCACGCCGTCGTAAGCCTGAAGCGACTCCTCGAACATCCATGCGGCTTGACGGCGATAGTATCGCTCTGCTTCCACATCTCCCTCATCGACACAGCACCAGCTGGCACGAAGAAGAAGATCCGCAATGTGACGAGGCTCCATTCCTTGCCACTGAGCAACCTTGGCGGCGGCTTCATACTTCTCGGAGCCGCAAACCAGTGATGGTCGAAGCGGAGCGAGCTCTTCGAGCACATGCTGCTTCAGCACCGGGCTCACATCCGTTGCCGGTGTAAAGTCAGCCTCTCCACCAGAGTAGCCGCATTCACCACACATATGGATGAGATACGCGAGTGGCTGCGTTCCGGCGGCCCGTTCGTGGAAATCAGTCCTTTTGCCGCCGAACGCATTCGTCGAGACTACACTCTGGGATTTGAACTCGTTGTCACAAACGGGACAACGAAGCTCGATCTGACGCAGCGTTGTCATGGCTCCTCCTCCTCTCAGTGTTCCGAACCTCTTGGAAATGGAGAGGGAATATCTGTGCCACGATTTTGAAAATAATGCGGAAGAGATCGGCCTTGTTGAGAGTTTAGGTGGATTGTATCTTCTCGCATCGCAAAAACCGCGACTGGCTCACCACCCCGCGACCTGGTCGTTGATGCTCATCAACCTACTGCCTGACTTCTTCGCAGTTCACAACAGTACCGACCGTGTCGCCGCCTATCTCCGCTACTTCGAAAATCACCGCCGCTTCCTGGAGGCCTACTGGCACAACTACGTGCTGGATCCGGCGGGGCCGCATTTTCTGGAAGTCGTTCGCTCTGCCGCACTTGCGAGCCGCGTAGACCTTCGCACGATGCTCGAGAGAATTGACGTTGTCTCTCTAGCCCGCAACACAGAAGAGCAATGCCGGACCCTCTTCGATGTAGACACGGATATCGATGTCGTCCTCATGGTCGGTGTCGGCGCGGCGAACGCTGGTGAGCTGGTGGTAGAAGGTAAAGGAGTCGCTTTCGTCTGCCTCGAGCATTTCACCAGCGTGACGAACCCCGAGACTCAGGGTTTGGGTCTCGACCCCGAATTGATCCCGTTGTGGCTTACCCACGAGATCGCACACACAGTCCGCTATACCTCGCCTACCAGCCGCAGCGAGATGAAGCAGCTGATCGATGATGCGGGCGGATATTACTCGTACTGGGAAACCGGCAGGCGTGCCCCGCTTCGCGAGCTGATGATCAACGAGGGCCTGGCTACGATTGCCTCAAGAATCGTCAGCCCGGGACATGCCGCCTGGGAGTACTATGGATACACGCGGCGCGAATATGCCAGCGTGCGAGAGCTCGAACCCTTGATCGCGAAAGCCCTCAATAGCGATCTCGATCGTGCAGGTCTCGGACTGCGTCTCCGGTATCTCTCTGGCGGAATGAGCGATGACGCGCGAACCGTTGACCGTCATGTGTTCCCGGAGCGCAGCGGCTACTTCCTCGGCACCAAGATGGTCGAGGCAGCTGTCAATTCACGGGGACTTTCGTGGGCGATCCGCGCCAGTGCCAGCGAGATCACATCGCTTTCCAGCTCTGCGGCCGCTTCGGCCTGACGCTACTTCCCTACACAGAAAGAGCTGAACACCCGGTCGAGCACGTCCTCGACGTCTACGGCTCCTATCAGCTCTTCGAGTGCGCTGACCGCTGTCCGGAGATGGACAGCGGCGATCGTCGCCGGAAGTTTCTCTTCCCGCCATGCTTGTTTGAATCCTTCAAGCTCCGAACGGGCGGTAACGATCGCCTTGCTATGGCGGGCTCTCGTCAGGATCGGGAGATCCGGAATAATCTCTCCGTGCTGCGTATCCAGCGAATTGTCGATTGCAGCGAGCAATTCCTGAAGACCTGACCCAGTCTTGGCACTGACTGAAATCATGTTCTCCGAGGACATGATTTCGTCTCTATCTGATACTAAGTCATCTTTGGTTCGAACCGCCAAGATCGGCGCTGTTGAACTTCGGCCCACGAGATCGATGGTTTCCTCCAGGCTTGTCGAATCCTCGGTGCATGCGAGCACGACATGAGCACCAGCCAGATAACGCTCACTCGCTTCGATGCCGAGGCGTTCGATTCGATCCTCAGTATCCCGCAGTCCCGCGGTGTCAACGAGACGAAGCGGCCATTTGCCACTATCGATCACTGCTTCGAGAGCATCGCGCGTCGTCCCGGGAATTTCCGTTACAATCGCCCGGGACCTGCCCAGAAGCGCATTAAACAGAGAAGATTTTCCGACGTTCGGCGGACCCGCGATAACGACGACTGCACCATCGCGGATGACCTCGCCCGCCGGTGCAGTAGAGAGAAGGGCATCGAGAGAACTCGCAATTCCTTCCACAGCTTGATCAATTCTTATTCGAGGAATGGGTCCATCGTCTTCCTCGGGAAAATCGACATCGTACGCGATCAGCGCCTCGAGGCCGATGAGATCATCCCTCAGGTTCAGCAGACGACGGGACAGCCCTCCGTCCAGTTGGCCGAGAGCCGTCCGCTGCATAGCGTGGGAGCGCGCATCTACCAGATCACCAATTGCTTCAGCCTGCAGGATGTCGAGCTTGCCGTTGAGTACGGCTCGGCGCGTGAATTCGCCGGGAGATGCCTGTCGCGCCCCCGACGAAATCAGAGCGGCCACTATCGTATTCGGAATCAGGTAGCCACCATGGGTGGAGAACTCGACAGTGTCGTCACCCGTGAAGGAATTCGGACCCGGGAACAGCGTAATCAGCGCCTGATCAAGTCTCTCATCGCCGTCGAATACATCACACAAATGGGATATCCGGGGCTCGAGCGGCCATACTCCTAAATGCTTCGCGGCAATTCTGAAGGAATCCGGTCCACTCAGCCTCACAAGGGCAATTGCACCACGCCCCGGTGCACTCGCGACAGCAACGATCGTGTCCTCCAGATCCATGGCACTTGTGCCAGCCGATATCACGTGCTCGCCGTCGGAAGAACGAATGTCGTCCCTGGCTCGAGAATCTTCACGGCTGGATGGAGCGGGTGATTCTCAAGGGTCGCTCTTAGCCTGTCGATCGCGTCGAAAGCCGTCGATGTGACATGGTTGAACGTTCCCCAGTGGTACGGGATGAAGTACCTGGCGTTGAGTCGCTCGAAGAGGGTGAGCGCGTCACTGCTGGTGAGATGCCCTTTACGAAACCCTGGCTTCCACCACGGTGCATGCCCAATCGGAAGTAGTGCCAGATCCAGGTTTCGTCCATTGGCGACCAGGCTCTTTTCGACCAGGTGAGTCGTGTCAGCCGTAAGAGCCGTGTCACCCGCAAAGAAGCACGAGACTTTATTGGTATCAATGAGGTACATATTAGTGGCACTCCTCCAGCGATCCACGCCATAACGATTTCCTTTGTGCATTGCCGACGCTGCCTGGATGGTCACCTCCTGAAGGTCGGCGCTTTCACCCGGAGGAATTCCAACCGCATGGTCGTATCCCTGTTTCTTCAGCCACTTGGCAATTGCTGGGGGAGCAAACAGGGGAATGGCTTCCGGCAGCGCATCGAGGGAAGAAAAGGAAAGGTGGTCCGCGTGCGCGTGCGTAAGCAGTATTGCGTCGAGCTTCGGAAGTGCCTCGAGAGCGATGCCTGGGGCGCTGACACGGGTAAGAAATTTTCCGAGCGCTGGATCGAAATTGGGGTCCGTGAGGATCCGCCTCCCCCCGATTTCAATTAGTAGCGTTGCGTGACCAATATACGTGACACGCAGCATGATCCTCTCCCTTTCCTTTATCCCGCGGGGCGTGCCTTTGCGCGTTCCTTCGCCAGCAGCCATTGTTGCGGAAGCGCTGCAATGTTCTGCGCTGTATAGTACAGATTGAGCCCCGAAGCCATGTTGAGAAGCACCACAGTCATCATTACGGGGAACATGTACCCCATCATCTTCGCCTGCGGATTTGGAGGAGCGTTACGCATTCCGATCCACGACAGCACGTACATGGACGCGCCCATGAGCAGGGGCAGAATGTAGAGCGGATCCTTTATCGAGATGTCGTGAAGCCACATGAATGGTACGCCACGGAACTCGATCGTGTTCTGGAAAACGAAAAACAGCGCAAAGAGGATCGGCATCGGCAGAAGCGCTGGCAGGCAGCCAGTCAATCCGGCAAAGGGGCTCACTCCAGCATCATGGTAAACTTTCATGATCGCCTCACGCTGCTGGACGGGATCCTTGTACTTCTTCTGGGCAGCGGCAAGCTTCGGTTGTAGCTCCTGCATCTTGAGGCTCGACCGCATCGTGCTTTGGTTGAGGGGCCATAGCGCGAGCCGCACTAGAATTCCCAGAATCACCAGCACCCATCCGTAGCTCAGATTGAGCCGATTATGCATCCAGAGCAGAGCCTGGATCACCTTCGATGCAATCGGATGCACGACGCCCTGCAGAAAGCGCCAGCCGTAGGGGTTTACATGGTCGAAGTCCTGACCCATCCGCATGAGACGCTGTGATTCCTGCGGTCCTGCATAGATCTCGAAGGAAAAGTTCCCATTCCGAATTTCCTCTACGACATTCGCTGATGCATTCGTTGCAATCTTCGATGTGCGCGGACCGCCTGAGAGTGTGACCTCGCTAAATGGTGTGCCATTTGGCTGTGAAAGAATTCCAACTACGAAGTATTTATTCTTGATGGCTACCCAGTTAAGTGGCCCGGCCTCAAGAGTTTTCTCTCCGGGATCCAGGCTCCCGAAAAGAACACTCCGAGCATGGTCACGCTGTGGCTTGAAGCTATAGGCCAGCGTGCGATGATCTCCGATCGTGTCAGCCTCCGTTGGTTGCAACGTCCTCGGAAGCTCCGTAATCAGGTACGCTGGTGCTTGTGCTCCAGCAATTCGGCCGTCGACCTTAATTGAATAGCTTGCAGCTGTGTCCTGAGAAATCGTGTACGAGATCGACACGCCGAGATTCTTTACCGAAGCGCTGTAGGTAAGGGTTTCGTCCCCCTTGGCATCCCTGGCGCGAGTAAGCATAAACAGCACGTTCGCCAGATCCGCTGTATCTGCCGGAGTGACGAGCTGATAGCTCAGAAGCGGAGAACCAGGAACTCCCAGGTCAACCAGGCCACTACTTGCTGATCGGTTCTTGTAGTCCCGAATTACTATCGATACCGGAGCCCCACCAACACTGCTGAATCTGTAAATCGCCTTGGAGGTCGTGATCACTGTCGTTTCAGCAGCCGATCGCGCTATTGAACTTGGGGTTGCTGCCTCCGCCGCTTTCCCTCCTCCACCCTGTGAATTCGTCGTTCGCGAACTTTGCCCATTGGGTGACTGCGTGGCTACCACCTGGGTTGACGATGCCGTGTTCTTCAGCCCCGAAACAGAGTCAGTTCCAATCGCACCTTGGCCGTAAGGCTTTCGCGTTGAGGATGGGAACAACAACTGAGAAATCGCAATGACGATGAGCGAGAGAAAGAGAGCTAGAAAGAAACGCTTATCCATTCAGGGAACCGGATCGTAGCCGCCCGGCCGAAAGGGGTGGCAGCGAAGAATTCGGCCTACGGTCAGCCTCATCCCCCGCATTACCCCATGTCGCTCGAAGGCTTCGAGCGCATAGGCCGAGCATGTTGGATAGTAACGGCAGCTGGCTGGCAATAGTGGTGAGATGGCCAGCTGATAGCCGCGGATCAGGAGAACAAATATGGAACGCATAGTTAGCGGGTCATTCGCGATGTCCACTCGCGAATGGCAATCACATCGCCGGCAAGCTGCGCAAAGCTCGAATCATAGGCTTCGGGTTTTGCGCGAATTAGGACGTCAATCCCTTCCAGTCCAGGCAGCAACGTGATTCTCACTAGCTCACGCAGACGACGTTTTACCTGGTTCCGCTCGACGATCTTGCGTCTATGCTTGGGAACGACTATCCCAGCCCGCGGATGTAGTAACAGGGAAGCAGATGCCCGAGCTTCCAGACGCCCGGTTTGCATTCGCTTCCCTGTACGCCTTACTGTTTCCAGGTCAGCCTCACTCGTCAGCCGGAAGCCACGAGGAAAGCCGAATGGTCTAGGCGCCGGCGTATTTTGTCGGCAACTGAACGGTGAGCCGTTTACGTCCCTTTTTACGGCGGCGACTAAGAACTTCACGTCCCCATTTAGTAGCCATCCGTAACCTGAAACCATGCGTGCGGATACGGCGTTTGTTACGGGGACGGTAGGTGGGCTTGCCCATTACAATACTCCAGAAACCAGAAAGAACAGGTGCGGTACAGAGTCGGTAAAACTATTCCAGCATTGAAGATAGTTCAAGTCAGATGAAGGAATTCTCCTAGCGTTGGTTTGACTTTTCCACATAAACCGCGTAGGGTAGCGTGTCATGTCGCTTAGCCCTGCAGAAGTTTGGAAACGCCTCCTTGATCGCGCGCGTCAGGAGCTCCCCGATCAAACCTTCCAAGCCTGGCTCGAGCCTACCGAAGCCCTGTCCATTGAAGGCAGTACCATCTTTGTAGGAGCTCCTGATCAGTTCACTGCTGATTGGAATGATTCCAAACATGCCGAGCTACTATCGAGCTATGCGCCAATAGTTCTTGGCCATCCGCTCAGGGTCGCCTTCCGAGTCAACGAAGAGCGAAAAAAGCGCTCACAGATGGATTTTTTCGTCGGCCCGCCTCCTACGGCAGTCAAGCCACTACGAGCACAGAATGGGTCCAGCTCACCCCCGTTAAGTGAGAGGTATACGTTCGATCTCTTCGTCATCGGCAAATCCAATGAGCTTGCCGCTGCCGCTGCACATGCTGTAAGTCAGGCGCCTGGTAAAGTGTATAACCCCCTTTTTATATATGGGGATACGGGCATAGGAAAGACCCATCTAATGCAAGCAGTCGCCCATGAAACCATTAAGCGAAGTCCAAATACCCGGATCACATATGTAGGGACCGAACAGTTCATGAACGAGCTCATTAGCTCGATGCTTGATCGTACTGGTCCTGAGTTTCGGCGCCGTTATCGAGAAACTGATCTTCTACTTGTTGACGATGTCCAGTTTCTGAAAGGACGAAAGGAGGCAACACAGGAAGAATTCTTCCACACCTTTAATGCCCTGTACGAAGCAGGTCGTCAGATCGTGCTGACTAGCGATCGGCCACCTTCAGAAATTGCCGGCTTGGAAGCCCGGTTAGTCAGCCGGTTCCAATGGGGAATGGTAGCTGATATCGGCCTTCCCGATTTCGAGCACCGTGTCGCAATTCTAAAACAGAAGGCGCAGCTCGACCGTTTGGAACTCACAATTCCAGATGACGTAGTCCATTTCATTGCCGAACATGTTCGATCAAACGTCAGAGAGCTCGAAGGGTCGATCATCAAGCTTCTCGCCTATGCTTCCCTCAAGCACAAGGACATCACAGTCGAAGTGGCACGTGAGGCTTTACGTGACAAGCTTAGAGCAATTGAAGGCCTTGAGCAGGAAGGAAGTACTTCGCTCACTATTCTTGCAATCCAGCAAGCCGTTGCCAAAGAGTGGGGAGTGACGGTAGATGGACTTCGATCGAAGACAAGGACCAAAACGCTTACCACACCACGACAGATTGCGATGTATCTCGCTCGCGAACTTCTTGCTACTCAGCTCGTAGAGATCGGAAACGCTTTTGGAGGGCGCGATCATTCTACCGTCATCCATAGTCTCGAAAAGGTCCAGCAAACCATCATCCAGGATCCGGATCTCAAATCACGTATAAACCGCATTCGCAATTCGCTGGAAATTTTCAACGTGCGCGTCAGCCCGCGTGTGGAAACTACCAGAGCTTCATAGAAATCGGTGTCGACAGGATTGTTCAGGCGACATTACCCACATCCGACCACACATCATCCAGCATAGCGGAAATCATGCTGCGTCCATAAGTTAGACCCATTCGACAGAACTCCACAAAACCTGCTATAGCTACTACTTTAGGTCTCTTTTAAAAGACTCTTTAGTACCTCACCTGAATTTCCACAGGGGAAGGGATGCGCTTCACGATCTCTCGCGAAAAACTTCAAGAAGGTCTCGCCGCAGTAGCAGCAAGTATCCCGGCAAAAACAACCTTGCCGGTGTTGGCGAATATCCTTCTCGAGACGACAGATAAAGGCATCAAGCTATCGGGGACAGATCTGGATATCGCAGTGAGTACTGAGGTAATGGCGGATGTAGATGCCGCAGGAGCTGTCACGGTTCCCGCGAAGAAGCTGAGTGAAATTGCTCGGGAACTTCCGCCCGCTCCGGTGAAAATCGCTGCGGTTGGAGAGCAACGTGTGACGCTGGACTGTGGCCGCTCTCGATTTAAGCTCCTGGGACTACCGAGAGATGAATTTCCGACATTTCCATCTGTGCGTTTCAACGAGAGCTGGAGAATTCGATCTGGAGATTTGCAGCAACTGATTTCTCATACTTCGTTTGCCGTTTCTTCGGAAGAAAGTAGACCGATCCTGAATGGAGTTTTATGGGAGCTCCGACCGGATAAAATGCGCATGGTGGCGACAAACGGTCACCGACTTGCGAAGATGGAGAACGCGCCAGCAAGCGACTTGATCGTTCCTCCGAAGGCCCTGGAACAAGTGAGGAGGCTCTTCCCTGCGGAGGAGGAACTCGAAATTGCGCGCGGAGATAACCACATTGGTTTCAGATCGCCATTCACCGCGGTTTTCACGCGCCTTATCGAAGGGCCGTATCCGAACTACGAACAGGTCATCCCCAAAGACAATGACAGGGTAGCGATTGCGGATAAGGTAGCTCTCTCAAGTGCCCTGAAGAGAATGTCTGTAATCGCTTCAGATCAGACACATCGAATTCGGCTCTCATTTAATTCTGGAATGCTGAAGTTCAGCGTCCAAACTCCGGATCTCGGCGAAGCCCAGGATGAACTTCCTATTCGGTATACGGGTGACCAACTCGACATCGGATTCAACGCCAGTTACCTCCTCGAGATTCTGCGCTATATCCCGACAGAGGAAGTGCGTTTGACCTTCAAGGCACCAGAACGCGCGGCAACGGTGGAACCAGAAGGCTGGAAGGATCCCGCGTCTTATATGTGTCTGGTCATGCCGCTCCGCCTAGTTGATTAGCGACCGAGGTTGAATTCCTCCTTCGAGCTTTGCTTGAAGTGATGGATCTTGCCTGATGCTGTAATTGCCAGATCCAAATCCTGTCCAGTATCGATGCGTACGACTCGTCCACTTGTGGGACTGATGTAGTAAGTTGCACTTCCAGTCCCGCTAGCCTCGAGCGTGACATGATGCTGTTGTTGGGCTCCCTCTCCATGAGCGTGGATAGAATCCGTGCGCTGAACCAGTAGAACCGCCCCGCCCTGATACGAAGCTTCCCTTGACACGATGTATGACCTGGCAATGTGCGCGGTCGTCGGGATCATGCCTTGGCAACCCGTCAATTCCACAGAGTCTCTCCAACTACTTCCTTGCGAAAGCTGGATAGGAAAACGTAGGAGCAGATTGTGGAGGTCAGCTAACAGTATTGAGCTGACCGGATTGCATTTTTCAGGGATGCTATCGCCGGAGAATATCAAACTGTCACCGATGAATGATCCCGAGAGTTGCACGGGAACTGGAACGGACTGTACGGGACCAATCGCACCTTGAGCTACTGTCGAAGATGTGTCGATAATGGCGGTGAAATGAATCGTGTCTCCAGCCAGCTCGAGTGTGAGCAACTCGTGTGTGGTGTTTGTGGAGATTTCCCGGTGCGAACCCGAATCTGACTGACTCTCTATCCCTGCAGTTCTGGATATCTGGTAGGCAATTGCACCTGGTGCATAGTTAAAGGTCCACGGACCAGCTGCGGATGGTATCGGTGCAGGATTTGGTAATGAGGGCGATGGCATTGGCTGGCCAGGCTGCGGCACTGTGGAAGCTGTGCAGGCAGCCAAGAGGTACGTGAGGAGATACCAGCTACCAGTTCTTCGGCGCATCGTCGTTGCTCTTCATGACAATTGATTGTCCAGAAAAGTGAGCAACCTCTGACAGTGTCCCGTCAGAGGTTGCTCCATTATTGGCAAACGGTCTATAAGCCGGGTTCTGTCGGGCTACTTTCGTGACCCGGACGATCATTTCTCTCCGAGCATGGTCGCCCATGCTCTCTAGCAGCCTACCCGCGGCGTCTTAATCGAGGCAGACGTCTCTCGCCGCATATTTGGCCTTGCTCTCAGCTGGGGTTTGCCGTGCCGCCCATGTTGCCATGAGCGCGGTGGGCTCTTACCCCACCGTTTCACCCTTGCCACCTGTGAAGATGGCGGTCTGTTCTCTGTGGCACTTTCCGTCGCGAACTGCTCTCGCTGTCCGCGCCCAGGTGTTACCTGGCAGCCTGTCCACTGGAGCCCGGACTTTCCTCGAATAAGTACCATATGGGTACCAATGCGCGATCGTCCGACCGTTTGCCTCGTCGAAATATAGCAGACTGACGATAGACGATGGATTCTAGTTTTAAGCCTCATGAAGCCTGACTGACTTCTGACAGTCGGATTGTACTGTGCTCCCATCAGCGCGGTCTCACCCGTTACCGTGAGGATCCATATGCCTTCCGACTCGAAGCGCAGTACCCGTACACCTGTCTCGACTATTCTAACCCCTCTCGAACGCTCGAGAGTCGACGCAGCAGCCCAGGGATTGTGTGATGCCCTCCATAGGGAATCACTTGATGAAGTTCTCCTGGATCTAAGGCAACAGAAAGCAAACCTGGTGCTGATTTCGGTTGCCCGTTACGGCTCTCAGAACTCCAGTCGAGTCGCAGCGATGGTTCGGGAGTTCCCGCGAATACCTGCGGTAGCACTGCTGACAGAAACGCAGAGTTCAACTCCGCATACGACGCTTGCCCTCGGCCAGCTCGGGATTCGAACCCTCATCGATGCGAGAATGCCGGCCGGATGGCAGACACTGAGAAATATTCTTGCGTCTCAAGGCACGAGCGATCTGCAACGATCGGCGTTGACGCAGGTAAGTCTCGATTTGCCCGGTGTGTCGAAGGATTGCTGGCGCTTCTTCGAGTTGCTCTTTGACTCATCACCGAAGGTCTCAACGGTACGGCAGCTCGCACGTCACCTCAATATTCTGCCTAGTACGCTCATGAGTCGGTTCTTCCGCGCAAGACTGCCAGCCCCGAAACGTTATCTATCACTGGCGAGACTGATTCGAGCAGCCAGGCTTTTTGAGAATCCAGGATTATCTGTGGCACGGGTAGCAAACCATCTTGACTACTCATCACCTCAAAGCTTTGGCCGCCATGTACGTACGGTGATGAAAATGTCTCCTGTAAAATTCAGGAGCACCTACGATGGACAAGGGATGCTTCAGTTCTTCAGAACGGAACTGATTCTTCCGTATGTTAATGTTCTTTGTGTCTTTCGTCCGTCAGCGGCGTATCCGGGTTGGATACCCAAGACCGAGTCTGGGAAGAGCTCTAGGCCTCGAGAGCTCTGAAGATTTGGCTTGCAGCGACCAGACTGATAACGGGAACGCCGCTGGCTTCAATCGCCTGCCGTCCACCCTCCTCACGGTCGACTAGAGCGAGCACGCCGGCTACAATGCCATTTGCCGCACGCACCGCTTCAATGGCGCGGAGTGCTGATCCGCCAGTAGTAATTACGTCCTCTATTACGGCTACGCGATCACCCTCTTTAAAGGGTCCTTCGATCGCTTTGCCCGTTCCGTGGGACTTTACTTCTTTTCGCACCGTGAATGCTCGAAGCGGGTGATCGGATCGAGCGCTAGCGTAGCTGATAGCGTAGGAGATTGGATCGGCACCGAGAGTGAGGCCGCCAACCGCATCCACTTTCCATCCAGATTGATGGAGCGTGGAGAGCGCCAATGGGCCGATCAATGACAGGCCCTCGGGACTCATCGTGGTCAATCTTGCGTCGACGTAATAATTCGACTGCTTGCCGGAAGCGAGGGTGAACTGACCACGCTTGGTGGACCGTTCGGCGAGCAGCGTAACGAGGACGGATTGATCGGTCATGGTGCGTGAGGTTAGGGATTCTTATGATTGGAGTCAATGTATTTGCTTTCGCAGGTTGGGTTCGGTCGCTGGACTGGTTTCGTCGGGTGGATTGTCTCCCTTGCAACTGTGCTCGGCCTTGCCCTCGTAATTCGCCACGAGCGACGTCAGGCGCGCAGTCTCGTTGAGCGATCGAAGGAGCTGGAGAGGCTTTCGTCCGAACTACTGCGAGTGAACCGCATGAAGAGCGAGTTCCTGGCGAACGTGTCCCACGAGCTCCGAACTCCGCTAAATGCAATTGTCGGTTTTGTGGACCTGTTGCGGGAAGGCGTATATGGGGAACTTGCTCCCCGACAGGTAAAACCGGTCGAACGTATAGAGGCTTCTGCCAATCATCTTCGGCATCTCGTCGACCAGGTACTCGATCTTGCGAAGATGGCCGCAGGCAGACTCGAGATTCATACTGAAACCATCGATCTTCGCCCGTTTGTTCTCGATGTTGCGAGCGAGATAGAATCACTGGTAAGCGAAAAGGGTCTGCACCTGTCGCTCGTAATGGGTGCCGCTCTTCCGCGTATCAGAACGGACCCGACTCATTTGCGCCAGATCCTCGTGAATCTGCTGGGGAATGCGGTAAAGTACACGAATGAAGGCGGAATCATCATTCGCACTCGACTTGTTGATTCTCTCCCGGATAGCGGATCTCCTCCAGTTGACCGGAGTCCATCTCTCTCAGTTGACCGAAGTTCCTACCCGACCAACGCCTGGATTGGCATCCAGGTAATTGATACGGGGATCGGAATCGACCCCGCGGACCAGAGTCGGATCTTTGAGGAGTTTGAGCAGGTAGACGCTGGTCCTCGAGGCAACTCGGCAGAACGCGGCACTGGATTGGGACTCGCAATCTCTCGCCGGCTTGCTGCATTGATCGGCGGAATGGTTGAGCTGGAAAGCGAGCTTGGAAAAGGCTCGACGTTTACGCTCTGGCTACCGGTCGACCCCGATGATTTACCGGTTACGTCTAAGTAAACCCTTGAACTTATCCAGAATCTTCGGTTGTTCCGGAGCGATGCGCGAAGCTTCCACAAAAGCATTTGCAAATGCCATCACGCTTGGATATCTGGCTGTGGGCGATCGGGATAGAGCGCGCATGATTACGGCGTCAAGCTCCGGCGCGAATTCGAACCCTCCCTCTCCTGCATCCTTGAGCGGAATGGGAGGCATCGTCAGGAGCTGGGTGAACATTTCGCGAGGCGCCTTGGCTGTATAAGGCAAACAACGCGTCAGCAGGAAATACGCGATCGTAGCGAGGCTATACTGGTCAGCCGCCGCCGTTACGATTTCCCCAGACAGTGCCTCCGGAGCGATGTACATCAACGTACCGACAAAAAACCCAGCACGGGTCAGACGCTCGTCAGTCGAGGCTTGTGTATCGGTCGCAATTCCGAAATCGAGCAGCTTCACGCGCCTGGTTTTCGGATCGTACATCACATTTTCAGGCTTGAGATCGCGGTGTACGATGTTGGCGTCGTGAGCCGCCTGCACACCGGCTGCTATCTGTGAAACAATGGTTGCGACTTCGTCTCTTGGAAGGGGCGCGTGCAGTTTGGCATATCGTTCCAGGATCTCGCCTTCGGCCCATTCGATAGCGAGAAAATGGAGGCCATTTTGGGACTCTCCTATCTCGATCGTCTCCACGACATTGGGATGCTTTACCCGGGCGCCATACTTTGCCTCACGGACAAAACGGGTTACTGCGGTCTTGTCCTGGCGTAGCTTTTCCCGTAGCACTTTGAGTGCTACGGTGCCATGATTCGGATGCTCGGCAAGGTACACGGCGGAGGTGCCGCCTTCACCTACCTCTTTCCTGATTGCATAGCCAGCGACCGAAGCTCCGACCATCTGTTCTCGAGACACGCCGCGAAGCTAATAGAAACCCGCAACACCGGATAGGGTAATAACCGCTCATGCTGATTTCCGCCAAATACTGTTTGGGCCTGTTTTTCCCTGGAGCGCTTGTCATTGCTGGTTGCAGTTCCGCGGGCTCTCGTACCAGCTCGCCGCCTAATCCAGCCGCGCTTCCCCCGGCAGGAGCTACAGCCCCCGATGTAAGCGAGCTGTATCGGGAAATCGGCTTGCTCGCAGCTCCTGGTCCCGTCGCCTTTGTCGGAAAGATTTCTTCCTTTGCAAGCGCGTATCCGGACACGACTCTCGTTTTGGTGAGCATTTCACTTCCCAACCGTGCGCTCACGTTCACGAGAGAAGGTGAACGGTATCGTGCTCCTTATGAGGTAAAGCTCAGCCTCAACCGCGGTGAGGTCGAAGCCGCAACCGTCAATGCGATGGAGATAGTTCGCGTTGGATCATTTCGCGAGGTAAATCGCACCGACGAGAGCATCATCTTCCAGCACTATTTTCATGTGCAGCCAGGCACCTATACGATCTCGGCGACAGTGCGCGATGTGGCTGGCTCACGGGGTGCAACCCAGCAGGATACGGTTCTCGTTCCCGCGCTCGGAGCAGGACGACTCTCTACTCCACTCCTCATCTATGAAGCGACGGGAAGATCAGCTCTCGACTCAGTGCCGGGTCTGCTCGCGAGCCCTCGATCGAGTGCGGTCTTTGGTCGCGACAGCACCGTGGCTATCTATATCGAAGCCTATGGTCAGGGAGCTCGCCTGCCCGTCGATTTTGTGGTTCGCAATGATAAGGGAGCGCAGCTGTGGCGCGACTCGGTCACGCTGGCGCGTCGAGGTGCGCTGTTCAGTGGTGTAGTGAGCGTGCCTATCTCCACTGTCGGGGTTGGCATCGCTCAGGTTTCTTTTACCCGGCGAGACGCACGCGACAGTGTGAAGGCTCCATTGTTCGTGAGCTTTGGTGAGGATATTCCGCTTATGTCGTTCGAGGACATGATCGGTTATCTGCGATTCTTTGCTAATGCTGGCCGTCTCAACGCGCTGCGGAGTGCTCCACCTGAGAAACGCGCAACGGTGTGGGCAGAATTTCTCCGTGCAACCGATCCGATACCTGAAACGCCGATAAACGAGGAAATGCAGGCGTATTTTGGCCGGATTCAGCTAGCGAACGGTCAGTTCAGAATGGATCGGAATCCAGGATGGCTCTCGGATCGCGGAATGGTATTCGTGGCATTGGGTGAGCCCGATCAAATTCTCGAGCGGCAGGTGAATCAAACAATTACGACTACCCAAATGGGGTCTACGGCGCGGATTCAGATCTGGCAGTATCGCAATTACAACTCGCAGCTGATCTTCTATGAAGAGACCGGAAGATGGCGACTGACCAGATCCAGCGAGTCCGAATTTCTTGCGCTCAATGCCCGTAGGCAGCGATAGAAAGCTCCAGCGAGCGTAGTTCCCTTCCCAATAGACGCTCCCATGCTCCTACTGAAACGAGGGCGTCTTATATTGACTTCATGAAAGTTCCAGACAGCCCGCGACTGTTCCTTGTCGACGGCTATGCCCTTATTTACCGGGCTTTTTTCGCGCTCATCTCCCGGCCGCTTACCACGAGTAAAGGCGAGAACACTTCTGCAAGCTGGGGGATCGCGAACTTTCTCCAGCGTCTCATCACCAAGCACCAACCTGACTACCTCGGCTGGGTGCATGACTCCGGGCTTTCATTCCGGCACGAACGATATCCTGCCTACAAAGCGACACGCGAAAAGCTGACGGAAGAGCTTCAGTCGGATTTCGATCGTGGCATGGAGCGCATCTCTCAGCTGCTGGATGCCTACCGGATCCCGGTTTTAACGCTGCCCGGATATGAAGCAGACGATGTAATCGGGACGCTCGTCGCAAGAAGTGTCGAGGCAGGAGTAAACGTGGTAGTGGTATCGGGCGACAAGGATTTCCAGCAGCTGGTAAAACCGGGAGTCTGGCTATTGAACCCGGGCCGTGGTGGACCCGCAAATGTCGAGGAGCATTGGGTAGGAGTCGAAAACGCGGATGAGCGACTCGGAATTGCTCCCGAATTTGTCACCGACTATCTGGCGCTGGTTGGTGACTCGTCTGACAACGTGCCGGGCGTGCGGGGAATAGGTGACAAAACTGCTGCCGAATTGGTGAAGCAGTACGGACATCTCGAGTCGATCCTGGCTCATGCAGGGGAGCTTACCAAGAAGCGTCCGCGCGAAGCACTTCTCGAGCACGCTGAAAATGCTAGACTTTCAAAGGAATTAGTAACAATTCGCGACGATCTAGAGGTTTCCCTGGACCTCGACTCGCTCAGAATAAAAGCGCCTGATCACCAGCGACTCCGGGATCTGTTCATCGAGCTGGAGTTTCATTCGCTTGCGAAAGACAGCGCTATACTGGCGCCGGTTGAGGAGAAGCCGAAGAAACTGGTCAACTATGTGACCGTGGATACGGTTGAAGCGGTGCAGCGTGTAGTCAGCCGTGCGGGTGAGGCAAAGGTTATAGCCCTGGACACTGAAGCCATGGTCGACTTGGACAGTCCGCAAACGGCCGATCCACTGCGCTCATCGATTATCTCAATATCGATTGCTGTCGGCGAAGGAGAGGCGTACTACTTCCCACTCCGCCACCGACTGTCGCGGAGCGGACAGGGAGAGCTACTCATCGATGCTGCCGGAGACAGATCCGCGACCGATGCGCCGGAAGACCGTGGTCTCATCCGTGGCGGCGACGAGGTCTTCCCGGAATCCCCGTCGAAAAAAAGAAAGACCAACGGTGATTCGATAAGTATCGCTGCCAGAATCCTCCAGCAAAACCGACCAACACACGTTCGCAATCTACCGGCCCTCGATTCACCGGAGATGAAACCCCTCCGGGATCTCCTCGAAGATCCGTCGGTGCGAAAGACTGCCCAGAATGCGAAGTTCGATTTGCTCGCCCTTCGGTGTGCCGGTGTTCAGCTCGCAGGCTTGGATTTCGATACGATGCTGGCGAGCTATGTACTTGATCCGGGCCGCCGGTCTCACGGTCTCGATGTTTTGGCGCTCGAGTTTCTCGACCACACCATGACCTCATACGCGGATCTATGCGGCAAGGGTCGTTCGGCGATTCCGTTCGATGAATGTCCTGTCGAAGCTGCTCGTGACTACTCGTGCGAAGACGCGGATATGACCCTGCGTCTACGGAGGATGTTCGAGCCTCAGCTCGAATTACACGAGCTAACGCGGCTGTTGGATGGCGTTGAGATTCCTCTCATCAATGTCCTCGCCGAGATGGAATGGACGGGAATCGCGATCGATTTGCCATGGTTTTTGTCGCTCAAGAAGCGATTTCAGGCCGATCGCGAAGCCGTTGAGAAACAGATCTACGAGACCGCTGGAGCAGAGTTCAACATCAACTCCAATCCACAGCTGCGCGAGATACTCTTCGACAAGCTGAATCTTCCAGTTCTGAAGAGAACGAGCACCGGCCCTTCAACAGATGTCAGCGTTCTTACAGAGCTGGCTGAAGAGGGGCACCGACTACCGACGCTGCTGATGGAATACCGGGAGCTGTCAAAACTAGAGAATACTTATCTCGATGCTTTACCGCGTCTCGTCAACCCAAAGACAGGACGGCTGCACACTTCATACAATCAGACCGTCGCTTCTACAGGCCGGCTCTCGTCCAGCGATCCAAATCTTCAGAATATCCCGATCCGTCGAGAGCTGGGTCGCGACATTCGCCGTGGATTCATTCCTCGTAAGGGTTGGCAGCTCCTGGCGGCAGACTATTCACAGATCGAGCTGCGCCTTCTCGCTCACCTTTCACGGGACCCCGCGTTCGTGGACGCTTTCCAGGCTGGGGGTGACATTCACCGCCAGACAGCGGCGCTGATTTTCGATGTTCCATTGGCGGAAGTAACCGGCACAATGCGTAGCCGCGCCAAAACGATCAACTTTGCCACGATCTACGGTCAGGGCCCGCATGCGCTTTCCTTGCAGCTCGGAATCGAGCACGCCGAGGCAAAGGAGTTTATTGCTCGTTACTTCGAACGGTTTCAAGGCGTGCGAAACTATCTTGATGCCATGATTGCGTTTGCCCGCGAGAACGGATACGTGCAGACGATATTCGGACGGCGGCGATATATCCCCGAGCTGCGCGAAAGGAACTTCAACATCCGGGCGTTCGGAGAGCGAACCGCTGCTAATTCACCGATTCAGGGCTCGGCGGCCGATCTGATCAAAATCGCAATGATCAGGATCGATGACACGCTCCGGAGCAAAGAGCTGCAAAGCAAGATGCTGCTACAGGTTCACGATGAGCTTGTGTTCGAGGTATTGCCGGACGAGATGGGTCAGGTTCAGGAGCTAGTGAAATACGAGATGGAACACGCGGCCGAGCTATCCGTCCCTCTCGTGGTTGATCTCGGAGTCGGAAAAAACTGGCTCGAAACGAAGCTCCCCTGAGCTAGTAACGGCGAGGATGTCGCTCGAACGCCGCCCAGTATGCTCCGCTCAGTAACCCCGCGAGATAAAGGCA
>WNGP01004060.1_pt1 | contig 24896 bp, 16 predicted proteins | sample 5407671 | NCBI WGS metagenome assembly WNGP01 (sample SAMN13153381, study PRJNA577476) | soil metagenome | isolation source: 40 cm soil or saprolite under Garry oak tree replicate 2 | place: USA:California | collected 2016-06-15
ATGAAAAAGAGAAGGGAAAAAGGAAAAAAGGTTCTTTCTGATGCAGCGCCAGATTACGTGAGAAAGCTCATCCTCTAAACGAGCCTGGGAGCGTGGCAAGTTAAATGAGAAACCAGCGCAGGATTACCGATAAATGACACGAAAGTACAAAAGTTGGGCATAACCTGGCCGAAAGTGCAAATTTTGCCTACCGGATTTTATCCGCTTCTCAAGCGGCTTTAGCGTTTGGCTGCTCATCATTTGCTTTGGCCGATTCGCTGATTTGAGCGTGAAAATCGATTGGACGAATCGAGCGATTGGGCAATTGACGACCGCGACGGCCAAGTTATTCCGTGAGTAACAATGTGGCCTCCGATGCCGCTATGAAAACCTTTACGCATGTGTATGTTCAGCGCGTTGATCCGACGACCGTGGAACGCATGCGCATTCCTATCACTGCAGAGCAGACACAAACGTTCATGGAAAGGGGAACGCTTGACGCACTCCAATCACAGACAGAATCTACTGAAACAGCACAAGATACGGTTGATGACCCTTTTATTTTTCCGCAGGCGAGCCAGCGCCTCACCATTGTTGCAGCAGCCAGAGGCATGTATGCAACGTTCCATGAGTATCCTCACCTGGAACACGATCAAGACGTGCTACAAGAACGAGCACAGCAGCTCATCGAGAATCATCTGCGTCTCTGGCCTGAAATTACCAACGATGTGCCAGCGTATAGACGCCTCTTCACCCCGGCTTTTTTGTTCGGCTATCGGCTTGGTAACGCCATGTTGCAAGAGGTGAACGCTGAAGAACGTGAGACGATGGTACAGGGCGTGCGCTCGATGGACAATCCCGCCGCGCTCATCTTTTTGGATCAGATCATCCGAGCCCGCATGCAGGAAATGGGTGTCAAAACGCTCTATGAACTGCTCTGAAATATCCACTGGAAGTCAACCCAACCGACAATGACCTCCGGAACTGAATGCGCGAGGCTTGGAGCCTATCTAGAGGTAAGACTAGGATCACTGTAAAAATCTATCACAGCGCACTTTTGTTCTAATTTCTCAAAAAGAACTCCTGCCTTCTACGTAGAATGACGTGAATGCGAAGCACCAGTACGCTGAGGCAGACAATCCTCTCCATGTGCGGATGGGGAGAAAGACACATGGCGGGGGAAGACCTGGGAGAGGGTCAGCCAGACACTGACAACCACATCTTCAGATCAGGTGATGCTCAATGGCGTAGCGAGTGGCCGCATTATGAGAGGAGACCTGGATTTCGCCACAGATCAAGGTCAGGTGGGTGTTGACGGTGCACAGACTGATGATGAGATGCTCAGCAATTTGTGCGTCGGTCCATCCTTGCGAAAGCCTCCGCAATACCTCTACTTCACGAGGGGTCAGGTCATCAGGATAGGCGGGGAGGGGAGTCGCTGGAGGGGTCAATGATAATCCTGCTGATGTTGATACGGGGGCCCTCGTTGATCACTGTGCCGCCAGAGCTTGTTCCGCCGTCATGCTGCGGCCCTCGGCCATGGCTTCGGCAAAGGCCTTTTCCCCCAGTTGCACTCGGACGGCGGCTACCGCCTGTTCATAGATGGGACGACCGACGGGCGGCAAGGGCGTCCCCAGAGCTTCACGCAACTCTTCAGCCGTTCCCAAGAGCCGCGCCGCCCAGGTGAACTCCCCCTGTGCCGCGACCACATCCGCCAATCCTTCCAGGCACGAAGGGATCAGCCCCTTGGAGTCCCCGCCTCTCGCTGCTATTGCTAGACTCTCCTCATAGAGGACGCGTGCTGCCCCATTGTCACCCTGCTGAACCTCCACCCGAGCTCTATAGAAGAGCGAGTCGGCAATGTGTTCCCTATTTCCTATCTCTCTGTTGATCACCAAACTCTTCTCCAAAAGTCGGCGTGCCGTGGCAATGTCACCCTGACTGAGAGCGAGCTTCCCAGAGAGAGAGAAGCAGCTCCCACTCGCTTCTTTGTCGCCCACCTCCTCAGAGAGGGCGAGACTTTCCTCCAGCAGAGCACGTATGGTCGAAGGAGACCCCTGGAAATCAAAGAGCGCCGATGCCAACGCCCAGAGCGCATGGGCCATACCCGCCTTGTTCCCTACCTCCCTGTGCAATGCCAGGCTCTCCTCAAGCAGGGCACGCGCTTCTGCAAACTCGCCTTGAGCAAGGGCCAGCAACCCCATGTTGTGGAGTGACCAGGCGGCGCCCTCCTTGTCGCCCACCTTCCTAAAGAGCGCCAGGGCCTCCTCGTTGAGCATGCGTGCCGCGAGAAGCGTGCCACTTCTCCCGGCTACCCCCGCCAACAGACGGAGAGCAAGTGCGCTGCCTTGGGTGTCTCCAAGTTCCTGGTAGAGCGCCCGACTCTTCTGGGCGTGCGCCTCTGTCCGATCATTGTCGCTTTGGTGGTTGGCCAGGTTGGCGGCAGTGACCAACGCCTTTACCTGCACAGATGCAGGCACTCCTTTGCTTTCCACCAGCGCCCGCTCCAGAAAGTTCCTCCCCTCACTCAAGTGCCCATGCACAATCCAGAACTGCCGTAGCGCTCCACCCAGTCGTAAGGCCATTTCTCTGCGGTGTCCGTCTTCATCTGGCACAAGCCCCCACTGCAGCGCGGCTCGCAGGTTGTCATGCTCCCGCTCTAACCGCTCCAACCATATCGCTTGCCGTGGACCTGCCAGTTCCGGCTCAGCCTCCTCCGAAAGCCGCACATAATACCAAGCATGAGCCTGTCGAGTGATTTCCATCTCCCCACTCGCCGCGAGAACCTCCAACCCATACTTGCGGATCGTCATCAACATCAGGAGGCGTGGCTCCTCGCCTTCCTGCTCGGTTTGTTGCAACAAGCTCTTGTCGAGAAGCGAGGCAACGGTATCCAAGGCTGGCTCCACTTGATCGCCAAGCGTGCTGCACATCGCCTCGATGGCTGAAAGCCGGCAACCACCGGCAAAGACCGAGAGCCTCCTGAAAAGCCGCTGCTCGTCGGCATCGAGGAGGTGGTAGCTCCAGGCGATGGTATTGCGGAGGGTTTGCTGCCGCGAGGGCCTATCGCGTTCCCTACTCGTCAGGACAGCCAACGGTTGGTCCAGCCGTGCGAGGAGCGCCTGCGGTGGCAGCAGTTTGACGCGCGCTGCTGCCAGCTCGATGGCCAGTGGTAACCCATCCAGATGGGCACAGATTTCTGCGACGGCGAGGGCATTCGCATTGGTGACCTGGAAATCAGGCTTGACCGCTTGGGCTCGTGAGATGAAGAGGGCTACTGCCTCGTACTGCGACAACGCCACCAGATCGGGCACGTGGGTGGGGCTGGGGACGGCTAATGGTGGGACTGCAAACTCCTGCTCCCCTCGCACGTGCAGGACCGCTCGACTGGTCACCAGCACTTTGAGCCTGGGACAGGCGGCCAGGAGATCGGCCACATGTTCGGCGGCGCCCAGCACCTGCTCGAAATTGTCTAATAGTAGCAAGAGCTGCCTGTCTTGCAGAGACGCTTGCAGCAGGTCATGCAGCGGTTGCTCTCCGGTCTCTTTGAGGCCAAGCGTCCCCGCGATGGCGGGCACAACGAACGTGGAATCGCTGATGGGGGCCAGGTTCACGAAAAAGACGCCATCGGCGAAGTGGTCACTCAGTTGCGCTGCGACTTGCAACCCCAGGCGGGTTTTGCCGGTGCCCCCAGGACCGGTGAGCGTGAGCAGCCGTACCTCATCACGCAGGAGCAGCGGCTGGACGGCGTTCACCTCTTTCTCGCGACCGATAAACGGAGTGGGCTGAAGAGGCAGATTGTTCGGGGAGCTGTCCAGCGTCTTGAGCGGCGGGAAGTCGGCAGGCAAGCCAGCAATGACGAGTTGGTAGAGCTGGCTCTTCTGCTGTAAGTCCTTGAGGCGATGGGCTCCTAGATCCAGCAGGCTCACTCCCTGTGGGAGAGTCTGCTCCACCAGGTCACGAGTCGTGTAGGAGAGCAAGACCTGTCCGCCGTGCCCGGCGCTCATGATACGTGCAGCCCGATGCAGATCCAGACCAACGTAGCCTTCCGCTGTCTGGGAGGGTTCACCGGTGTGCAAGCCCATGCGCACACGGACTGTTGCGCCCTGGGGCCAGGGATGGTCGGCGAGGGCACGCTGCGCTGCCACCGCTGCTGTAACGGCATCGCTGGCGCGGGCAAAGGCCACGAAAAAGGCATCTCCTTGCGTGTCCACTTCGTAACCATCGAACTCGAGGAACGCGGCACGCAGCAGGGATCGGTATGCTTCCAGTATGGTGGCGTAGCACTCACCCACGCGCTGGAGCAGGCGCGTTGAGCCTTCGATATCCGTGAAGAGTAAGGTGACAGTTCCCGTCGGGAGGTGTCGCATACAGAATCTCCTTCTTGTTTACAGCACTGTAATTACCTGCCACCTGGCTCTCCGTGAATAGTCAAAAAAGTATGCCAGCCTTGCCGCCTGGCGCGATTTTGTTACTCAAAAAACTGCCACCCTGAATAGCAGGGAATGAAGTAAAGAAGCCATGCCAGCCTAATCTTACTCTGAGCAGTATTGCTCAGATGTGGCTCACTTTTTTGAGTAGCATTTGTAAAGTGCCAGAAGGATCTGCGCAGGTATGTTACTAACATGTGGCTAATAATTACAGTGTTGTAAACACTTCTCGCCGATCAGAAGACACACCTTCAATACTCCAGGCATAATCCTTCCATGGCGCTTTCACGATCCTCGAGCGAGGGCAAACTGTAACGGCGTGTGGTTTCTAACCGTTTATGTCCTGCAATCTCAGCGACCAGCACCAGATCGTTTCCACGGCGGACAAGATTGGTTAAGCAGGTGTGGCGTAATACATGTGCCGAGAGTTCCAGATGCGCGTCGGCTCCTATCCGGCGAATGATTAAATCAATAGCACGAGGAGAAAGCCGTTTCCCTTTAGGATTGAGAAAGAACGCCGGATCGCAGGTCTGCGAGAACCGTTTGGTCCGCTCCTTGAGCCAGACCTTGAGTGCCTCGCGTACCTCTGTGTTCAGCGGCACTTCGCGATAGGTATCACCCTTGCCTGAGCGGATAATCACTATTCCCTTACGAGCGGAAACGCGCACATCATCGAGATTGAGCGCGGCACATTCTCCGAGGCGGATAGCCGTAGAGAAGAGCAGGTGTATAATGGCCTTGTCGCGAACGGAGGATGTTCGTTCAATCGCGCGCAACAAGGTTTTTTGTTCTTCCGGTTTGAGTGCGCGAGGAGCCTGCGCCGGCAGGCTTTCACGCCGGACCTGGGGCCGATCATTCCCGATGAACTGGTGGAAATGGTCAATAGCCGCCAGCGCAAGATTGACCGAAGTTGGTTTGGCCCGGCGTTCGGTTTTCAAATAGGTCTTGTAGTCCCGGACGGCGTAGTCGCGAGCAAAGGGAGTGCGCAACGGATCATCTGCCGTTGGGGAGCACTGCGCAAGATAGGCTCCATACTGGTGTACCTGGAAACGATAAGCCACGCGCGTTTTTGCCGCCAGGGGCTGCCGATCCAGCCAGGTATCATATGCCGTGAGTGTCTGTTCCAGCGTCTCCGTCATCATCGTTCCTTGTTAGTAGAAGTGCCTTTGGTTCTTTATCAAGCATGAAATTTCGCATTAACGGAAGTATACCACAGCTTTGACTTCCATTAATAGGTATTAGTCGCTGCACTTTCCCTGCCTCAATGAGTCGATATTCCTATACTTTTGCCGCCTACTTGCCCACTCGCTGTTTCTGCCAGTAAGATGCGAGCAGAGACCCATTGCTTTGCTCGCGCCCAGAGGAAAGCCAATTCTGTGGGTCAGAAAGTGGTGGGGTATGACCGCGATTGAGCGAACGATTTACCCCCGTTTTACGCGTACTCCCTCGGCCAAGGAGGTGCGCGCGCTTTACACCCCCGTCCCTGCCGACAGAGCCTTTGTGGAAAAGCATGCTCGTGGTCCAGCACAAAAGTTTTCCCTGATGATCATGTTGAAAGTTTATCAGCGTTTGCACTACTTTCCCGACCTTCAGACGATTCCCGGTCCGGTAATCGGCCACATCCGTTCGGAGATGAAGTATCCAGATGATCTGGTACCAGATATTGCCTCCGCTACCTTGTACCGCTACTATCTTGCGATTCGAGAGGAATTGGAAATCAAAGGCCAGAGCAAAGAGACACGCCGTATCGCTGCGGCTGCCATGCAGAAGGCAGCGCAGGTGATGGAAAGTCCAGCCGATCTCATCAATGCCGCAATAGGGACTTTACTCCAGGAGCAGAGTGAACTTCCCGCTTTCAGTACCCTGGACCGCATAGCAGGCCGCATTCGCTACCTGGTGAATGGTGGCATCTACCAGCGTGTGTTTGCCCGACTCACCGCAGAACAACAGCAGACGCTCTCCTCTCTTCTCCAGCTCGATGGACCGTCTCCTTTCACGGCTTTTGACCGTCTCAAAGAACCGCCCAAAAGTGCCACCCTCACGCACTTGGATGAATGGCTCAGTCGCCTCATCTGGCTCCAATCCCTGGGAAGCATGGAGCCTCTGGTCAACGATCTCCGCCCTTCAAAGATCATCCATTTCGCGGAAATTGCTCGCAGTTTGTACCCTTCTGATCTGCTGGACTTCACACCTCCTAAACGCTTCGCCCTGCTGTCGTGCCTCATCTTTCAGGCGGTGGTTTCGACGCGCGACGAGATCGTCCAGATGTTTCTCAAACGGATGAGGACGCTGACAGACAAGGCGCAACAGGAACTCGAACGACTGCGCCAAGCAGAACGAGCCATCACCGAGCACCTGGTCGAGGTGTTCGCAGAGGTGGTCCGCGCAAGCGCAGACGCGAAAGGTCCGACAGACGGTGGTACAGAGGTCAGCAAGATTCTCAACCGAGAAGGAGGAACCGAGCACCTCCTGGAGCAATGCGACCAGGTGAGCGCTCATCACGGAGACCGTTACCAGCCCCTGATGAAGAAATTCTATGGCAGTCATCGCAAGGCTCTTTTCACGGTCATTAAAACGCTCGATTTGCGCTCAACTACGGCTGATCAAACGCTAATCGACGCGATGCAGTTTATCGTCGCCCATGAGCAGAGTCCGAAGCAGTACCTAGAAGCAACGTTTGATCTCCCCTTTGCCAGCAAGAAGTGGCAGCGGACAGTTCTGGTGAAACGCAAAGGCAAAATGTGGTTTGCGCGTCATCATTTGGAAATCTGTGTCTTTTCGTCCCTGGCCGACGAACTGAAATCGGGAGATATCTGTGTCCAGGGTTCTGAGCAGTTTGCTGATTATCGCGACCAACTCCTGAGTTGGGAGGAGTGCGAGCCGAAAGTTGCGGCCTACTGTCAGCAGCTCGGTCTCCCGGCTACAGCGGAAGGGTTTGTTGAGCATGTGTGCACCTGGCTGACGGAGGTGGCCGCTGAAGTGGATCGAACCAGACCAGCGAATCAGAGCTTGATGATCAATGAAAAAGGCGAACCCTCCCTCAAGAAGATCAGAGCCAAACCGCAACCGGCTGGACTGGCGCAACTAGAGGAAGCGTTGTATGACAAGATCCCAGAGAGGCACTTGCTTGATATTGTCGTTCGCATCGAGCGCTTGACAGGCTTTGGCCGTCATCTGGGTCCCCTTTCAGGCAATGAACCGAAAATGGATGATGCCTGGGAACGGCAGGCCCTGGCGATCTTTGCCTACGGGACCAATCTGGGACCCCATCAGATGGCCAGGCATTTGCGGGGTACGCTCGATGCGGATCAAATTGCCCATATCAACCGCCGTCATATTACAACGGAGAAGCTTGATGCCGCCTTGCGGGATGTCATTAATTGCTTTAATCGCTACACCTTGCCTCACTACTGGGGCGAGGAGAAACGGGCTGCCGCTGATGGAACTCAATACGAATTGGCTGAGGAGAACCTTTTAGCGGCGAAACACATACGGTATGGAGGGTTTGGCGCGATTGCCTATCATCATGGGCCATTTCCAACGTTGGTGCTACCAGAGGCAAGATAGCAATATTGCTAGAAGCTCCATTTCTCTCTTGTCCCCAGTTTTTCGCTGAGAAGTAACAGCCCTTATCCAGCCTTCTCAATCGCCAAACGTGCCGTCATATCGAGACGAATGGTCCCGTAGGGGTTAACGTTGCTGTAGATCAAAGGCGTGAGCGCTCGGAGATCCTCCTTCGTCATTTTGTTCATCCAGGCGGGATCAGCCAAAAACTGTTGGAGGAGAAGGGTTTGAATGTAGACTAAACTGATCTGGAGGAGATGAAGCGAGAGCATCGTGAGTTCCTGGCCCTCACGCCTGTTTGTGTTGAATTCTCCATGTCGCCCATACAGGATAAAATTGGTGGCGCTGTTCCAGTTCTCAACGACATTTAACCCTTCGTGGATCTCGCGCCTCAGTGCCTCTGAACTGAGGTATTCGCAGAGGAAAATTGTTTTATATGCTCGCCCTAACTCCAGAAGCGCTTTATACGTGGGATGCTGTACGCCATTGCGGGTAAAGCGACGCAGGATGGTTTCGGTCTCTGCCGTTCCGAGCCGGAGACCGGTGGCCACCTTGATCATTTCGTCATATTGTTGTCGGATGAGATCCCAGTTGATTGAACGCCGGAGGATCACCTGGAGGTTGGGGTATTTTTCCGCATCGCCAGTTTCCACCAGCGAGAGTTTTTGCCGATGGATGCCCTTGAGGCGGGGAAGGAGCCGAAAACCCAGGAGCGAGCACATAGCGAAGCCGATCTCCGACTGGCCATGAGTATCCACATAGTTGCGATCGACAGCCATGTCGGTGCAGTGGCGTAAGACCCCCTCGATCATGGCCGCGACCTCCGATGAGGAACAACTTTTGAGTTGCGAGAAAATGCACGTCGATTTGCGCTCGACGTGCCAGTAGATAAGCACACCTGGTCCGCGATAGCGCGCATGCCATTCTGTCAGGAGGTTCTGGTCAAACGCGCCAAATTTTTTGGAGTCGGAGGCACAGGCAGTCGTGGCCTCACCCCAGATGTGCGGGAGCCGCGCCTGGAACGTCGCATTGGCCACCTCGCGAATGGCGGCTCGCAGGTGCTCTGGCGTCATGAACCGCTGCTTGGTGTACACCAGCTCCCGGTAGCTGATCCCATGATCCCCAGCACTGACGCGCTTGAGTCCAATATTGGTTCCCAGCCCGTAGAGACAGAGGAGGAGGCGCTTTTGGAGGGCTGCCGGGTCCAGGTGCTCGCGGGGCGTTGGACTGGGAAAGAGATCGGTGAAGTGCGTCCGAAAGTTCGTTTCCTTCAACATGTCGAGTAAGTCAATCACCGACCAGCGCTTGAACAAGGCTGCTTTGAGGGAGCCCAGGTTCGGAGGTTCCGGCTGTGGCTCTAAGGGTGAGAGAGAGATCCAGCCGCCTTTCTTCGGCAAAAGCTGGACTTTGGGGTTGGTTGGCAGATTCTGATTGAGCGTCTCCAGAGCCACCGTCATCTCTCGTTGCACCTGTTGAATGAATGCTTCCACATCTTGCGGCTGATGCAGCGCTTCGTAGTAGCTCTGTCGCTTCGTTTCAAAATCCTTCGGGAGGTCATCGTCGGGATTGCGAAAACGATTCGCGTGCGTGAGGTAGACCTCCTTTGTGCGAACCTTGTTCCGCAGCGTCTGGAGCACACAGAGTTCATAGTTAATGCGATTGACGTGCTCCGTCTTTTTCTTCGCATCCTGTTTCACGACGGCAGAGCGCCAGGCTCCCGGCACCACCTCGTCCAGAGGAATATCTTCGGTGGGCGCGAAATGGACCTGGCTGCTGGGGACATCAACGTACTTCTTGAGCAGTTCTAGGGCGCGCACGACCGGTCGATGGACCTCATTGTTCGAGCAAAATTCGAGATGTTTGAGCATAGCCGGGATCATGCGCCGGTAGTGCTTGCTATACGAGGAGCGCATGAGCTTCTGGACCTTTTGTTGATAGGTCGTCCCCGTTGCTTTATATTCCTTGACCAGATCGCGCAGCGTCTGCTCTGGGACCACTGGAAACACGACCGTACGCACGACCCCATCAGGCTGATCAATGACGGCTTCGGCGAGTCGAAAGAGCAGGTTGGTTTTGCCGGACACCTTTTTGATATCGCGGACAAATGCCTGCTCCACCCGCCGCTCGGCTTTGGTACTCAGGTGATGGGCCATGTCGATGAGTAAGTCAACCAGGGTATCGATAATCTCCTGTCGGCGCAGCCAGCAAGAGGCGGCCAGTAGGGTCCAGCGGAGGGCATCAGGGTGTCGGCGAATTTCATGAACTTCTTCAATGACAATCCGCTGGCGGTACTCCTGCAACAACCTGGGAGAAGCCTGGGCAAAGAGGGTCGCCGGGAGGCCAAGCTGCTCGATGCGCTCCAGCTTCGCGATTTCATCCAGCATGTGTTCCAGGCTCATCTGACCAGCATCCTGTTTGAGGGACTGCCACGCGGATCGGGAACGCTGGGCAGGAAAGGCCGCCTCCTGGTCTGGTGCTGCTTCTGTGCTCACCTCCGCAGAAGACGGTTCCTCTGGGAGGATGGTCGTGAGCAGCGCATCGAGACGTACTCGCGTTTCTGGGGCCAGTTGTTGGGAGAGAGTGGCACAGAACTGTTCGTCAAAGCGATGCCGTGCCGTATGGAGTAAGCGGGAGAGGCGATCGGGAGTAGGCGGTTCAATGTGCAGACCCTGGTAGTGTTGGTAGGCTGCCGCCAACAACGCGTCTTCTTGCTGCTGCTCTCCCAGGATCTCCTGACACAACCAGGTCACCAGCGCTTCTTCGTCCTGCTGGGTCGTTTCTCGATAGCCCAGAAAGGCGCGAATGGCCGAACGATGGGTTTTGATCATGCGGCCATCCCAATCATAGGCCAGCAGTTCTTCCGGGGCAATGCCGATCTGATGCGCCAGGTGGAGCGTGAGAGCGGCGGGGATATCTTGTTTCTGGGAGGGGAAGCGTCCTTCATACTGGAAATACTTCAGCAACACGGCAAAGCCGAGCAGGTTGCGATCGGTCTTGCTGTCCCCGATCAGGTCGAGTTCAGTGGGATGAAGGGTAAAGTCCGTTTCTAGTTCTTCATCTGTCCATTGTCGTTTCACAAACAGTATCCTCAATCAATGATATTTGAGCCAGGCTCATCGCCAGATTGTAGCAGGACTCTGTGGTGATGCACAAGAAGAAATTGAATGTTCTACTGGCAATATGACGCACAAGACCAATTTACTCATCAAAACCTATCTTTTCAGGCGTTTTCTCTGGTACAATAGGGGTGGTAAACGTCACTTTAGCACCCCTATCCAATCGTCATCCGAGGCCGTTGAAATTTGAGCAAAAAGGGCGAGAAAATGCATCGAACACCCTCGGTCCAGGTCAAAGCCATGATTCTGACGCCGCCAATAGCGGCGACCATGCAGAATGTTGCCGGGCAACTGGCTCCCACCTCGCGCAAGACCTACACGATTGATGCCAAACACTTTGCCCAGTGGCTTGCCAGCCAGGAACTCTCCCTCAACGCACTAGACCGCGATGACCTGGTGTCCTATCGGGCGCATTTGGCAGAAACCTATGCACAATCGACTGCTGCACGGATGTGGACCGTTGCCAGGCGGCTGCTTGATGAAGCGGTCCAGCGCGGTCTCCTGCCAAAGAATCCTGCTGAGGGTATTCGCGGGTTCAAAGCGGGAGAGGATGAAAGTCCCCACCGGGCCTTAAAACGAGAGGAAGCCAAAGCGCTCCTGGACGCCATTGATCGCAGCATTGCCCTCGGCAAACGCGATTATGCTCTCCTCATGCTTCTGCTCCGCACCGGCATTCGCCGTGCGGAAGTCGTCGCGCTGACCATTGGCGACCTGGTGATGGAACAGGGCTATCATATCGCCATCATCCGGCATGGCAAAGGCAACAAACGAGGACTCGCCAAACTCCCAGTCGAGGTTCGACAGGCGATTGATGACTATTTAGAAGCGGTTGGCCGTGCATGTGCCCCACCAGAAGCGCCGCTCTTTGTCAGTTTTCGTAGAGGGAATCATCCCCAGGAGAGGCTACTGCATCCCAATCAGGTTGAGCGCATTGTCAAACAACGCGCTCAAGCCGTTGGGATCGCGATGTCTCCCCATGGAATGCGGGCCAGCTTTATTACCCTGGCGTTTGAAGGCGGGGCAGATCTCGCGCTCGTCCAGGACGGGGCGAGGCATAAAGATCCTCGTACAACGAGACGGTATCAAAAGCGAAGAAATAATCTCCATAATACGTTTTAGATGGTGAGAAACATCGCTGAAAAAGCAGGGGAGGAAGTTATGACTCAATTTGACCAGCGTGGGCAGAAGGTCAACACACAATATAACGCGGGACGCGATATCCATTTTGGAGCGGTGCAGACCCCGGTGGATTTGATAGCGGAGTTAGAGAAGCTCAACGGGCAGATCGTGCAGGCCCAGCAAGCCGAACTGCTGAGCGACGAGACGGCCACCGATGCCCAGTATCAGGTGACCAAGGCCATCCAGCAGGCCAAAAAGCCGGACCCAGACAAAAAGACGCTGGTAGATCACCTGAGCGCAGCCAAAGCTGTACTCGACAATATCACAGCCGCCAGCGGGCTCGTCACCGCACTGGTTGGAGCAATTGAGGTAGTCCAAAAGCTCTTCTCATGACACAGTTTGATCAACGCCACCAGCAGGTGGGCACACAATATAATGCGGGTCGTGACATTAACGTCTACCCGCCTCCGCTCTCGCTGACGGAGACCCAACGCAACCGCAACCGGAGCGGGATGCTCAAGCGCGTCCAAACCATCTGGATTCGCGGCGTGTTGGAGCCTTCCTTGCACGGGGCGGCCCAGATTGCTCTGGAGTTGCAGAAACAGCCCGGTGCCGTCGTAACACCCTGGTGGCTCGTGTTGCAGGAATTCGAGCAGTCCGAGGCGCTTGTGCCTGCTGATGCCAGCATTGGGCAGGTCTATGATCAGGCTGGTGGGGAACTGTTGATTCTGGGGGAACCGGGAGCGGGCAAAACGACGCTGCTGTTGGAACTGGCTCGTGATCTGTTGGACCGGGCTCATCAGGACGAGAGCCACCCCATGCCCGTAGTGTTCAATCTCTCCTCGTGGGCGACTATGCGGCAACCGCTCGCTGACTGGCTGGTGACAGAATTGGACACCAAGTACCAGATTCCCCGTGCGCTAGCAGCGTCCTGGATTGCGACCGATCAGGTCTTGCCACTGCTTGATGGGCTCGATGAGGTGGCTGCTCCCGACCGGGGCGCCTGTGTGAAGGCGATCAATGCCTATCGCCAGGCGCATGGTTTGCTCCCCACCGTTGTCTGTACTCGGCGGGCTGACTACCTGGCACTGCCTCTGCGTTTGTTGCTGCGCACGGCTGTGATGGTGCAACCGCTCACGCACAAGCAGATTGAAGCCTATCTAGCCTATGGTGGGGAGCAGCTTGCTGCACTGCATCGGGCACTACAGGAGGATGCTGATCTGTACACTCTGGCCAGCACCCCACTCATGCTCGATGTGCTGACGACAGCCTACCAGGGAACGGCACGCCAGGAGATCGCTGCTACAGGTTCCCTTGAAACAAAACAAGAGCAGGTCTTCGCCGCCTACGTCCAACGCGTGCTCACACGCCGCACAGCTTCCTCCCTCTATACACAGGAACAAACGCGGCACTGGCTTTCTTTCCTGGCACAGCAGATGAAACAGCAGAACCAAGCGATCTTCTATATTGAACACATGCAACCCGACTGGCTCTCTGACGATTGGATGCGGCGGGCCTATGACAGATGGGCAATTGTGTTCCCTGCTATCCTTATGGGCATCCTTGCTAGCCTCGGGATTAGCTCGCTATTGTACCCCTTTATCCTCTCGCATTCCTCCTCTTACTCCTTGGATTTCCCCCTATTTCTCGCTCTGAACAGTGTACTCGGTGGATTCCTTGGATGGTTGCTTGCAGGGAGGACACCACTGCAACCTCGCAAGCATAGCAGGATGGCCAGGGGAGGCACCTGGTCTCGCCTCTTCAAACGGCTGAGGACAGGCGTACTCATCGCCTTTGGTGCCGGATTGAGCGTTGGGCTGCGCATCGGGCAGCCTTTCGGGCTGCGCGTCGGATTGAGCGTCGGATTGAGTGTTGGGCTGGCCAGCATCCTCCTGCAGGCGTTACTTGAGAAGAGCAGCCCGGCGTCGAGCTTGCAGGCACCACGGCTATCCTGGAAGCGCAGGTGGCAGCCTCTCATGAAGAGTAACGGCGTCAGGAATGGAACCCTTGTTGGGCTGAGCTACGGACTGAGCTACGGACTGAGCTACGGACTGAGCTTCTCGCTGAGCTTCTCGCTACCCATTTTTCTGCACTTGGGAGTCAGACTGAGCGCCATACTGCGCTTAATGCTATTGTATACGCTGACCAACGGGCTGGACAAAGGCCTGATCGAAGGGCTGATCCTTGGTTTGAGCGGTGGGCTCCTCAGTGCGCTACTGACCGGGAAGCCTGTTGGTATCTCCCTCGCTGACGAACTCATCTGGTCGTGGAGGAGTCTTGGACGAAGCCTTCTCACGAAAAGACACATATACGCAACTTTGCGCGTGACGGCCCTCATCGGGCTTGGCAGCGCGCTGAGCACCGCGCTGAGCTACTACGGGTCAGGAGTAGGAGTAGGAGTGGCGCTGATCTACGGGCTGTTACTCGCGCTACCTGTTATGCTAGGTGTTGGGCTGAGTTTCTGGTTGCTGTTTGGACTCTTTCAGGGGGTGTCGAGTGAAACCATCGGGGATCAGCACCGAGTCGTGCCCAATCAAGGTATTCGCCAGTCTGCACGCAATTGTCTCGTGTCTGGGCTTATCAGCACAGGAATCGTCTGGTTGACCTCTGGGCTAGGCGCTGGGCTGATTGCCACGGGGGGCATCGGATTGAGAACTGGACTGAGCGTCGAGTTGAGCATTGGACTCAGTGCAGGACTTCTAGCCGGACTTCTCAACGGGGGGCTTGTCTGTCTGCGGCATAGCGTAGTACGTCTCCTGCTTTGGCGTGTCGGCTCGATTCCCTGGAACTATCCGCGTTTTTTGGATTTCGTAGCAGAACGGATCTTGTTGCGGAAAGTGGGAGGTGGTTACATCTTCCTCCACCAGCTCCTCCTCGACTATTTTGCAGCCCCCATCGACATCCGATAAACCGGCCTAGAACAGAGATAGCCCATTTCAAGCTCAGATTAATATCCCTTCTCATTTTAGAAGCGCTTATCACCTACTGTGTAAGAGCCTTTCTTGTGGCAAGGTACGTAATCTTCTTCTCAGCAATATTGCTATCCTGCCCCTGGTAGCTCCAACGTTGACACTGTTGCCCAATTCTGCTTACGCGAGTTTGAGCTGCAAAGCAGAGAAGCGTGACTGGCGCGTTTTGGCCAGTGGGATCTCCTGCAACCATTCAACTGTCCGAATTAAATTGAGCGCGATCGCCGTGAGGATATGCTGGAGTCGAGTCTTGGCCAAACCAAGATAGCGTGCTTGTCGTAAGTCACTGCGCCGTAGCCCCTGAGCATGGGTCCCCTCGATCCCCGCACGCAGAGCGTACTGCTCGCGAAACTCTGGGGTGGCTTGCTGTTGTCGCCTCGTATGGAGGGCCTCATATTCCTCACGTTTTTGCAGCAGCAATTCACGCGGTTCAATTTTGGCACGGGTACACAGCGAGCGTGAGGGGCAAGGACTACAGTCTTTGCGGGAAAAGCGGACATGAATGGCCGCCAGTTTGGCGGGTTCGGTACATGGCAACCAGGAGAGGCTCTGCTTGCCAGCCGGACAGGTCACGCTCTGCGCCTCCCAATCCACGAGGAAGCTCTCTTTGTCGAAGCCTTCAGCGGCCTTGGTTTGCCAACTCGCATCGGCAGCGACCGGGCCCAGGATGCTCACGCCGTACTCGGTCTGACTGCTCACCAACACCTCTGCATCAGTATACCCAGCGTCGACCAGGTGCATTTCCGGCAGCAGGCCGCGCTGGGCAAGCGCCTGATGAATCGGTGCCAGCATCTGATCATCCGGGACGGCCGCGACCGTCGTTTCCACATGCGTAATCAGGTGCGGACTTTTCTCGTCACAGGTCTCGGTAAAGTGGACTTTATAGCCCACCCACTCCATTCCCCGCTTGGTGCTGAAGCGGGCCTCGGGATCATAGGGAGAGGCGATGAGGTCGAGCGAGGAGCCCATGTCTTTTTTCTCGCGCCAGCGCACGAGGTCGGGAGGGTCGGCATATTGCTCCGCCCAGACTTGCCGTAACGTCTTGATAGCAGGAAGCTCGCGCAGCCAGGGCAGAGCCGTCTCCGCATCAAGCAGGCGGAGCAAGGCGAAGCCATCTTCTCCCATGGTGGCTGCCAACGCCTCTCGCGCTGACTCGGCTTTGGGAAAGCGATAGTTTTCCATGCGGCTGCCATAGCGCTCATACCACTCCGATGAAACATGATCTCTGAGCCATTCCGGTGCCACCTCCGAGAGGGTATTGAGCGCGTAGCGCAAGGTCTCTCCCACCCGCTCGAGTCGGTTGAGCACACGAACCGCGGCTAGCACATGCGTCGAATCCGTCCGTTGTCGCCCGCGAGCTTTGAGCAATCCCTTGGCCTTGAGCCGCTCAAGCAGGACCTCAAACAACTGCATCTCGGCTTCACCAGCCAGCAGGCGGGTCCGAAATTGGCTCAGCACTGAAAAATCGAAGCCCGGATCGGTCAACTCGAGCCCAAGGGCGTATTTCCAGTCGATGCGCTGTTGGACGGCTTCGGCAGCCTGTCGGTCAGAGAGTCCTTCGATGAACTGAAAGATGCAGACTAACGCGAGACGCCACGGCGCGATGGCTGGATGTCCTCGCGCCGAGAACAATGCGGCAAAAGACTGATCTTCGTAGATCGTTCCCAATTGATCTCGTATTCGCATATAGAGGGTCCCACCAGGACAGATGGCGTGAGCAATACGTACTGTTTCTTCGGGAATGGGACCGGGGCCTTGAGGACGCAACGACATCTTCTTCTCCTGTTCGCTGTCTGAACTCCATACCTTTGGCTATCCTAGCAGACCTTGGCTTCCATGTACACCTTCGGCGAATTGGGCAACAGTGTCAACGTTGGAATTGGGCCATCATGTGAGTGACATGTATATCCTGCTTTTCACGCAATTCATTAGTGGCGGGGTGTGGGAAGCAGTACATATCCTCGACGTGTTGATGCGAAATCGTTCGGACGTGAAACCCACCGCTATTCACGCGGATACTCAGGGACAGAATCTCCCAGCTTTTGGACTGTCTTTTATGTTGGGCATTCAGCTTTTGCCACGTATTCGCAACTGGAAAGACCTCAAGTTCTATCGCCCCTCGAAAGAAGTTGTCTACCAGCATATCGATTCCCTCTTTCGCGACAACGTGATCGATTGGAATCTCCTCCAGACCCATTGGCAGGATCTCTTGCAGGTGGCGCTGTCCATCCAGGAAGGAAAAGTGTTGCCGTCGATGCTCTTGCGCAAATTGACCACCCACAGTCACAAAAATCGCCTCTATCAGGCATTTTACACGCTTGGATGCGTGAACCGTACTGTCTTTTTACTCACGGTTCTTTCTGATATGAAGCTGCGTGAAGTGATACACCGCGCAACAAACAAAGTAGAGCAATATAATGCGTTAGAGGACTGGGTACGGTTTGCAGGTGGAGGTACGATGTATGCATCTGCATTTGAGCAACAAGAGAAGTTGGTGAAATATACCGGGCTTCTGACCAACTGCATCATTTTGGACAACACCCTTGAAATAAGTGCGGCGTTGAATGCGTTGGCAACTGAGGGCTATCACCCTTCACTTGACCAGGTGGCAGCGCTTTCACCATACCAAACACGACACATCAAACGCTTTGGCAACTACGAGATCGATTTTTCCGCTGTTCCCGCCCTTATCGCTGATGATCTGACCTTTACTCTAGAGCCACCTCCGGACCCTATCGTTGTTGAGGCTACTCCAGAGGAGTAATCTGCGCTGCCAGCAAGTTTCAAAAGCAGAGATCCCTACCAGAAGCTCTCTGGTAGGGATCTCTGTCTTTCCAAATATAACAAATTGCTTTGTGATAGGATTTTACAGGCATCCTAGTCCTACCTCTATCTATGCGCGAGTTTCTGTTTTGACATCCTCCCCGTACCTGAGATCGGCAGGGGATACCTTTTCTCTGATAATCCACAGCAAGAGGGAAGTTGTGCACATCTCTTCCACCGTATTGAACCCATTCCCTCTCATAGTGTGGAAAACTTGGTGGATAAGGCAATAGCACTTCCGTGCGATCTCGGGTATACTTCTATGTAGAACCATGAGCTGTTGCCAGCACTGGGTGAATAGAGAGACCAGCCATCTCCACAGGGCTCCACCCAGCAGTCCTCCTTATTTCTTCTGTGACGCTCCAGGCAAGCCCTCGCCTGATTCATGGTGTGACTCGCCGCCTGGAGCGTGCTGCTTGCTGACTGTCACATTGTCATGCTTCAAGCATCTATGTAGGTGTACACGCTATGCTGCAGAACCTCTGTACCAACACGAAAGGGAACCTGTGTGTGGAAACACTGCCTGCTGCCCAGGAAATCGAATCCCTGATCCACGCCTATGGCAAACTCGTTTTCATGACCATTCATAGTTTTTGACCGGGGACTGGGAGGAGAGCCAGGATCTCACTCAGGACGTCTTTGTCAAGGCCTTGCAAGCGCTTGACGCTGCTCGTGCCAGCAGTGGCGTGAATTTTCACGCAAAAGCCTGGCTGTTACGGATCGCGCTTAATTTGGTGCGTATGCAGCAGCGGCGGCGCAGCCTCATGCGCTTCATCCCCTTCTCGCGCCTGCGCGAGGCGCAACGGGAAGAGGACGACACAGACTGGCTCTCGGATGCGATGGCACCCGTGCAGCCAGCAGGATATGGCACGCCCGATCCAGGTGATCCGGCAGAGGTAGTGGCCGAATGGGAAGTAATTAGGCGCACACTGGCGCAGCTTCCCGAGGCGTTGCGCACGCCCCTGCTGCTTTCTATCGTGGGCGGCCTCTCTTCGTCTGAAATCGCAGCGGTGCTCGACGTGGGAGAGGCCGCCGTGCGGCAGCGACTCTCACGGGCCAGGCAGCAGTTCAGGCGCCTCTACACGGCTGAAAGTGGAGATACCCTGGTCAACGATGCCGCCCCGATGGCGGGTCCTGGTCGGGAGAGGAGGATGCCTGCACGCACCAAGGGGGTGCCACTAGGTATGACGGCATGAAGGAGGGTCAATGAAGATCCACACGCTCGGCACAGTGGTGTGCCGGCAGGGGGGCATGAGACTCAGCACACAGCGAACGAGCCGTTCTCCGCCTTGCACTCCATAAGTTAATGCCAGTGGTAGATGGTCTTCATAGTACCTCCTTCCCGTTTCGTTTACAACATCCCTTTTCTGATGTATTCTTCATGAAGAATCTTGTGGTGGATATGTGGTAATGAAGAAGGAAAAAGAATGTCAACAACAGCGACTCAAGAACAACCTCCGACAACGCTCTCACAAATTCGTCGTGTCCGTGGCCAGCCGGGAGACCCGTACGAACTCATCTTTCTCGATCAGCAGGATCGGATCATTGTCCCGCTTACGGAGTGGTACCGCTTACGCATTGAGCAAGGGCCAGCGAGCACGAGAAGGACGTACCTTGCGTGTTTGATGCCTTGGTTTACTTTTCTTGTGAACGATGGGTGCTCTTGGAACGCGCCCCCGGAACAATTGCGCAAGGCGTTACTTGCCTTTCATCGAGATTGCCTGGGCTGTAAGATTCATCATCAGAGAGATTCAGATAGCGTCAAGATTGACCTGACGCGTGAAACGCCGCTGCGAGAAAGTACGCTCAAGGTCATGCGCGCAGCCCTGCGCGACTTTTACCTTGTCATGAAGGAGGCCGGGCTGTATGCCTTTGCCAACCCGCTCTCCTCTGAGGTGCTGGTTGCACTCAAACGAGAGCAGGAGCGCACGCTGGCGAACAAAGGGGCACCCGATCAGGCAGGAGTACGCGGGGAAACGCATGAACAATCCAGGCGACGACCGACAGCCTTTCTGAGACAGCACCAAGCTCAAGAATGGAAACCGGAGGTCCGGAAAGAACTGGTTGATGTGCGTGAGGGCATCCACAAGGTGATCGATGCCATGCTCGATAGCGAGGAGGTTTCTCTTCGCGAGAAAGCTGTGTTGCACCTGCTGCAATCGACCGGGGCCAGGGTTCACGAGGTTGCCCTGATGACAGTGGGCGGGTATCAGAACGACGGGATTGCTGGCCAGGCATGGGTCATGAACAAAGGCAGCTATGGTCGCGAGATCAAAACCATTCACTGGGCTTCCAATCCGCGTGTCCAAGAGGCGCTTAACGACTACCTTGAACACGTGCGTCCCTGGCATGATCGAGAGAAACGAAGGCGTTTGGCTGACGTTGACGCAAAGGCCCCGCTGTTTTTGACAGAGCGCGGAACGCCGTACTCACCCAAAGCGTTTTACTGGCATTGGTATCGGTGCTACACTCCGCTACAGAACAAGTGTCCTGTGCGCTTTTCTCCACACGATCTGCGGCATTTGTTCGTAACAGAATGCCTCATCCGGCTCAAACTGAAATGCGGGTTTGGCACCGATCATTTTGACGCTGAGACGTATCTCAGCGAACGAGAAGCTTTTGGCCGTCAGATCATGAGTTGGCGCAGTGCGAAAACCATTGATATCTACGATCAGAGCCGCAATGGAGAGCCAGTCTTTTCGACGCTTGCTGAGTATCAAAAGGATCTCTCACAGCGGCGTTATGCTGTCCAGCCTGCTCAGGTGATGAATCTTCCAGAACAAGAGATATCCTCTGGAATATCTCTACCAGCATTTTCGCCGGATCAGAAAACAGCCATCGTGTGGATGCACGAAGCAGAGACATTGGACTGGATCAAAAGCATGGAACAGTAAACAGGGCAGCAGCCGTAGGAATGAAAGAAGATGGAAAGAAGAAATGGGAACCAAATCCACCAAGGAAAGATTCACAGGAGATGTCCCAACGAAGGAGCAGAGTCATCCCCCTCGTTTGAATTTTAGCAACCCCAAACTTCGCGAAGATCATATTCAAGCCTTTTTGGCGTGGCTCCCCAAGATCCTCCACGAAGCACCGGGAATCGACTGGAAGCGGATGCCAAGCCAAGTCATGGGATATCTCATCCGTACAGTTGCCGATAGTCCTGATGCTGTAACTATCACCCTTGCTATGGGCTACGCGATGGATGCGCGAAAGCCACAGGTATTACGCAGAACTTGTAATTACCTCACGGTTCTCTTAGCGCAACTTCGTCGCAGCTACGGAATGACCACACTTGCTGAGCTTAGTCACAGAGCCATCTGGGACCATTTCGTCGAAGGAAGAATGATCTCTGGAGGAGAGCTCGTAAAGCTTAGAATTTATGATGTGTGTGCTTCCACGTATCGGCATGTTTTTGAGGAGGGTCTTACTGAACGGCAGAAAGTAATGTGGCAACCCTATCTGTTGCCGCCACTCCCTCGTGGATTCCTCGAAAAGAAGGCACAACGCAAAGCAGTTTTGGCCGCCGCACAAAGTCGGCGTAAGGAACAATCCGATATTATTCTCCCGCTATTTCCTCTCCTTGTTGAAATTGCGCAATTGCGAAAGCAGGCGGCAGAACGCCTTATCAAGGAATTTCGGAGGCTTCATGATTGTGCTCTCGCGGGAGAAATCGAATTACCCTATGACTTTCAGTTTGTAGATCGTCAAATTTCCGTTTCAGAACATGCAACTGCCCTCTCCGAGGTACAGCTCATTGAGCGGGAAGTTACTCTTTCACTTACACTTTGGGATCGCATACATTGGACAAAAAAGCATTCAAAGCATTACTCGAGTACGACCCTCAATGAGGCAGAAGGGCAGAGAAATGCCTATGCTCCCGAACGCAATACTTGCTTTCTTCAATACAAGGGGCCACCTGGTGATTTTCTCTGGATCGGCGATCTCCTTGAGAAACATCTCCTTGAACGACGTAGTCGTGAAGCATTAGTAGTCAGTCGTCCAGGTCTCTTATCGCCAGCACTAAGCGATGCACAGTGGCTAAGATCTGTTAGAAGCTACTCTGATGCTGTACTCTTTGAACCCGAGTCACTGTACAGAGGAGTATTGTTTGCTACAGCTCTGGCAACACTCTCTCTCACCAACGGGAGTCGTCTGAGCGAACTCCTCCAAGTCAGTGCCTCTCGTTTCGAGACCATCGTCGTTGATGAACTCAAGAATCAGCAACCGACTGGTCGCAAAATTGGCCTTTGCGTGCAAAAGCTTTTGCCCAAAGGATACACACACGAAAGTGAGCGCCAGTTTTTTCTCATCAGCGACATGGCAGTGCGCCATCTCAAGGAAATTGCAGAGTTGCTTCAAGCGGCCCATGGCGGGAGAATTCCTGTAGTCCATCCTGAATCGTCTGGCAGTAAAGCAGACGATCTGGTTCCAGAACCGTATTTCTTTCAATGGGGCGCATCCCAGGACGGCCGGCTCGGTCATCTTTGCCCAAGAGATGTTAGCGATCTTCTGCGTTTCCTCTTCCATGGTCTCGTCCTCACAACAAGAGCAGGTGAACCCATTCGTATTTCTCCCCATCTCCTCCGGCATGTCCTTGCCACACACGCAAGAACAGTACAAAATATTCCGGCAGAGGCGCTTGCCCATCTTTTACACCATCGGGTAACGCTGCCCGACTCAGCTAGCGCGCTTACCATTCCTGAAGCCACGGCCTACTACAGTCGCCTACCAGTGGCAAAGCTTCTTGCTCTGCTTTTTGAGGTCCAATCAACGTTGGTTCCAGGTCAAGGGCGTTCTTATCTCCAGGTTCCTTCTCCGCAAACGCTGGAGCAAATGGACGCGGCACTGCGTGTGCAATTTGAGCGCTGCGGCATGATCGGGCCAACCGTGCTAGGTTTTTGCAGTGCTGGCACCTGCGTCCGCCCTGACAACCGAGGGATCTGCGCCAACTGCCAATATCTGGTTCCGCATTACAGCAATCTACCCAAGGCCAGAGTCTGGAGGAAGCTCTACGTGCTGCAAGCAAAACTCCATGATGATCAGGGGCATGCGGTGGATGCTGACCAGGCTCGCAAGGTGATTCAATACCTGGATGATATGATTCGAATCATGGAGATCCAGATCCGGACACGCCAGGACGGCGGCTATGTGCCGTTTGTGGAGACGCTGCCACCAGCTCCAGACGACGAGGGAGACGAGCCATGACCCATGCTTCGGGTGATCCGTACGCCCACTTGCGAGCCAATGCGGCAGCACAAAAACAGACAACGGTAGATCGTCTCAGTCAGGCCATTACGCAGCTTGAGGCCAAGGGCCGCCCGGTGAATACGTTTACGATTAAAGAGGTGAGTGGCCTGGACTACATGGCCTACTACCGCAATCGAGCAGCATTCCAGCTGTTCCAGGAGCACAGTACCCATCTGCGCAAGGAACGCGAACAAGCACAGGCAAAGCAAAAAACTGCTCGACGTGGCAGTTCGCGAAAACCGAGAAAAGGTGAGGTTGCTGCTCACATGGTGAAGGTGTCGCCGCGCGATCCGCTGCTCGACTACAAGCGCCCGCGTCTGGTCGAACTCTTGCACGAGGCTTGCGCTGAACGGGATCAAGCCAAACGACAGCTCAGGACGGAGCGGGTTGAGGCCGAGAAACGTGTGCAGGCAGAACGAGCCGATTTGGAACAGCGCTATCGAAAGCTCCTGCAGGAGCATATGCACTGTGGTGTCACGATCGCCAGGTTGGAAGCGCAACTTGCAGAGTATCTTGCCTTCATGCAACGGTTCCGATCCTCGCTCAAGCAAGAAGAATATGATCAGAAAGAATAGCTGGTAGGTGTTGAGCTACTATTCCAGGAGGAACCTATGAGCCAAGATCATTCAGGAGACCTGATCGAGCGTATCCGCCACCACTGTCAACAAACCGCATGGGATGCACAGCATCTCGAACGCCAGCGCCGATGGTTGGTTGAACCAACGGAGGACTACAACGGTTGGTATATTCCTGATCGTCGATCGTTCATCGCCCTCGCACAAGGAAGTGATGGACAGGAGCCTTCGTTGGCCTTCCCACCGGCTACGGAGGAGCAACTCCAGGAGACGGAAGCATTGCTTGGTTTCGCGCTTCCACCATTGCTGCGTCTCCTCTACACTGGCATTGCTAATGGTGGCTTTGGACCTGGTTACGGCATCATCGGAGCCCTTGAGGGGTTCCCGCTTGAAGGCGGTATGGGAGAGGACATTGCACACTGCTACCTGCTTGCTATTCAAGGGTGCACCCTCATCCACCTGGAAGATTTTGAGATGTTCTCCTGGGCTCAAAGGGATCATCAGCTGAAACAGCTCCCCTCCGAGCAAGTGCTTGACTGGGTCAAACAACCGCTCCCATTGCATGATCCCAGCGGCCAGGAAAGCCCAGAGTGGGAACAGAGAAATCTGTACGAGTTTCCTCACGGCGTCTGGCCCGAACGCCTCTTGCCCTTGTGTGACTGGGGCTGCGGTATCGGCTCTTTTATCGATGCGAGAACCGAGCGCATCTTTCAAGTGTACGCGAGCGATCGAGGTTGGCATTACATCCTCGAGTACAGAGCCGCATCGCTAGAGGAATGGTTAGAGCGTTGGCTCAGTGGCGAGATGTTGCAGTAAGAAACTGAAAACATCATGCCAGAAAAAGGTCTAAGGATGTTCAGGACAGACAACCTGAAACGACTATTTTATGCTTGAAAGAGAGGAAAATTTGCCATGTCCTCATCAACTAGAAGAAACCGGGTGATGATGTTGTTGGTCCATCGTAGTAATGTACCCGTCGGAGACAACGATGGCAGGCGAGTTCCAGGAGGCGACTCGTCTGTCTGATTCTATAGAGCAAAAGCCTCGCGACCAGAACCTTCGTCCTATGGCACG